>Ga0207706_10000769_pt1 | contig 33279 bp, 21 predicted proteins | sample KBSC53metaG_FD_184318 | JGI IMG/M metagenome (GOLD analysis project Ga0207706, IMG submission 184318) | Corn rhizosphere microbial communities from Kellogg Biological Station, Michigan, USA - KBS C5-3 metaG (SPAdes) (version 2) | ecosystem: Host-associated > Plants > Roots > Rhizosphere > Soil ... | reverse complement strand
TAACGTATATTCTTGGATCCTGGAGGCGACCGCCATATAACAGAGAAGAGAGTCGATATGCATTGACCATAGCGGCAGCTCAGGGTAGCCGCGGAGTTCTGACCATTGGGCTCTCGACATCAATGTGAAGTCTCCACAGCCGTTGGTATGAACCTTCGGTAAAGGATCAGTAAGTCGCAAAGCTCCCCAAAGCACGCGTCGAATTAAAAGTCTCGGACTATAAAAAATAAGAAAGGGATGAAATCGAGCCACTAACCTTTTGATAGGCGTCGAGATCAGGTTCGCAAGGTAGCGCAAGGGGTAAGTAAGTCCCCACAGCCAATGTCGAACCAAGCCGAAAAGCTTCGCAGGGAGCTCGGTCAGTAGCTTCTTGAGCAGAGTGGGTCCACTCTGACGTACAATCCAAAGTACCCGCCTAGGGTCATGGAGTAGAGTGGGCAGCTGCCCCAATAATCTTTTTAGTTTCGCGATCCTCAGATACCAGAGGTGATACCAAAGGGACAAAGAAGCTGACGCGCCTAGTTTTAATTTTACCAATCTTAGGTACCAAAGCTGATACCAAAGGGATACCAAGGCTGAAGCCCGCTGTCTGAGGCTCACCCATCTCAAACACGAGAGGCGGTATCGAAAGGCGTGGCCCCACCGGGATACACGCTCGTTAATTTTTTTCGGCAGCTTTTTAATCCGTGCCCGAAATTTCGAAAGCAGGTGACGCGGAGGGGGAAAACTCCCACGCCGACCATGGATTCTCAGCACGTTGGCCGCGCACCAGGCAAGCTGTCGGTCTAATGACACGTTGTCGGGAACTTCTGCGGGCACGTCATGCCGGTCAATACGATACATGACATCGGGTAAGAGCTTATCGGAAGCCATAAATGCAATGGCACTGTCCGAAAACAGGAGATCGGGGTTGGTAGCCAGAACAAATTCTCCCCGCGCACGGCGGATGCCGACATTTTTTCCGATCATCTGAAAGAGCGGAATCACATCCGCGTTGCGGATCGCTCGATGCACTTCCGGAGGGACTTCTATGAATCTAATAGCAAAACAGTCCGACTTGACCCGAAGCTTTAGAACCTCATGAAGTCGTGGTCCCGCTGGCGGATTCCATTCGACCACAATGAGTTCTCCCTTGAGCGAGTGCCTATTGGCTTGTTGCAAGAGGGTCTCGGCAAAGATTTGAAATCGGCGAAGCATGTCGCCCCCATGGTTGTCATTGCGCGTAGTGACGACAAAACTTAGATAACAATCAGTCGACATATTGCGTTGTGCCTTCGCTTCGAAAATAATCTCTGCAACTGACCGGCGCTTCGGTTTAAATCGAGAGAAGCCGTGGATTTATCGGCGCACTCCTCCACGATTTGCCACTGGCTTTCGGTCTTCTTAACTGATGGTAACAGCCCCCCGGTATCAGCGGACTTCCTTATACACCAGCTCGCGTCAAAAACTCAACTGGCGCGCCGCAAAGTCTTTCGGTGGACTAACGACAACGGCGTGACACGGTGAGCCGACCGACTAAGCCCGTTAAGACCGATGTGGAGACTGCACGAACTACAGCGGTACCAATGCGGATGACCTGACAATTGACAGCTACGGAGCGATGGTCCCGAAAATGAGTCTGAACAATTATTTGAGCGGTATATCGTGGGACAATTCACCCCAGCAAATTGTGGTTTGACCTCCCGTCTGAGGAGCGCAATGACGCCGAGGCGGCCGACCAACACGAGCTGCAGACTTCGAGATGTTCTGCAATCGCGGCATTTATTACAAGGGATGACTGCTGTCACTCGACACAGCATCCCCTGGGTCATGGCTCCGCGGCCACCTTTCGAGGATGATATCTGGAATTGTACGATCCGGATGACTGGACCCAGCGCGGAACATCGCGAAAGAGAACCCCAAGAAGCTTCAGAACTGCAGCGGTTGTTTCTGATCAAAGCGGTCAAGTACGACGTTATTTCCCTGGCGGGTTGAGTGCTTCAAGCCGGACCTGACTGGTCCGCCGCAACTCATTCGCGGCAACTCACAAATCCTCTTCGCCGCCTCCAGGACCGGAACCCAAGCCGGTTGCATCACAAGCCGCATACTGCTTCCCTGAAACTGGCGCTAATTCGTGACGGCCCTGCATCACAGCTTGATGGACCCACAGAGACGCGAGAAAGGAACTATATTGACTTTGGAGTCCCGTAAAAATGGTGTCTACTTCTACTAACTCCGTTGACTTGCAGGCGTTTTCGCTGAAGGACATGGCACAACAGGACATTTGCAGATAAAGAGCTCAAGAGGTGATGCAGAGCAAATGCGTTCTCCCACTCTGCAGAGACGGTGAATCTGTTTTGGATGCGTCGAGACGCTCGTATACGAGTCACGGTGTGGCAGGAGAATTTTTTGTTAGTTCTGCAGCTGAAAAATTTCCACGAGTCCGATTCCGCTGAGATCGTTAGAACTGCTGAGATGAGTGGTGTACGCGCCGGGATTGAGCGTTATCAAAATGGCAGATTCAACCTCACAGCCCGCGGGTGCTGACGGTTGGCCTGGATTGGGCCGACAGGGGTCCATGCCCAGCGCCGCGATCTGCGCGGCAGTGCCGCAACTGAACCCGCCGCAGCTCGGGACATCCTGCCAATTGTTGTTTTCGGCAATGAGGGTCTGCCCCGAGAAAAGCCGCAAAATTGGATCGGCGAGCACGCCGGCAACAAAAAATGGCGCGCTTGACATCGACGGGCCGCGCCCTCTTATCAAAATCGTCTTGGGCTGAGCGCCATCGATGATAAAACCGCCGATCATCACGCCGTCTCCCGTCTCCGTACGAGCTCGCGTAGAGAGATTCACCAGTTGAGAAGAATCGTTTTCATCCGCTTCGAATACCTCGATCAGCCCGATTCCGGCTATGCCATTGGCGCCGCTGAGATGGACGGTATATGCGCCGGGGTTGAGGATGATCAAGATAGCGGATTCGAGAGCACAACCCGCAGGGGCCGATGCTTGCCCAGGGTTCGGCTGACACGGATCCATTCCAGTCGCGGTAATCTGCACAGGCGTGCTGCAACTCAACCCGCCGCAGCTCGGGGCATCCTGCCAGTTGTTGTTTTCGGCAATGACACTCTGACCTGAAAAAAGTCTCAAAACAGGATCGGCGAGGACGCCGGGAACAAAAAGCGGCGCGGTCGACATAGATGGACCGCGCCCTCGTATGAGCACTGCCTTCGGCGCAGTCCCATCGATAATCAAACCGCCGATCATCACGCCGTCTCCACTCTGCACAGACGCTCTCGTCGATAAATTCACCAACGGAACCTCGCTAGGAACAAACACACTGGCGCGAGAAATTACGAAGATTTTGCCTTGAACAAATGACAGTACATATAGCAATCCGTCCGGCCCGACTTTCAGGTCTGTGATTCCGCCGAAACGTGTTCCGAAAACCAGTTCTTGTAGTTCGTTGGAATCGTCGGCGACCAAGTCACCCAGCGCGGCGTTCTGAAACAGTAGTCCGTTGCGCGTTGAATCGGGCTTAAAGTGATATAGGTTGCCGTTATTGATATCGCCTACGAAAATATCATTCTGGTATGGCGTACCTAACTGTGATGAGTTCAGAAACGCGATCCCCGTCGGTCCGACGGGACTGAACCACGAAAATTTGGGATCCGTGTACACTGAACCAGGAAATTGAACCAAGTCACTCGTTCCTTCAGAGTCCCGAATTGCCGGACCCATGATGCGCTCCCAACCGCTGTTGAATCCTGGCCTAACCAGGTTGATTTCGTCGTATGCGTCCAGACCATTTTCAGTGTCCCACAGATCACCGGTGACCGGATCGAACGCCAAACCGAAGCTATTCCGAATACCGTAGGCGTAGTATTTGGCCAATTCGGCTTGCGACGAGAACGGGTTGTCATTTGGAGCGCTGCCGTCGTCATTAATCCGGAAGATCACGCTCGTGTTGTCCGGACTCGCCCCCCCCGAAAAGTTTTGTAACTGACCGTTACGGTTGAGGTCCCCGATCACGATGTAGAGCTTCCCATCGGGCCCGAAAGCCATAGCGCCACCGTCGTGACTCGGACCAGGGGTCACCGGCAGGTCGAGAATGAGTTGAGGATTCAGGAGCGCTGCGCCGTTCCAGGTGTACCGGTACACGCGGTTTGCTAAGGGAGAGCCGGACGTATCTGAGGGCGCACTACTCTCAGTGTAATACACATAAACAAGGGACGTGGTTGAAAAATCAGGATGAACAGCGATGCCAAGCAGTCCTCGTTCAGAGGCATTATCGACGTTTACATCTAGAACTGCGCCCGTTTGCAACACTCCGTTAGTGACCCGCCGAACGCGCCCGTCACCTTTTTGCAGCACCAGTAAGTCATGGGGTCCGATAAATGCCATCGCGGTAGGCTGGCTCAAACCACCCACGAGTTCCGTAATCCGAAGATTGGGATCGACTAATGTCTGGGCAGAAACAAACGAACTCAAGATACAGAGCCAAACGGGGGTAAACGAATAGTTAAATTTCAGGTGATAAAGGTATTTACCAGAGACAAATTCCCACATACTCTGCCCGTTCAGCCGTCCTGCAGCAGATTCCCCAACAACCAGGGCTTTACTGCGCGTGGCGGGAAAGCAAGCGTGAAAGCGTCCCTATCCAAAGCCAAATTCGGATTATAGGCCGGATCGCTTAATAGTAGGTTGCCCCACCGTTTTCTCATAAATTGGCTTTCCTTCACAAAGCGAATGATCTTCTCGGGGGTGTCCTCATATCCGCGACTGTAGGACTCGTAGTGATAGAGCTCCGCAAAGGGTGTCCACACATTGCGGTACCCTCGTTCCCTGATGCGAAGACAGAGATCGACGTCATTAAAAGCGATCGGTAGATTTTCCTCATCCATGCCGCCCACCTCCTGAAAGACATTCCGTCGTACAATCAAACACGCTCCCGTCACGGCAGATACGTTCTGCGCGAGTAGAGCACGCGAGGCCTGCCCCGGATAACTTACCGGTCGCCCTTTACCAATGTGACCCGCAACACCCGGAAGACCACCAAGACCGAGGATTACGCCAGCGTGCTGGATGGTGTTATTTGGAAAATACAGCTTGGCCCCGACTGCTCCGATTTCCGGCTGAATCGCATAGTGGACCATCTCGTCAAGCCAATCCGGTGTAATCACTTCGACATCGTTGTTTAAAAATCCAACTATCTCGCTCTCCGTATGTCGGACAGCAAAATTATTAATCGCAGAAAAGTTAAAAGGTGCGTCATAACGTAGGATCCGTGCCTGGCCTTGTCTCTCGAGGCGCAGGAGATATTCGAATGTTTTCGCTTCGTTCGATTGGTTATCGACAATGATGAGCTCGAAATTCCTGTAGCTTGTCTTGCGGTAGATACTTTCAACGCAACGTTGCAACAGTTCAAAGCCATTTCGCGTCGGAATAATAAGAGTTACCTCCGGCGGAGGCTCGCAAAAACGATACTTAACACGCCAGTAGACTCCCGCGGTTGGCAGAACCTCGACTCGCTTATCGTGCTTTCCCAGGCGGTCGAAATGAGCTTGCACCGTCTTACGCTGTGCGTCCAGTGCGTACTGTTTGTGGCTTTCACTTTTCGCGGTAGACCCAGGGATCGCTCTCCAGTGATATAGAACGTGCGGGATGTGCCGAATATGCGCCGCAGGGATTCGCTCGATCACGCGCATGATCAAATCCCAGTCTTGCGCACCTTCATAGCCGGAGGACAACCCGCCTATCTCCCTAGCTAACGATTTGCGAATTGAAACAAAATGGCAGATAAAGTTCTGTGCAAGAAATAGGATAGGATTCCAGTCTGGCTTGAAATATGGATCATAGCGGCTACCTGTCTCGTCGATTTTGTCTTCGTCACTATAGATCAAATCCGCATCGCGACAAGCGTTTAGCTCAACTGCGAGCATATACAGAGCGTGCTCGCGAAGCTCATCGTCGTGATCCAGAAGTGCAACGAAATCGCCTTCAGCGATCTCGAGGGCGCTGTTTGACGCAGCCGAGATATGGCCGCGGATTTCGCGCCATACCACTTTGATACGAGTATCCCGCGCTTGATACTCGTCTAAAACCCGCTTCACATGAGGATCCGAAGAACCATCATCGGCAATGCATAGCTCCCAGTTTGGGTAAAGCTGCTCTCTCACGGATTCAATCGCCAGCCGTAGCCATTTTTCCGGCGTATTGAAAGTTGGCATGAGCACGGAGATGAGTGGTTTGTAATTCAACGCCTCAATTTCTCGCCTGATCGCGGATCGATCGACTGTGGATAACTTGTCGTAGCGATCTATCCATTGTGAATACCCGTATCCAACTTCGACTCGACTCTTGATCAATTGTGCCGCGCCGGTTGGGCCCTCAGTTGTCAGAGCCTCGGGGATTTCCCGAAATGTCGCGGTCGACTTCGCACTTGCGAGCAGCGCTCCTTTCAGCATGTCTCGCGTGACGTTATATGACTTGCGTCTTAGAGTCTTTTCTCCAAGCAAGCTGTTGCGAAAGCGCCGGCACGTCATCACCACGCACCAGGCTAAACTGTTCTTGATCTCGTAAAGCTCGCGTTCCAAGTCGTTTTTGCCCCTTATCTGCTCCTGCAGCGACTTCTCCAACGCGTTAATCTTCCGTTCCAACTCGCTTTGACTTTCCACCTGTGTCTCCATCCTGGATTCAAACCGCTCAGCAAAAAACGGCGGCGCATACGCGGAGAGTTGAATACCCATAGGGCGTCACAATAATAGTGGGAAAAACATGATGGGCGACCTTTTTACAGGAGAAGATCGCGTCTCTTGGGCGCAATGACAATCTCACAGCTACCGTACCCCAATTGAATGGATGAACTCAGACTTACATCTTACAGCAATTGGTTGGTCAGACCAGTTTGGTGGTCGAATTGACTCGACTAACCGCCGAGTAATACGATCGGCACAAATGATCAGAGTCCTCATAGAGACGAGAAAATTGTTTTGATGAGCCTGTCAAGGATACGATCTTTGACTGCACCATTGTTTTAATTAGTTGCTCGAAGGTTACTGTTCCCAATGCAGGTCAGCGTATCTTGCTAGACCAAACTTCATCTTGCCAATGCGGAATAAGTCGTCCTCGACCCCATTGACCATGAACAATCTGCTCAACAGTGAGACCGTGCTGATTATACAGGCCCCGCAAAAATCCTTCGTCGTAAGCGATCGCTGCTTCGGGAAGATGCTGAACTTCAACACGACAATTCGGTGATTTGAACTCGTAGGCAAATTTCGGCGACGTCAAACCAGCCGCGATATTCTGGCGTGAGACCTCATCCAATATAAAATAAGTAGCTAGACATATCCCGCGTGGCTTCATGACGCGTGCTATCTCTGTGAGATAGTTTTCCATGTCTTCCGGAATCATGTGAGTGAAAACGGAGCCGAGTAAAACGACATCAAACTCATTGTTCTGGAATGGAAACTTATAGTTCGATGCTTTAAAGGCGCCTTTCGGATTGTACCTTTCATTATAGAGATCCGCAAAATGGAACCGAAAATTCGGATAGTTCTGATATCTCTCGTTGCACCAATTGATCACCTCTCTAGTAATGTCAATGCCGTCGTAACTCCCTTCGCTATTAAGATATTTGGTCAACGGCCTTGCCAGTTTTCCGCATCCGCATCCTACGTCCAAGACGCGCTGCGACGGCAAAAGTTTTGCGTTTCCTATCAAGCTATGTTGAAATATCTCGTCTCCCATGGAAATAAATTGTTGTCTATCAATGCCCCCCGAGTGCTCCTTAATCAGTTCGACCGGCGGGATTAACTCCCAGTGATTGACATTTATTTCTACCGTCGCCAAGCTCGTCTCCCCTGGAGTCTTACACCCCACGTCATCGCGAGTTCCAGCCGGGCTCGTCGTTAATTCCTTCGGAGGACTTGGAACGGAAGGAGATAAATTGGTCACGTTTGCAACCGGTTCTCGATATGAACCGCGATCATTCCAGAGACTTCGATAGGCACGTGCATAGGTATAAGCTTCCTGTTCAACCCCCTGAATCATCATGCTACTAATATTGCGCTTAAGCGGATTTAGTACCGCAGGATCATTTACAATAGCTTCGAGCACCGTTTGGAGGTGGCGCGAGTCTCCCATCTTAAAGAGAAAGCCGTTAAAACCATCTTTGATTTTTTCGGCCATGCCGCCCAAGTTTGTGGCGATAACGGGAATGTTACACGCGAGCGCCTCGTGTAAAGTCATGGGATAATTTTCGTAGCAGAGTGAAGGGACAACGACAACGTCAACATTACTAAGAACTTCGCCTGCCTGACTTTCCGGAAATACGCCACAGAATTCAATGTTACCGTTTGTCACTGCCATCGATGTTAAGCTTTTCACATATGCCTCGTTCGGACCAGAGCCATAGATCTTGAGCACAGCGTTACTGGGGTTTAATCTCTTGAAAGCCTCTACAAGTACGTGTGTTCCCTTATGAGGATTAAAGGACCCGGCGTAACAAAAGACTATACGATCACCCCTTGCATAGGTCCTCTGATTCCTCTTCAACCTCTCAAAACTAAGACCGTGATGGACAACTTTCACCGCTAGTCCGGGGAACTCCCGCATAAATACGCCTGCCACAAACGCCGACGGAGCAACCAGCATCCGTGCATTGAGTAAAATGTTTTTTGCAAACTCGAGCCGTTGTTGGATGTAGTCGGATTGCAATTCAGGACAGAGTTTGCCGCAAGCTTCCCCCTGTTCGGGGCCACTACAGAGAGCCTGCCGGGATGGGACGAGGTTCACTTTCGGGCAGGCCAAGAAAAAATCCGTAAGGGTTAAGATGTAAGGTATACCTAGAGGCTTTAACGTCTGGACTAAAGCAGCCACGCGCATAGTATGTCCTATATGAACAATGTCCGCTTGTTCCACCTTGATCAGATCGTCGGCAATCTCAGCCAGGGCTGTGTTTTCTAGTGCGTGATGGAGGTCCTTGGGAACCTGTTTGTGCTTAATGGCCAATACCGGTGTCCCCTTATAAAGAAATTCTTTGCATAGTATTTCTCCACGCCGCTGGTCATAAAAAGAGTCCTCATAGAAACTGTAGGTGATAACTTTTACCCGGTTCCCCGCCTTTTGCATCATACGTGATAAATTCAGGACGAACTTCTCCGTTCCGGTATAAAATTCAGGATAGAACTGGTGGATCAGGTACAGGATCTTCATCCTCATACACCTCTGGTCAACTCACCATGAAACTGTTCCAGCTTTCGCCTATCCCTGTCTTCGTTCCTTAGCGAGCATTGCGCCAACTTTGCGCCACATTGGTACGCAAACGTTTTATACAGAGACAATCTAAAGTCTCCAGCGATATGGTCGTCCACGAGTTCATACGCCGTTTCCATATATGCCAAGATCATCCTAGTAAAGTTTCGCACTGCTTCGCTCAGATCTCCATCACCGGGTCGCGCATCGCTGCTCGCAACGGGATAGTCCTTAACTAAACGACCAAGGAAATCCTGGAATTCGATGTCAAAGAGACCGCCATCAACCATTTGCGTCGAAATTAGAGATGGAGCCTTGGACGCGACTTGGAACTTCTCCATAATCCGATTCGAAAATTCAGTTGTCTTACACGGGCATTGGAGATCCCAGCTTTTTTCCTCGACCATCCATTTAACAACTTGATGAGTCAGGAGCACATCAGGGATAACTTGCTCAAGGTTGTTTCCTACCGTCGGGTAATCGGGGAAGATTCGCGGTAAAAACACGTTATCCACATATCCTCTTTTAAGATAATAATAGGCTGGCCTATTGTGAGAATGAATTATTCTCGTTGAACCGAGAAAGGCAATTTCGTGTCCGTCTTTTATAAGCTGCAGACCAAGATCCAAGTCCTCGGCATAATCGGTCTTGTATCTATATTTGGTAAAAATGTCTTTCGGTATGAGGCACGCGAGATCGGATAGTTGGCCGTTTTTTCTGAGCGTCAAGTGGTCCTCGCTGCCTGCATACCGCATTATTCTGTCTTGCCTGTCAACCTCCAGAAATCTGTAGTGATTCCAAGTAATGGCTCTGTAAAACAGATCAGCGCTGTCCCAAGGGAATTCGGCACACGACACTGCTACAACGTCGTTGCTTTTGATCACGCTGAAGAGCTCATAAAGCCATAAATCCGATGGAGGAAGAGCGTCTTGCACCGTGAACAGCAGGTATTCCCCTGAGGCATAGCTGGCTCCAAGATTCCTGGCATACGAATGAGAGAATTCCTCCGGCAGAATCTTTATAATTTTCGCTCCAAATTGCTCTGCGAGTTCCACTGTTTTGTCCGCACTACCGGAGTCGACAACAATGGTTTCTATCCTTCGAAATCCTTTTTGATTTGCAATCGTTGCGAGAAGTCGTCGAAAATCTTCACCGCCATTCTTGGTCGGAATCACAACTGAAACTGTCACTTCTTCTTTGGGAACATCGTCACCTTCTATGACTGGTTTTATTACGACCCGCTCGACACTTAACGTCCTAGCGCTTTGAACCCCATTCCCGCCGTACGTAATGTCAGGTGCCTCTGAAACCGTTGCCCATTCTGTTGCGGCATCTTCTTCTTTTATGACCGGCTTCATTACGACCGGCTCGACACTTGACGTCCTAGCGCCTTGAACCGCCCCGTTTTTTGCAACAGCAAGAGAAGAAGACATTTTCCTAAGGAATTTCCAGAAAGCTTTGGCTATCTCCTTTCTTTTTGTGCCTTCCGGCAGAAGCTGGTTGCGCAGCTGGTAATATACCGTCAAAGCTTTCCAGCCGTGGGAACTGTAAATATGGCTCAGAATGACTTCGCGTTGTTGAACTAGTACTTCCAAGCCGGCAATACGGTCGTTCTTTTCATCCAGCTCCTTTCGCTTTTCATCCAGCTCCTTTCGCCCCGCCGCTACTGCTTCATCCAGCTCCTTTCGCTTCGCCGCTACTACCACGTGAGCCTGAGCCGCTAAAGCAAAATAAGCCGCTCGCTCCCTCATCAAACACTGATGGCTTTCGTCTACTAGCCGACCTATTTCTGCGGCGAGTCGTTCTTGTTCCCTCACGTGGGCTGCTATCTGGCTCTCTTTCTGGGCAGACAATTGACGTATTTCTGCGGCGAGTCGTTCTTGTTCCCTCACGTGGGCTGCTATCTGGCTCTCTTTCTGGGCAGACAACTGACCTATCTGGCGTTCTTTCTGGTTGAGCAAGGCATCAGACACATCGACTAACGCGCTGCTTCTATCTTCAATGTCGCGCGTCGCCTCCGAGGCTATAGCGATGAAGTAACGGGGAATCTTTTTGTCATTGCCGGGAAAAACGAACTCTTCTGGATTTTTGTCAACGACGTACTCGACAACTTTGGTATCTTCCCCAGCAAAGACCGGCCATATATTGGAGTTACAGTAGATGCGCTGACCGAGAAATTTAACATTCTTAAAATACTTCTCTAACAGTTCTCTGAACTCATCGAAATAAAGCTCGTGCACGTGAAACGGGTTATTGAATTGAGGTTCGTCACTGTAGACCGTCTTGTTAGGTGTCGAAACAATAAACACTCCTTCGGGAGTGAGAAGTCTCTTCACCTCACTTAGAAGCTTTTGATGATCCTCAATGTGCTCTAACGCCTCAAAGCAGACAGCCACGTCAAAGATACTTTCACCGCCAATAGGAACTTCTGTGATGGATCCGACTCTAAATTCAAGGTTTTGGTTGATGTATTTATTTCGAGCGTGCTTGATTGTATTGTTGTCGATATCGATCCCCGCTACGGATTTTGCGGTCTTGGCCAACAGATAACTCCCGTATCCCTCTCCGCAAGCAAGGTCTAATACTCTCTTGTTCTGCACAAATTGCGTCGCATAGGCATAACGGTGGACATGTTCATAACCGATCGATGCTTCTTCCAACCAGGGAAGATACCGCTCGCCGGTCGGCTCCAATAACGGAGACGGTCCCTTATCGTTCACTGTTACCTCTCCTCCAGCCTTGCGAGATCGAAAAACCACGGCTACGTCCAAATCAGACTCAGGGCTCAGATAGAAGACCTCTGTTTTTAGCCCTATGTCATTCAACTTTTCCAGCACCTCCATACCAAAATCCGTATATACGAACACATCTTCCCTACCCCAAGGGCTGTGATATGCAGGCTCTAAGAGATCCTCACGCATTCCACCAACAATCCGCGCCCGCTGTCTTGTCTTGAGCTGCCAAGGAACAACTGGGATCGTAAAAATATGGTACCCCCCACCCTTCAAGGTGCGGTAGATTTCTTGCCAGGCTGTATCCGGGTCAGGCAGGTGTTCAAGTGTCTCAGAGGTCAGTATAAAATCGAAGTAGTTGTCAGGGTATGTCAAACGTTGTAAGTCCTCGCATCGGACGCCGTCATGTACGTCGCTCGGCTCGGCATGAGGGAGCCACTCCGAATAAAAGAGATTTGGATGCTCTTTGAGGTACTCGTGTAGGATTCCACAAGCATTAATTTCTGCAATCCTTAAACGCCGGAACTCCTCATTCCGGAGTAGTTCTACAAACGACCGGGAGGATATACCGCTCATCTGTGCGCAAGTCTGCATCAAGACCGCGGCGAGACGTCTGATCCTCAGACTCGCGCCGCAGTAAGTACAGAACATGCTTTCTTTGCGGTTAAATGCCTCAACGACGTTGTCCGATATACCCCATACCTTCTGAAGTTGGAGAGTGATTATGGTCGGGTCGAAACGAAATGACGAGTGGCGCCCACAGACAACGCAATAACCGTTCTGGTGCTCCGGGTTGTCGTTCATCTTCGTCGCCTTGACGACAATTGAAACAACATCACACAGCACCTCTTCTCGAAAGTGGATTCCATATTTAGTGTTGCTATTAACAAATCTAACGGCTTGTCTGTCGCGAACTCGAGAGTCAACTTTTCACAGACATTATTTTGACGGCGGCGAATAAATTCTAATAATTTTGACTTATACCAATTCAGGATTACTTTATGAATGTTGTGCCAAAGATTCAATCTCTGACTCAACCATGATTTTAATTAGTTGCTCAAACGTTACACTCGGCTGCCAGTCCAATTTATTCTTCGCTTTGGCAGGATTCCCCTTAAGTTCGTATATCTCCGTTGGCCGATACAACCTCTCGTCAATCGAGATATACTTTTTCCAATCAAGCTCAACACCACGAAAAGCAGTCTCTATCAGTTCCGTGACTGAATGACTCTCACCCATCGCTATGACGTAATCATCCGGCTCCTTCTGTTGCAGCATGAGCCACATTGCTTTCACATAGTCTGCCGCATACCCCCAGTCCCTCTTGGCGTCTAAGTTGCCGAGAACCAATTGCTTCGCAAGCCCTAGCTTAATCTTCGCCACGCTATTGGTCACTTTTCTTGAGACGAACTCAAAGCCTCTTCTGGGAGACTCGTGATTAAAACAAATGCCGCTCACTGCATATAAGTCATAAGCCTGCCGATAATTTGTGGTTAAGTGAAACCCCGCCACTTTGGAGATTCCATAAGCTGATCTGGGATGAAAGCTGGTATTTTCATTTTGTGGCGTTTCTGTAGCGTTGCCGAACATCTCACTGGATGCAGCGAAATAGAATCTGCAGCTAGGCACTCTCTCCTTCATCGCAGCGAGCATATAATGAGTGCCGTTTACGTTCGTACCTATTGTTGAAAATTCATCCTCAAAGGAATAGCTCACGAAACTCTGTGCGGCCAGATGATAAATTTCATCGGGACGTACTTTATCGACAACATTGAATATGCTGGCGAAGCTTTCCAGAGATCCGGCATGGAGAATTAATTTGTCAAGAATGTGCCTTATGCGCCACAGTCGGTGCTCAGGATCCTCGATAGCAACCCGCCGAACAATGCCATGGACCTCATAGCCTTTGTTCAAGAGGAGTTCCGCAAGATAAGACCCGTCTTGCCCCGTGATGCCTGTTATCAATGCTTTTTTCATGTTCCTTCCTTTCCTTATTCCTTATGCGATTTTTCAAGGAAATTAAAGTCGCCTGCCAATCTGACATATCGTGACTATGGCCCTGCGGTAACACGCAAACTAAACACATCCACAACAGTTTTCACTCTGAAAGAGAGCTCAAATCGGCAATGTCCAGAAGTGCGATTGAAAAAGCACATCGTTTATTGCCTATCACGGAACGAACTTCTATTAACACCAAGCCTGATTGCTCAGTAGCCGAGCACGCATCGGCAACCACCCCGCGTTGCTCACCGCGAAACTCCGCTTTCGTGAAGCTGAATAAAAAAGATTCCTCTGACTTTACAAGGAGCCCTCGATTCGATAATTTTCTATATAATTTGAGTTTGGGCTTTTAATCAACAATCTCCGAATCGATTAGGTCAGCATTGAAGACGGTTTTCCTCGGGTAGGTAATGAAGTGGCCTGATTACCTGGCGATTAAGTGCGGTGCTCAGAAACCGTCTTAAGAATAAAAAAAACTGCTAGCTGGATCACATCAACTGAGGACATCGCAAAACTGCTCCTTGTGTGACGGAGATGGGGCAACTCCCTATATCACTCGAAACATCCGCTACTAGCCCTAGAAATCCTTGCTAATCTGACTAAAGGCATACTCGTAGTAGAGTCTTAGCTGATTTTTCTTCTGCAAATTCGCAAATCAAAGACTACGGCGATCCTGTGCACGAGCTCAGATTTGTTGGCAACGAACCGGGAGTGGAGGATCTCCAAAATTGGTTCATCCCCTCCCTTAGTTGCCTGAAAGCATTGCTTCACACTATTGGCTTTAGACACACCGTGGCCGAATCAATGACAGCTGATCGAGCTATACTTGTAACTTCTCGGGCCGATTAAATACGTCCGGCAGTTGGCTGCGACGGCAGGACTGGGACAATAGAGATCTCATATCCTCGATCATCTAAGGTAAGGGAGATTTCCTGCCAAGCTTTCCCTGGATCTGGGACGGGATCGAGTGTCTCAGAAGTCAGTATGATTCGAAGTAGTTGTTCGGGTATGTCAGACATTGCAAATCCTCACATCGGACTCCATCACGCATTTCGCCAGGCATAGTATCAGACGATTCAGATCGTCTGATACTAACCGAAGGAGCCGTGGCTTGCTTATCTGACCTTTATCGCCTTCGCTCAGTTCGACGGTTTCGTTGAGCCTCATTACTGTCGCTTCTTGATGAAGACGATGGAAGGCGTAATGGTCATACTTTCAAATTTTGACCCGCGTATAGACGTTCCGGTTACACTCGCACATGTCAGATCCTTGCCCCTTGTTCGTCAACGAGTTGTTTTATGAACCCAACCATAGTGGTGGCTGTGAGAGGTATCCGGGAGATTCCTCCGAGTTTGCTTAGCAACGATAAGAACCCCAGAATAGAGCTCGGAACGCGGCCGGTAGGCTTTACCATCCGGCCAATCACTCCAATACCCAGTTCCCCAGTCTTTGATTACATTAAGGTCCCGATGGCTTTAAGTGGTTGTCAACAAATGCCAGAACGCGATCTTGGTCAAATCTCCAAAATGAGAAGCGTCATCAATGATGATATCGATCCTTCGGGGGCAGTTTTGCGAGCGACCACGCTTAAAGAGCGGTGTCTTCTTAACGCACCCTGAAACACGTGAACACACTTTCATTGGAGATCGGCGGTCAATATGGTGACGGTGCGAGCGGCAAGGGTACGCACCTGCCATTCAACTTTCACCTGCTTCGACTGCCATGAAATGCGCCAGAGATCGCCGCCGGGAGCGCTACGAGGCATTGCTGCGTGCTTAGTCTTGGCCGAACTGGGTGCTCGGGCCCGCAGGGCCATAAGACTTTGCTATCCGCTGATCGCGGGATCGAGGCCTAATTCGCGCATTCGATCGCGTCGGAAGTCGCAGGTGGCACAAAGTCCCGACCATCGTCCAACAGCCAATGACCTTCGGAGATGGTGGAAATCCGGTCCCGTCCATGCCTCGTCGAGGTTCGGTCGCTCAAGGTTTAACTGTCCAAGACGTATTCCCTCACAACAGGTGCCAATCTCACCGTTAGACAGAACGGAGACTGTCTCGAAGGGGAAGTGACATACCCAGCTGGCCGAGTTAGCTCTTTGCGGGCGAAGTTCGGCACCGCTACCCGCAGAAATGCTTTCTTCATCGCAGCGTAGTCCTGGCTCGTCGCTTTTAGCGGAAAGACCTGTTTTGACCTCAATCGTCTCAAGAAGTGTTTTCCCGGCTTCGGAATCATCACGCGCCGTGCCGGTTGAGGCGCACCTCCTGAACCGCCTCCAGCACCCCACGATCGAGCGTGCGCATGGAACGGCCCGGCCGATAGCCATAAGTCGTCGGTTCCAGGTCCGCATCGAAGATCGCCTGCTGTGTCCGATCTCACGAGGTACCGAGACCCCAAACGAACCAGATTTGCTCCGCCAAGTCGTTGCGTTTAGGGGTATCACTTCAACGAGGGCCGTTCTCGTTTCATCGAGATTCGGCGGCAGCACGACAGAGATCCCGCGACGTGCCGCCGCGCCGCGGATCTGATCGAAAACTCGATTCGCGGCAGCCGCGTGATGTACAAGCGACTGACTCGTTTGTTCGCGAGTCACTGGGTTGAACAGCCGGTATTGAACGCAGTCGACGCCTTTATCTACGAGATCCAGAATAGCCAGAAGGTCGTCGAGATTGTCATAGAAACAGGTCACCAGTGGAAAAATCTTCAGCTTTGACCCGGCAAGACGACGCCGGGCAGCAACGAGCATTTCTAAGTGTCGTTCTACCTTGTCCCACGGAAAGTGACGAACCCGTTCGAATGCAGGTCCGATACCTTCCAACGAAAAGACGAACTCGTTACATGCCAGCGCGATGAGCTCCGCTCGCTCCTCATCCATCAAAGTTAGATTTGAAATCACCTCGAGACGGATCGACCCGAGTTCGTGAACTCGGCGGAGAAAACGATTGAAGTGCGGTGATGTCAGTTGTTCCCCCTGATCAGTTCCACCCAACCGCACGCATCGGACGTGGGGCAGTACATGCTCCATCACATAATCAATGAGCTGTACTGGTGACTGTTGGGCGAGTAGGTCGTACACCCCGCGAGCGCAGTGGTCACAACGCAAATTGCATTTTCCATTGAGTGAAAACATCAACTTCTTCGGTGGAACCCGCCCGCTGAAATCCTGCAAGTCCGTATCAGCGTCGGCATTCCACAACCCTCTTGTCTCTGGCCGAACTGTGTGCGATTCAATGCCATCCCAGAGATTCATGCAGAACTCCTTTGTGCAAGGTGAGTAAATTATCTAAACTTCTTGATCTATCTGGTTCCATTCTCATCGCGCCCGGGCGCCGCTTACGAGATCCAAAAATAACCGCCAGAAAAACAAGTACGCCTTGCGATACGTCGGAAGCTTCGACTCGCCCCATTTGCGGCAGTATTCGTGGCTCCGGACTTCTGTCACGCGGTATCCACACTTGAGGAATTGCACGATCATGTGCTGCTCAACGTCGAAATCCACGGCGTGCAGCGGGACCTTCACGGCAGCGCTTCTTCGAGCCGCGCGGAAGCCATTGAGCACGTCCGTCAGATTCGATTTCCAGCGCGCATTGATCACAACGCTCAGAAACCCGCTTCCGATAGCCCGCAACCACGTGGTAAGATCACCTTGCCACTCGTCGCTGCCGCCACGGTGCCGGGAGCCGATTACGAGATCGGCGAGATCTTGTTCGATGGGACGTATGATGTCGGGGATCTCTGCGGGATCATGCGAACCGTCGGCATCCATGAACACCTGGATCTCGCCGGTGGTTTCTCGGATTCCCACTTGATACGCATCACCCTTGCCGCGGCCGTTGTCCAGGACAACACGAGCTCCAGCTTGCTCCGCCAGTGCTGCGGTTTCATCCTTGGAATGACCGTCGACGACGACAATCTCTTCGTAGTATGGTTTGACGGACGCGATGAGACGGCCGATCCCGCCGGCCTCGTTGCGGGCGCAGATGATCACGCTGATCACGGCTGGCAATACACCACTACGCATGTATCGCTGTCAAGAGACTCGAGCCTTTGCCGGACCCACACGGCAAAGAATTCCGCGTGGCCTCGCGGGCGTCGTCGAGGCCGCGGGCATTCGCCATCGCTACATCCAATTTTCATATCGTGGCGGTATCTCAATAGCAAAAAGACTTGCCATACTGCCGAGCGCCAGACCGTGATCTACGCTGTTCAGTGCTCACCCATATTAGTGATCTGATCGATAGCTGGTTACTCGAACTGAGAAAAGTCGAGCCTAACGGATAGCTCCATGTAACCCTTCACGACAACACCAGCATTTCAAGAGTTAGAATGAACTCCGTGAGTATCCTCGGGCCGCTGTCGTGAGAGGAATCAAGGACGCCCCCTCGTCGAGCAAAGAGCAGGTGTGCTGTTGTCAGGTCAGCGATCTGTGATGTGTCCGCACCTTCAAGTTTTGTGGCAAACGGCTCACCAAACCATTAGCACGTCTCCTCCATACCCTCTAAAACATTCGGTATTGACGTTTCCCCGGTTGAGGTAAAAGGTCAATTCAAGATATCATTAGTGGGGTGTGACTTGACGTGGTGTTTGCTGGGCAGAAGGGGTCGGACATCGCTGTCGGTTCGTATTGATAGGCGCCGCCAAGCGGCGCCCATGCCGAGGAAGGCGATCGGTATTGGCTGGAAGGCAAAGATATTGGATGGCGCACGAAGCGGTACGAGCCAGAGGTTTGAATCGGCCGTTTCCCATACTCGTGAATCGGTACCGTAGGCATGGCCGATCACAAAGTAGAGCCTATGAAGAGCCTCTTCAAGCGAAAAATTAAATCAACTCTGGCGAGCTCACTTGCAGATCTTCCGGCCTTCACGGAGTCTCGACAGCAATTCGTTGAGCTCCGACAGCAATTTGTTGAGTTCCGACAGCAATTCGGTGACCTTCAGCTTCAGCTCGTCCACCTACAAGAGGGCCTTCTTGCAAATCAATTTGATCACAGCAGCCGGCGCAGGATACTGAACGAGACGGCCGCGATAAGTCAGTCCGTCCAGCTGCTTTTGCGCCAGAAGTATAGAGACCTGCTCGACAACCACCTCGCTCTGCCAGAGCTGACGGATACGGAGTTCAGGTGCTTCTCCCAGAACGGTGAGGATGGGATACTCCTCTACATTTTCAGTATCCTGGGAACCACAAACAAACGTGTTGTAGAGATTGGTGCCGGAGATGGGATTGAATGTAATTCAGCAAACCTTATCATAAATCATGGCTGGCAGGGGCTTCTGTTTGACTGTGACGAGCAGAACATCTCCCGAGGCAAGGAGTTCTACGCTAAGTGTCAAGATACTTTTGCTGATCCTCCGACTCAGGTAGTCTCTTGGATTACTGCCGAAAACATCAATTGGCTGATAGCGAATAACGGGTTCGCCGGGGACGTCGACCTGTTGTCTCTGGACCTCGATGGCATGGACTATTGGGTTTGGCAGGCAATTCGGTGTATCTCTCCACGGGTGATAATCTTAGAGTTCAACCCTGTATGGGGTCCCGACCGCGCGGTTTCAATACCCTATCAGGCAGATTATCGGATCGATTACGGGCGGCGGCCTTACTACGCAGGGGCGTCCTTGTCTGCGTTCGTAAAATTGGGAAGAGAGAAAGGATACAGGTTAGTAGGCGCTCAGCGGCTTGGATTTAACTCGCTATTTGTCCGTTCAGGCGTGGGCGAGCATCTCCTTCCGGAAATATCCCCACGGCAGTGCTTCGAGAGCAATTCAGTCCTGAGAAATTGGGAGCCGAACTGGATTCCGGATGCCTCAGAACGGCCTGAGTGGAAGAATATTGTCGAAGTATGATACGACTCCTGCGTTAGCAATCCAAGCAGACCCTATCATATGGCAATGTTACTTTGGCCCTTTACTGCCTTAATCGGAACTACTGCGCACCGATACAGTTCTCTGGACTAACTGTTGGTTTCTCTTGGCATAGCGCTACTTCAGACCAAAGACCCGTTTAGAAGTAAATTTCCTTGCAGTCAGCCCAGTTTCCGCCAGACTTCACCCACGCTGCGAGCGATACCGAGAATCATACCGACTGGTTCGTCCCATCCTTAGAGAAGGCATCGATGGCGAGACCTGAATTCTTATTGTTTTCAGTCTTTAACGCCTCTGAACGGCGATTGTCAATTCCCTTAAGCTTGCACGCCTTGAACGCGTTACGATAGGCTCGGTGGAGTAAGTCTATAGTTACGTCGTCGAGCTCTAATCCCAGCTCGAGCTTGAGGTTAGCAATCCGGTCCAGTTCCCGCGCTGAGCGTATAACAGCCTCGTAAACCTTTTCGATTCTTTGCCACTCTTCTTCGGCACCAATCATTTCGGTCCACTTCTGAACTTCCGCGTCCGGATGAAGCTGACTAAAAACATACTGCGACTCACCCTGCCGTATAAGACGCTTGCAAAAGGCATCAAAAGAAATGTCGCGAACCATCGTGCTCACCGCGTGCGCATTGTAGACCACCTTTAAATTGTTCTTGGAGAGGCGGTAAGCGAGCTCAATATCTTCGCAGCCAAAGCGAAACACCGGATTGAACACCCCGTACTCGATTAGAAACTTTCGCTTGCAAGAAGAACATCCGCCCCAAAAATAGGGGTAATCGAGCACATCACCATGTTTCAGATTAGGATAGGAAAATAGATAGCAACCAACCTCCGTTACATAATGCAACACTGGTTTCTCCGCTAGGTTTGGATCTAAAGCGACGTAGCCAAGCACCGCGAAATGGTTGTCTGGATATTGAACATGTGTTTTCAAGTGTTCCTCGAACAGGTTCGGACTGCAAAGATCATCGTCATCGAGAAACAGAAGAATCGGGGCCTGGGAACGGTAAATGCCGTGATTCCTTGCGGAGGCAAGCCCAGCGTTGGCTTGATATGCATACCGGAGAGGAAGACGTCGCTCAAAAGACTCAACGACTTTTCTCGTCTCGTCCGTTGAGCCATCATCAATAACGATCAGTTCAAAGTTAGATTGGTCCAGAGTCTGCCCGAGAATACTTTCCAGGGTTCGCGACAACAATTCGGCGCGGTTGAAGGTACACAAGATAGCGCTGAGCGATGGTGGAGACATAGGCATGTGAGACCGTCAAGATGCATAAGAATCTATTATGAAAAAAGCCTCGTCGGGCGAGAGGTGCGGCCGATGCGCAAGAAATTCTTTCATTTCCGCGCGGGCGTTATCATGTTGATAAAAGAACCCAGACTTCCGCAGAGAGTGCGCGATCGGCACCGCGTCGACAATGCCCATCTTCAAGCCGGCGTTTGCAATGATCTGCGGCCACACAAAGTCATAGCCCCAGCCCATAGGAGACGCTTCGTCAAAGGGAAAAATTAACTCGAAGGCTTTCTGGTGAACAGAAAAGATCGGACCAATTTCAACAAAACGTGTCTGACGTGCTAACAAGCCGTCCAGCTGCTCAACGAAAGGGTGACCGCTAAATCCGTCTACGATCATGTGAGGACTAAAGCTGTCATGAGTCCTAGCCGGTTGTGCCAGCGCAAAGTCATATCGAGTTACCGAGTCAAGATAGCGATCAAGAAAGTTCTTTGGAAGAACTATATCGTCGTCGCAAGCAACAATAAATTCAAAGCCATCCAGCTTGGCTTCTGTCAATAACTGGTTCAAAAGCGGAAATTTCATGGCCGGGGGAATTACCTTTCGGACAGTGACGTCGGCCACCTCCTCGGGAACAGGGCTTGTTCCCAATCCAATCCAGCGTTGCTCTACCTCCCATCGGGTGCTTTTGCCGAGAGCGCTTTTGATTTGGCGGATATAGCTAGGTTTATCTAGCAAATATACTCCAACGATCAGTATGGAAATATTCAAGCTACCTCAGCGATCGACGAGCGTACCCCATTAAATTCGGGAGTGAAAATCTGCGCTAGCTTCGTCTGGATTACGGCTTTCGAAAAATTCGATTTTATGTGCAACAAAGCATTTTGTGACATTTCTTCCCAAAGTAAATCATCCGTGTACAGGCGTACGACTGCTCTGGCAAATGCAGCAGGAGAATCCGCTATTAGTACATGTTTACCGTCGATGAGATTCATCCCCTCAGCCCCTATCGACGTGGTTACAACGGGCAGGCCGAAGCCCATACTGTGCCCTATCTTCCCCTTTATCCCTGCACCGTAACGCAATGGTGCGACGAAAACCCGACAACCGTCAAGATAAGGCGTCAGATCCGGCACGTAACCTACAGCGACAACATCTCGGCTCGCGAGAGATTGCACTGGCTCTGTTATGTGGCTACCTACCATATAAAAGACCACATCGGGTATGTCTTGACGGATCAAAGGAAGAATCTCCTTAACGAAGTAACAGACGGCGTCCTCATTGGGGCTGTGAGCATAATGACCGACGAATAAGAGGTTTTTCCGATCGGCTAAGGGTTTTACCTTGTCAACGCAGTCATGAATGGTCGGAATTACCTCTACTTTTGCATTCTCTATCTCTTTAAGTATTTGTGACTTCTCCTCCTGTGTAACTGCAAAAACAATATCCGCGGCCGCCGCGTTAAACCGCTCCATCTGTCTATAATTCTCAGATTGTTGGCGCAGAAGGTCGTCGTCCTTGATTGCTGATTCGCGTTCCATCCGTAGCCAATGTAGGTCGACCGGATCGTAAACAACTTTGGCGTTGATCGCATAAGCCCGAACGTAGGAAAAATAACGGTAGGCTACTTCAGGATACGACAGGACAACAAACTGATACTCGTAACCATTCTCATGCAGGTGACGTAGAACAGCTTTAGATCCGTAAAGAACCTCAATGTTAAGTCGTTCCAGCATTATTTCATATTGCTTTACTTCCTGCTCGGAGCCAAAAAACCAAACATGCTCTAACTTCTCACGATCCGCGCCAAAGACTACGACATAACCTTCTTCACGCAGAATCTCCAGAATAGTAAATGCGCGCAATCCGCCGGCGGATTGATCCATGGCAGGCAGCCAGTGACCTAGGACTAGCACGGATCGAGCGCTGGTGGAGGGACATTGAAGGCGAGCGTCGAAGCACAAACCATTCGGAGAGGTTAAGCCTATAGTTTCGGCGGAGGCTTCAACCACTGCGGCTTTTACTTCATGCCGGATGTCATTTCGTTTTTTAAAAACGCGCTTTACGGGTTCCGTAAGAAGGGAATGAAGATATTTAAGAACCAATGACTTCTGCCTTGTTTCACGATACTTGTCCAGCACTCTCCATCCTATAGTATTCTTAATTATTTCGAGCTCTTGCTCGTGTGCCCGCATTGAGGACTGGAGACGGTCCATTAAGCGCTCTCGTTCTGCTGCGAGTTGGACTAGCTCACGCCCTTTTGCATCTAACGCGTGCTGTTGACGTTTTACCGTTACCTGAAATTGTTTGATCTCCTGGTTCAACCGATCCAGCTCCGCCGCAAGTTGACCTTGCTCCGCCTTAACTGTGAGCCGCGATCCGAGTTGAAAGAAGAAATTTCTGATTGCTAAGACCTCTTGCCGGGAAGTCTGCAAGAGTGCTTGAAAAGCTTCCGGCTGTTTTCGACCCACTGCAAGCACACCCAGACCGTGGCCATGAGTAAACTCAAAGTAAGAGTATCGCTCTTTCACTTCCTCCCATAGTCTCCGAACACCAAAATCTGCCTCATTGACATTATGAAAGAGAATGACACCTCGGGAGCTAGTTTTGGGAAGCCACGATTCAAAATCGTGTCTGACGACTTCATATGCGTGATAGCCGTCGATAAATAAGAGATCGATCGAACCGTCGGACAGTTGTTTCAAACTATCATCGAAAGTGCTCTTGACTAGACTGGAGAAGTGTCCGTAAAGAGGGTCGTGATGTGCACGAAGATCAGCCAAGACTTCGGGACTGTAAAAACCAGCAGGAGAATCTCCATCCGAGTTATCAATCGCACAGCAGCGTGTGCTTAGATCGAGCTCCTGAATAGCTTGACAAAAAGCACAATATAAGTCTCCATAATGCGTCCCCAATTCTACAAATAGATTTGGCCTTAACAGATCTACCAACAACATGGCAACGGGGATATGCTCCTGGCAGGCGGAGAAAGGCGTGAGGCGTCTTGGACTTGAAAAAACAATAGGATGGTCTAGTGGATTGAAAGAAGCGGGCACGGGCCTATTTTTCTCCCTACGCTAGTATTAGAGTTGAGACTTGAGACAACGGAAAATCTTACTTTTCCTTGCGGCTAGACCTCTCTTCCACGGAGCGTCCAACTTGGTGGTTGTTTGATTTTCGCTTTGTAAAATACTCACTGGCGCTATTATTTCGTCATCGCCATTACATCTGATTGGACAATGACCTCAATTTGATCTTTACTTGGACATTAACATTGAAAGTACGTATGCTCAAGCAATCCCACCTTCTGGATTAGTTGACATAATCGTTTGCTATGGATATTTGGAGGTGAAATAGGTGTAACCCTGGTATGATTCCGCTGGGCCATTCGTGATGTGAAGTCCGGTTCCGTTCGGCGGATCTATTTTCTCGTCTATTACCACAACTGGGATTACTTAACGAAGCGTTTGAGCGCGTTCACGGGCCGCCCGTAACTTGAGCGATCGAAATTGAGCAGCGATCGACACCGTCATGAATGGTTAGTTCGATTATTCTAGCGCAATCTTCGGTGTCCGAATCTCATCTCTGATTATGGTACACACATCGCGAATCAACGCTCTTCGGACTCGTTATGGCGAGCCTTTCTTCATCCTGTGCGTGTGCGTCGTCTTCACCACGGCGTATGCTCTGTGGGTAGGCCAAGACGCGAGTTGGGACCAGAAAAACTATTACTTCTACTCTGTTTACGCTTGGCTCAGGGGACGAACGTTCCGCGATGTGGCACCTGGCCAGATAACGACTTGGCTGAATCCGCTGCCATATCTTTTACAGTATCTCCTGATACAAAGTGCACCTCCTGTTGTAGCGGGACTTCTCATGGGCGCACTTGCTGGGCTAAACGGGCTCATGCTCTGGCTTCTGGCACGGCGGCTCCAGCGCGGTGATCCAACCTGGCAAGGCCGGGTATGCGCTTGCGTTATCATCTTGGTCGGTTTGACCGGTTCGATCTTCTTGTCGGAGGTTGGTACTACGTTCGCGGACTATCTCAGCAGCGTGTTGGTGCTGGGAGGCCTCATTTCCATCACGCCACCCTCGTCGGAGATGGCCGGCAAGCCCAACGCACGGGACTTCCTTTTGGCTGGGCTTTGGATGGGCACCGCATGTGGTCTCAAATTGACGAACTTTATATACGCGATCGGACTTGGCGTATCTTTACTTGCACTATGGCCGGGGCTCCTGCTGCGCGGCCGTATGTTCTTGTCGTATACGATAGGAGCGGTCTGCGGCTTTCTCGTAACAGGCGGGTATTGGGCCGTGCATCTTTGGCTGGCCTTTGGCAATCCTATGGCTCCGTACTTTAACGATGTTTTCGCGTCCCCTATGTTCGTGCTCGACAGCTACGCCGATAGAAGATACATACCGGGATCGTTACTTACCTCGGCAATCACCTATCCGTTCAGGTGGCTTCTCGGCATGCATCCAACCAGCGAAGTACCGTTTCGCGATGCCAGGTTCGCCCTAGTGGCCGTATTCCTACCAGTGGCCTTGGTCGTCAGTGTGCTACGACCCGGTCGTGGTCCGTCGGGCGCGGCAAAGACCGGTAGCTTTGTTGAATTACGACAGTTCTGGCTCCACGGCCTGTTCTTCATAGCGTCATACGCAATCTGGCTCAAACAGATGGCATACCAGCGATACGCTCTTCCGCTTGAATTATTGACCGGTCTGATGTTGTTCCTGAGTCTGGATTGGCTGCTTCGAAATCGGAACGAGGTCACCTGCGTGTTCAGCGTGCTCGCCGTGTTTATCGTGATCTGGACTCGGCCCGCCAACTGGGGGCGAATCCCGTACGGCAACGACTGGTTCGGCATCGAGATACCACGAGACCAGGAACCCCAAACGCTATACGTGATGATGGGCCATGATGAGCCGTTCGCTTACGTGATTCCTTTTATGCCAGACACATCCCAATTCATACGCCTCACCGGTAATATGCCTCTCGACCCTAACATGCCGCTCGGACGCAAAGCTCTGTCGATGATACGCGCACACACAGGGACCATTCGAAGCCTCGCTGTCGTGGAACTCGATGAAGAAAACCGCGCAAGATTGGCGCGCTTCGGTCTAGCCCTCACCCCAGGGAGTCAATGCGAACGGTTCCGGTCACGGCTCGATACATTTACCACGTGTGCTCTGACAAAGAATCACCAGGAGGGACATCTCGAACGATGAATTTACTGCGCCATGGCGACTCACCGACGTTTCAATGTGAGCCGGCATTTCCTCACGACCTGACTCTGCATTATTTCGACGCACAGCGCCAAGTTAGCCTGAGCGTCATAACACTCTAGAGACCTTCATCCATTCAGCACAGCGCGTAGCAAAATTCGCTAACAGTTCCTCTCTTTCCACCGCCGGCACCCGAAGCTCCTTGGCCAAGTAGTTTATGATTTGGCTGCCCTCATCCAATTCAAGAACACCGGGAAGATGAGTGCGCGCATTCGATGAGCGCTGCCTCCAGTAATTCAGCTTATCAGCCACATAGCCGACATTTGATCGAAGAAGTATCTTAATCCAGAGAAGCCAGTCACCGCATAGCGTGTAGCCCGCGTCCAGTCCATCGATTGATCTTAGGACGCTCGCTCGAAGGAGAACCGCACTGGCATTTGGAATGGTGTTCTTTTTGGATAAGTAACGCTTGATCTCCACCCGCCCATTATTGATAAAGTTCTTTTTCCAACGCGAAGGATCTAAATCATCCGTCCACTGAATGGCGTCTCCGACGACTCTGCTGCTCGGATCAATTAGATAAGATTGACAATAAACGAGACCGAGAGACTTATCGCTTTCAAGAATCGGCAACAATTTGCTCAAGAAATGGGGAGAAGCGCAATCATCTGATTCCGCAAACCATACGTATTCTCCTCGAGCGCTTTCTAAGCCTTTCTGCCATTGTTTGAAGGCAGATCCATTGCGGGTTTCATTAAACAACAACCGAAACATGGGATAGTCCGCATATGTTTGGATGATTTCTCTACTGTTGTCGGTCGAAGCGTCATCCAATACGACCACCTCAAGATCCCGAAACGTCTGGTTTATGATTGAATCCAGTCGCTGCCGAAGATACGGCGCATGATTATAGTTAGGAACTATAACTGAAACCTTTGGCGTGGACGGACCGTCGTCCAATGATATCGTGCGGCCAGGGCTTGATATTTGCTCGCTTCGGCGCCGCGCAAACTGATCGATGACACGAAAGATCTCCTCTCCGGCGATCGCTACGTCATGATCGGCTCGGACTCTCTGCTGTGCCCTTGCCCCTCGTTGTATTAGTTCCTCCTGATGAGCGCACAAGAAAGCAACTTTTTCCGCCATCCCTCTAGTGTCGTCGAACCGAACAACATAGCCCGCATCGTTCTGAACAAAGTCCGGCATCCCGCCAACCTTATCAAAACAGACAATCGGCAAACCGCAGTCGGCCGCTTCCAGGCAAACCAGCGGAAAAGGATCTTCTCGCGAGGTCAAAAGGAATACATCGCCGGCGGCAAAATAGCTCCGCACATCTTGAACTTCTCCGAGAAAAAACACCCGAGCTTCAAGACCGAGTTTTCGGACTTTTGTTTCGAGTTGTTCAAGTTCCCCCGTGTCGCTTCCGATCCAAAAGAAATAAGCGTCTTTCAGACCTAAGGTGTTTGCCTGATCTGCCACCTCAATAAAGAGATCAGGTCCTTTGCGCCAATCGGTGGTGCCACATCCAAAGATGATGAATCCCTCTTCGGGCAATCGTTTATCTCTCCTGATAGGGATGCGACTGAGAGGATCAGTATTTGTTTTCTGGCACTCTATAAACGCATACACAGTTGTTATTTTTTCCGGAGGAACCCGATGAGCGCTTTCTAGATTTCTCGCCACAGGCGGGGAAGCCGCAATAAAATGATCCGTTAGCCTGATCAGCTGCTCAAGCTCTGCTTGCACACACCACCGTTTTATTGCATTTTCTAATTCGTGCACGTGGGTGATGACCGGGATTTCCAACTTGGTAAGCTGCTCGCCGACATCACCAGGCACAAGAGTATTGATGTAGATTAGAGAGTTTGAGTTACCGCAAAAGCGCAGGAGCTTTTCCCTGTTTCGTTCTGCGTTGAACGAAAACAACGAATCTAACTCCAAGACGGGCCCGAGTTGATAAAACTTCGGTAGCAAAGGTCCGCCATGCCTCAAGATGATCTTGGGTCGAATCCCCTTTGTGTCACGAAGCCATGCAATCAGAGTAACCAAGAGGCGCTGGGCTCCTGCGTTGGCGGCATCATGAGACACAAAGACGATTTCCAGCCCCGGGTCTGCAGACTTTGCGAATCCTTTTAAAGCATTTGCCGTCGCTTGGAGATACGCGTATCCGTATCTCCTGTCCGGCTCCAAGTAAGCTCCTTCACTCCATTCATTCCACGCATTAATAAACACCAGCCGCTTATCCGGATCGGACTCCTTAGCGGCAAACCTGCAGGCTTCAGCCAGCCATCCCTGGTACAGTGCGGGGGCTGAATTCTGGTAGGTCATACCCCTTCCAGGCTTCCTGGCTTCGTTGTCCCACGAAGGGCAAACGCCTCTGAACAAAGTAAAATCCGCGCGCGAGAATTTCTTTGCGGACTCAACCAAATAGGAGTAGTCACAGATGATTCCTTGATAATTAGGATTGACGATCTCCACTTGGCTATTCACGACGGGCGCGCCCGCCCCTAACTTATGCGGAGGAAATTCGACAGCGGCATCGAATCCGAGAGGTCTTGGGTCTTCGGTTTCAAAGGCTTGTACGGCAACCAGATATAAACCGTCCAAGTGGCTCTTCGTACAATAGTCGCGCCACCTCTGAGCGGTCGCCTTCGGGTCAGGAAGCAACCCAGGTCGATAGACGATCAGCAAGGGTCGACCATTTACTCTGATATAGCGTTGATCGCGCAACGCCGTGTCGATGTCCTTGATGAACGCAAGATCGTCATCCGGTGAATGGGCTTGAGCGATCAAGACTTCGTGGTCCAACCCGTCCCACCGCCTTGTCCAGTTCTCATTGGCCCAACAGAGACAAAACCGAAAATCCAATTGAGGATTGTTGAGGAACTGCTTTAAAGGCAGGTCAAGCAGGCGCTTGCCACCGAACCAGTAATAATGGAAGCAAAATCCAAAAAGGCCGTATTTCCGGGCAAGTCTTATCTGGCGCTCTTGAATCTCGGGAACACGAAGGTCATAGAAGCCAAGCTCGCCCGGCAAACGAGGTTGATAATGTCCGAGGAACTGCGGAGTAGCCCTAGAGACATGCGTCCATTCGGTGAAACCCTTTCCCCACCATTCGTCATTCTCGGGAGTGGGATGAAATTGGGGTAGATAAAATACAATCAACTTGATGTCCGACTCGTCAATCTCGCAGTCCTCGCTGCATATGGAGACGTACTCTGGGTTTGACCCGTCAGATCGCGCAAAGACTTCCGAAAGATACTGATCTACAACTGTCGTCTGAACACCAGCATGCGGAGAAACTGGCTCCGATTGAAACTGTCGAGCTGGGACGGAAAGTTTCTTCGTTGTCGGTTGGCCACGATCTACCGGAAATGTCCTAGAAGCAATTTTCTTCACCATTCCTAGGACTCCATGGACCCTAAGGGCTTTCTTCCCGCGAGTGGTAAGATTGGCCAAGGACATGCGAAATGAAACCGTCGGATCTCCCCAGAGTGCGGGAGCAGGTTCAAGACCCGTCCCACCGGGAACATACGTAGAAAGAACGATGTGTGCCTGCCGGTTCGAGAGGCGACCTAGCCCCAGACGGAATTTGATCCACTTTGGATCCCGATTGAAGCGACTCGGATCGATGAACTTTTGCCGCGTGATCTTGAGGCCACCCTGTTCCTCAAGCACCTCAACTTGGAACGCGACGGGTTGATTATGTTTTCCTTGCGTATCAGGCATGAGCGCGATGTAGCTAAAAAACTCTGCCCTGGCTGGGATATAAAGACGATACGAAGCCGAAGTAGCTCGGCTCATACAGAGAGCGTTTCTACCCCTTCCCCCGACTCGAACATCGGATATCCAACGGGCTCTTTGCTCAGGCCCAAGTTGCGCCTGAGAGAGAGCGCTTAAACCACTAAGAGGAATTGAATGATATGCCTTCTGACGCCATGTTTCCCCAATATTGGAAAGAAAAAAGATTTTCCGTCGGTTGACTTTCTTCCTGGCCCGCATAGATCTAAAAAATCTTTAAAAAGCCTTCACAGGACCACAACGCCTGCGTCTATTAGTGAAGGAGTTTGTGGTACTCGTCGAGAGCGACGACGGGTTTGCCGACAAACTTCTGCTTTCCATGATCCAGGACGCAGACGCGGTCACATAACTTAGCGACTTGGCCTGCATCATGAGATACAAAGACGATTGTTTTGCCTTGTGCCTTGAAGCGGTTCATTGTGTCCTGGCATTTTCTCTGAAATTCTTCGTCTCCAACTGCTAATACTTCGTCCACGATGAGGATACTAGGATTCAGGTTAATGGCGAGTGCAAAGCCCAGACGAGCATGCATGCCGGAAGAGTAATTCTTCATGGTGGTATCCATGAAATCATTCAATTCCGAAAACTCGACGATGGCAGGGTACAGGGCCTCGATTTCCTTACGGCAAAGACCATGGATCGAAGCGCCTAAAAAGATGTTTTCTCTTCCTGTTAACTCTGGATGAAAGCCCACTCCAAGCTCGATCATGGCGCCAACGCGACTATTTTTCGGCATGCGAATTTGGCCCGACGAGGGCGGATAAATACCCGCGATTATTCTTAGCAGGGTACTCTTGCCGGAGCCATTCCTGCCGATGACGCCAAAGGACTCGCCGGCCTGAATAGCTAAGGTAATGTCCCGCAATGCCCAGAACTTTTCGACGTCCTCCCGGTAGCGTTTGTGAAATAATCCGATGAATTTCGACTTCAATGAATTGGATCGGTTATGGCGAATGGTGAACGCCTTGGACAGATTGACGATATCGATGCTGTCCGACATTCGCCTAAACCTCCTCGGCAAATCTAGCCTTATAGGAGCGGTGCACTTTGTAACCGATCAGCAACGAGGATGCAGTGAGCAACATCAGGATCGTGAATCGGGAAATGTCAGGTACAGCTTGACGATAGAGAATATCTTGGTAACTGAGAGTAAAAAAAGACTGAGGGTTTAAGTAAATAGCCGATTGTAATGACTCCGGAATGTCTTTGACATCGTAGATGATCGGAGTGAGCCAAAAGAGCAACAATAGCGCGATCTCAATAAAATGACGCACGTCCCGATAAAAGACGGTTGCCGTCGAAATTACAAAGCTCAAACCAAGTGTAAAGAGCATGTGCAAAATAAGCAGTGGAAAAAACCACAGAGTTACCAAAGACATTGGCACCTGGAAAAAGAGTACAGTCATCGGCACGAATACGATTAATGCAAGGCCGAACTGGGCCAGGTTAAAAAGGACCGTCGCAACTGGAAAAACCTCCATGGGTATGGCGACCTTTCTAATCAGGCCGCCATTTTCGAGGATCGATCCTGTGGACATCATGATCGACTGGGCAAAAAAATTCCAAGGCAAAATGCCGATCAGCAAAAAATAAGAAAAATTTACCATAGTCGTCTTGAGAATATGGCTAAAAACAAAGCTATAGACCAGAATCAGCAGCAAGGGATTCGCGAGAGACCACAGAAACCCCAGTACAGAATCTCGGTATTTAAGCTTTAAGTCTTTTATAACAAGATTCCTGATCAGTTCTCGATATGCAAGGAGAGCACGCATAGAGGAAATGTTTACCAGACAGTTTTGTAAAAGTCACAACGGCAATCAAAGCTGAGATCGCCAACATCTTAACTATAGGTTTACGAAACTATTATCACCAATACGGGACGACAGGCTGGCTGTGTTAATCGCACATGGCTGGCTCTATTTCCGTGAGCGAAAATGCCTTGTAAGGGTCGCGACGTTCAGGCAGAACCCAACGAACATTTTGTTGCATTCCGATAAAAGGACGAATCCTGGCCTTAATTTATTTTGAATACTTCGACTAACCCGATTCCGATTCCGCCAACCCCGCTGAGAATTGCGGTGTAAGCTCCAGGCGGGAGATTGATGAGGATCGCCGATTCCTGAGCGCAGCCTGGAGGAGGGCTCGATTGCCCCGGATTTGGTACGCAAGGATCTAAACCCGTGGCCGAGATCTCGGTCGCTCCGCCGCAGGTAAAACCCATACTCCCGCAGAGAGGATCACCTGTTTGCCAATCATCGTTCTGAGCGATTGCCGTTTGGCCTGAAAATAACTTAATAAAAGGATTCGCTAATGTCTCTGGCACCAAGAACGGTGCACCAGAGATTGATGGTCCGCGGGCCCTTAACAGAACCGTTTTGGGGCTGCTTCCCTCGATGACAAACCCTCCAATCATTACATTGTCACCGGTTTCTACGCGACCTCGCGTTGATATGTTGACCAGCTTAGATGGGCTCGCACCGCCATCGACTTCAAACACTTCGACTAAACCTATTCCCGTCCCGCCTCCAACTCCCCTTTCGATAGCTGTATATCCCCCGGGCGGCAATGTAATTAAAATTGCGGACTCCTGAGCACACCCGGGTGGAGATGTAGATTGCCCCGGATTAGCCCGGCACGGATCTAAGCCTGCCGCTGAAATCTCGGTAGGTGCGCCGCATGTAAAACCCATAGCTGGGCATAGCGGATCACTAGTTTGCCAATCGTTATTCTGAGCAATCATTGTTGACCCGGAAAATATTTGCACAACAGGATCTGCTAAAGTGCCTGGAACGAAAAACGGTGCGCCATTCATCGATGGCCCACGGGCCCGGATCAAAACCGTCTTCGGCAGCGTCCCTTCGATAACGAATCCACCGATCATTACGTTATCGCCCGTAAGCACAAGTCCTCGGGAGGAAATGTTCGTCAATCCGCTTGGAACGACAGCGAGGGCCGCACTCGCCTGGACGAGACCAAAGCCGCTGTCGAAGTCGAAGCCTGAAGTACCCATATCGATCGCGGTATTTTCCAGGGCGGCATAAATCTGGATTGGCGTACTGTCTGGCTTTGCCTGAAGAAGCAAAGCCGCCACACCCGCCGCATGAGGCGCCGCTGCCGACGTGCCGAAAAAATTGGGAAAGCCGTTTCCATCCGTGTCGGTGCCGAAAAAAGTTGTGTCGCCGCCGTCCGGCGC
>Ga0207706_10000768_pt1 | contig 33336 bp, 20 predicted proteins | sample KBSC53metaG_FD_184318 | JGI IMG/M metagenome (GOLD analysis project Ga0207706, IMG submission 184318) | Corn rhizosphere microbial communities from Kellogg Biological Station, Michigan, USA - KBS C5-3 metaG (SPAdes) (version 2) | ecosystem: Host-associated > Plants > Roots > Rhizosphere > Soil ... | reverse complement strand
TTTATCATTTGATAAGATCTTATGTAATTCTTTCCTCATTAAATCCGAGGTGAGAGGAAGCAAACTGTTTTCGCTGCATATACTGTTTGATTTTTCGAAGAACGCTTTATATCTCTTAATTATGACTGCTTTTTTCTTTAATTGCTCAAAAAAATACATAGCATATTTTACAGGCATACCAAGGCTGATCTTCTTATGTTTTTGGGAAAGCGATTCAAGGTCGGTACATCTAAACAGTGACTGTATAGCAAATTCATCCTTTTTCGGGTAAAGGAAGAGCCGAGTGCCATAGGAAGTAGAAAAATAGATTATATTATTGATGTGCTTTTCATCGTTATACGCATCGGTCATAAGACCATTATAATTCAAATGAGATGCGTTAGTAATCTGTTTCTCTTTCCATCCGGTAAGATCGACTAATGCTCTTTGATAATATTGGAGTTCAGCACGTACCTTCTTTTCCAATATTTCTTGTTCGGACGCCGAGATCTGCTTAGTCTCTAAAAGGTGTTCCATGTATTCTTCACATCCCCTATCTACTATTAAAATGCCAGGCCCCTCCTCCACGTCAGGGTGAAACTCCCGATCGTACTCCAGGGTTTTATAAAAGTCGTATCTAATGATGTGGTCCCGACCGAAAAGCGCTTCGATTCGCAACAGCAATTCTTTGGCAGTAACAACAGACGTTTGCTCTTTTATCTTCAACCTTTTTAAATCATTTAGGTCTTGGTATAGAAGCTCGGAAAAATCAACTTTTAAATGGTTGGGACTACTGTATCCGGCCTCAATAGCACTTATTCGCTTAACTACATTACCAAATAGTTTGATCGGTTCCACTAAAGTTCTCTCCAATCCTTTCATAAAGTCTACAGATTTAAGTATTCAAAGCTGTCGAAAATAGAGAATTTAATGAATAACTGTTAAATAAATAGGTGATATGCTATTATGAAGCAATAGAAATCAACGAGCTATCAGGTTATTGGTACCGTTAGCCGCTGAAAATTGGTTGAGAATTTCTACAAAACTCTTACCAGTTTTACAGTTTATCGTAATCGCCTCTAGCAGTCTATTATGGATTTAACCATTCCCGATCGGGCTTTGCCAAAAGTCTGGCATTATTTAAAGCCTGGTCTAAGGTTAAAACAGTGTGGGCTTTATAAACATATTCTTCTTTATTTACTACCAGTGCGAGGTCTGCATCTTTTTTGGTTAGCATGCACAGTGGTAATAAGAATTGGATTTTGCCATCGTAAAAGTGAGGGATGGCGGTTTTGTAATTTCTTTTTACCCTTCGTGTAGCAAGCTCAATTGATTTCGAAATAGCGTCGAAAAAGCTTTCATCATCTAAGCTTGATATGTTTGCGGGGAATCGACTTTTACGGTTTTTAATGTGCTCCCTATCAATTATAATTTTACCTCCATTTAAGTATGGATCGAAAATCAACTCCCTGACTTCCGCTTCGGCAAAATAGGTGGCTATTTCTGGGCTTGACGGAAAAAACTTTCTATAACGTGACTGGTCAGTTTCAAACTCCAAAAATTCGTATTCGGGTTGTTTTATTCCCCAGGTGCCAGATTTTTGAATCGAAGGTACTCTTTCAAAATATCCGTAAATCTCATCTTGAAACGGAGTGACAAGCCCCGTATTGAAATATAAGTATTCAGTTTTATCCTTACTTGATTGTCCGGAAATTAATTTCCCCTGTGTGTGAAGCCTATAAAAAGTGTGATTTATGTAACTATTTAGCACTGGTATTCTAGAAGTCGGATTTTTTATGTAGTCCCATTCTTCGGGCTCAGCTTTCGCTTTCAGGTCTAGGAGCGCTTGATTGATATCGTCAAAGTCTGCAAAGTATTCTAAGCTACTTCGCGTATCCACCTTGACAATATCTATAGCTTCTTTGCCTTTGTCGTTTTCATTTTTTGTGAATATTACAGGATCTCCCGCTTCGATACTAATATATCTATAATCAGAACCTTTGAGCTTGGAAAAATGCGCATAATAACGGTCTTTAGTGGCAAAATCTTCGATCCACCCATAACCATTATTAAAATCGACTATATAACCAACCGCCCTCTTAGTTAAGTCTAATTTGACGTCAACTGCCTCTTGTTGATCAGTTTTAAGTTTTGATGTTTGGATTGAAAATGTTATAGGCTCATCATAAAACTTGTTGGCCGCAAATAACTCTTTCAGCTCGCCAGAAACGTTTGAGATATGAAAATAGATATCTTTGTCTTTTTTAGATGGATTATTAATCCAGCCAAATCCTTTACCGAAATTGTAAAATTGAATAGTGCTTTGCATCGCTGTGATATTTTTAGGTGGCATGAATGTATGTTTTTTTTTAAGAATAATAAATTTATTTTTCGCTGATGATCTTGACAAGATCCCTACAATACGCATCGTTATCGATCAGAAGCTGCAAGGTTCTTTGAAAGTTTCGAAGTTCTCTTTCCTCTAGCAATTTCTGTTGTGTTGACTTGCCGATATGCCCTTTGCGCATAAATAGCTCAATGGCTTTATCTATTCCATTTAAGGTTGTAGGCATATCGTAAATTTTTAACACATCATCCTCGCTGCCCTGAGTGACAAATACAGGATAACTCCTGCCGGCCGTATCTAAAGGAACTTGGTGCAAATTATTTTTACGGAAAAATAGCGCTGCTCTTTTTTTGATATCAGCGTCCAAATCGATAGGCATTATGATGTTGAATTCAAATTTGTTATAGGTTTTTCCCTGTATTTCAATGGTACCTTTCGAGCAAAGGGATTCGCAGGTTATTGCAACTAAATTATTAAAGTAGCCAATTGCCAATGCCGTAGAGGGAAGCAGGCTTAGTTCGCCCAGGTGCATTTTTTCATGTATCGTGTCACGAATTCTGCGTAGTTCATTGTTTAAAGTTGCTGATCGTGACAAATCGCTTTCTTTTATGAATCGTGGCGTAGTAATGCCGAATAGATCTGATGGGAGCTTAGTGCCTTCTTCTTGAAGGACAAATGCTCTTGAGGAGCCAACCCTTCCTAAAAATAGACCATATTCAAAAACAACATTATCACGCGTAGCATCAAATACATTACCCCGTGATTGTACAAAGTCATCCTTGGTCGCAATTAAAAGGCCAAAATCAAATAAGCTTGCTTCTTTAAGTAATGTTTCCAGGAAACTTTCGTTAAATTTGAAGATATCGTCGGTCCATAAATAGCAATCGAAGTCAACACTAAGATATCTTTTAACGTAGGTAGCTACTTCAAGGCCTTCTCCAGAAGAACCTATGAAAATTCTTGGTTTTAAATCCATGATAAGATCGATAAATTAGTAAAATAAGCTTTTAACTTCGCCTCGGCAGTCTTGGATTAACAGATCCAAATCGCGCTTTAATGCCGTTAAGCATATAACACAGGCATCATCTGACAATGGGTTCTCGGTTCCATTTGGACTTTTAACCGATTTTCGATATCCTGCATCAGTAATAAGCCGGTTTATCTCATCGGACATAACCTGGGCAATTTCCAATTCTCTGCTTTTGTAGTAATAAAGGGATGAATTATCAATGTTATGTACGATAGTAGTAAGTTGGAAACTATTCAAATCAATATCAGTCTCACTGTCCGCTTTCAATGTTTTTAACAAACGGATGCCCTTTCGAGAACCGTCATTAGTATTGTCGCCCTTCAGATTGACTGAACTGATATGTGCAAAGGGATAGTCTAAAATCTTGCTTTTTTTTGGAAAATCAAACAGATAAATGCCCCTGAAATATTCATTTCGCCTATTCTCGTATTCTGTTGTATTGTACCAGAAACTAAAAACGACATCTACTTTTCTTCGCAAATTTTTATTGAAGACCGCTATTGATTTCGTACCGGTGTCATCAACCTCATTATACTGGAGTTTTAAAATAGAAGTAGCTTGTTTTCGCAAAATTTCGATATCACTTGTCGGAACTCCCAAGTAAGGTGATTTAGGCGGACACAAAGCCGGTTCCAAAAAGCAATAATCATTTATAATGGCCAACAAATCGATGTCGCTATACAGTTTGATATTGGTTCCTGACATAACGGATCCTTGTTTCCGATAATCTCTGTCAAACGAAAGTTCAAAACCTCGTTCCAGATGCCCCATAACGTTGTCGGCCGCTTCCAATGTTTTATCATTGTACTTTCTTTCAATGGGGCGCATTGATTCAATTAAGTACTTGAGGTTTTCTGGAATGTAAGCTTTGGAAAATGATTCCGACAGATTGACGAATTTTTGCTCTACAGGGTCATATCTCCTGCTTTGTAAATTCTCGAGCCTTCTTTTGTAGTTTAAATTTGCCATAGTGAATATTTGATTAATGATAAAATGCTTTAGCCAAAAGCTTGCCATAAAATATTCAACCAAATACTGCTCGATTTTACTTTTGTTTATATCTTTATTTGATTTTTAATATCAAAAAATGATATGAAAGTATTGATCTCTTGGATGGCTCTTAATAACGACTTTAAAGATGGAAACGTTTTGACAGACGGGCCGACATTCAACTATCACCGGTACAACTACACTTATGATAAACACATTTTATTAAGTGCGGCAGCAGAAAGTAATCTTATGGCCGAAAAATTGGCCAATTCATTATTGTTGGAATTCCCTGAACGAAGTAATCAAATTGAAATTCGGTACATGGATATAAAAGACGTGATCGATATTAATTTGATAAAAACTAAAGTAGAAAATGTTTTGCTGGAATTACGTGAAAACGAAATTGATATTTTCTTTTCTCCGGGTACATCAGCGATGCAAGTCTCTTGGTACATCTGCCATACTACATTGGGACTGAGGACAAGGCTAATCCAGTCCAGACCGGCGAAATTCTCGACGTTGAAAAAACCAGAATTCCTAGAGATTACTGCTACTGTTTCAAAGGTCCCCGTTACAGCGATCATCAGGGAAAACAACTTGTCGAGTCCGGCAAAAAACGATCAATCGTATTTAATGAGCGAAGCGATTTTACCAGCGTATGATAGAGCACTGAAAATCGCCCAAACTGATAAAGTAACAACACTAATAGTTGGTGAGAGTGGCACTGGTAAAGAGCATCTTTCAAAATATATTCACGACAACTCAATTCGAAATAATGCCAATTTTATCGCGGTTAATTGCTCAGCATTCAACGATCATTTATTAGAAGCTAGGCTATTTGGATATAAAAAAGGGGCGTTTACCGGAGCCGATAAAGACCAAAAAGGCCTGTTTGAAGAAGCCCATGGAGGCTCGATTTTTCTGGATGAGATTGGTGATATTTCACCGTATATGCAGCAAAGCCTGTTAAGGGTGTTGCAGCAGCAGGAAATATTGCCTTTAGGCTTAAATAAACCCATTAAAATAAACACACGGATAATTGCCGCAACAAACAAAAATTTGCCAGAAATGTGTCGCGAAGGTAGGTTTCGCTGGGACCTTTATTACAGATTAACGGTTACTGAGATTATGCTTCCATCTTTACGTGAACGGGGTGTTGCTGATAAGGGTAAGTTGATAGACTATTTCATCAAGACAAAAAAGTCACTTTTTCAAAGAAATCATCAGGTTCAATTGACAAAAGAAGCTCGTCAAGCTTTATTGTCTTATAGTTTTCCCGGCAATATTAGAGAGCTAGAAAATCTAATAGAAGAGCTGTATGTATTTTTTGACACTAATATTACTGCAAATGATTTACCGCAACGAATTCTACATCCTAATTCCGCAACGTCCTTGAAATGGTCGGATGTTGAAAGGGAAAATATTGTTAAAGTTTTAGAAATGGTTAACGGCAACCAAAATCAGGCACTTAGAATTCTTGATTATGGATCTATCAACACATTAAGGAAAAAAATTAAGGATTATGACATTGAAGTTGGTAGGAAATATTTAACCTGATAATCACGAGTTGCAGCGACAAATTTTAGATTTGCAAATCATTTAGAAACTAATGCTGACACAAACCTTAAAATCACAAATTGATAAAATATGGACCACGTTCTGGTCTGGCGGAATTGCTAATCCATTAACGGTTATTGAACAGATCACCTATCTTTTATTTATCCGCCGGCTCGATGAGTTACAGACACGTGATGAAAAAAAAGCCGCTTTGTTGGGTGTGCCACTGACAAACCCGATTTATAAACTCGAGGAGCAGCAATTGCGCTGGAGCGTGTTTAAGGATATGGATGCCGAAACCATGTTCGAGCAGTTTCGCAAGATAGACGGTGTGTTTGATTTTATGAAGAATAGGGGCGCAGCCAACGGCTCGGTGTTTAATAAATATATGAAGGGCGCCACCTTCATGATTCCGACACCAAGACTGCTGCAACTGGTAGTTGACCTGCTATCGGACGTGGAGATGAACGACCGCGATACAAAAGGTGATGTGTATGAATACCTGCTGAGCAAAATTGCCACAGCAGGTACAAATGGACAGTTCCGTACGCCGCGGCATATTATCAGGATGATGGTGGAGATGACCAACCCGACTCCTGAAGATATTATCTGCGACCCAGCTGCTGGGAGCTCTGGGTTCCTGGTAAAGGCTGCGGAATATATATTCGAAAAAACCCCAGGGATTTTGAACAACCCGGAAACTCGTAAACGTTACGAAGGCGAAATGTTTTTGGGGATGGAATTTGATGCCACCATGATCCGCATAGGCGCGATGAACTTGCTGTTACACGGGATAGAGAATCCGCAACTCTTTGATGTAGACGCCTTGAGCGAGGCCAATAGCACCTTTAAAGACAAAGCTACACTGATACTAGCTAATCCTCCATTTAAAGGGTCGCTTGATCATGACGCGGTGGCAAGCAATTTATTGAGTGTGGTAAAAACGCCTAAGACCGAGCTATTGTTCTTAGCGCTGACACTGCGCGGGCTAAAAGTTGGAGGCAGGGCCGCGGTGATTGTGCCGGATGGTGTGCTTTTTGGATCATCCAACGCTCATAAGAAAATAAGGCAGGAGATACTGGACAATAACCAGCTTACAGGTGTGGTATCTATGCCCAGTGGTGTGTTTAAACCCTATGCCGGGGTAAGCACTGCGGTGTTGCTATTTACAAAAACCGAAGCTGGTGGTACCGATAAAGTTTGGTTTTATGATATGAAAGCCGATGGCCGGAGCCTGGATGATAAACGCCAGGAAATTGCCGAAAACGATATCCCCGACATCATTAGGAGGTGGAATGATCGCAATGCGGAAGGCAACCGGAAACGTACCGAGCAAAGTTTTTTAGTGCCACTTAACGAGATACATGCCAATGGTTACGACCTAAGTGTTAACCGGTATAAGGAGGTGGAGCATGAAATGACGGTTTATGAGAAGCCACATAGCATAATAAATAAAATAGCAACGCTTGACAAAGAACGTAATGAATTGATGAATGAATTAATTGGGCTATTGTGATTAATAGTAATGTAATCTGGAAAAAGAAAAAGTTAGGTGATTTGCTTAAATATGAGCAACCTACGAAATATATCGTGTCGAGTGAGAACTATAATAGGAATTTTCCCACGCCTGTGCTCACAGCGGGGAAATCGTTTGTGTTGGGACACACCGACGAAAGAGAAGGTATTTATTCAAACTTGCCTGCCATAATATTTGACGACTTTACTACAGAATCCAAGTATGTTGATTTCCCATTTAAGGTCAAGTCATCTGCGATGAAAATACTAACTGTAGATCCTCAGAGGGCCAATATTAAGTTCTTGCACTATTTACTGTCAACAGTCAAGGTTGATTCAGAGCAACACAAACGATACTGGATTTCCAAATTTGCTGAGATGGAGGTTTCTGTACCTAATCTACCAACGCAAAACCATATCGCCCGCATTTTAGACAAAGCCGATTTCCTCCGTAAAAAAGACCAACAACTTTTTAAGTATTATGATGACCTTGCTGAAAGCCTATTCATCGATATGTTTGGCGACCCGGTCAGAAATGCGAGGGGATGGAAGGTAAAACCTCTGGGCGAAGTTGTAGAGTTTGCATCCGGCCTAATAGATCCGAAAGCGAATCCATATGCCGATATGTATCACGTGGGTGGCGACAATATTATAAGCAAATCCGGCGAATTGATTAATCTTGTAAAAGCAAAAGATTTGAATCTGATTAGTGGCAAATACCTTTTTAATGACAGTCATATACTTTACAATAAAATCCGTCCGTATCTAAATAAGGTAGCTAAACCGACCTTCGAAGGGATTTGTAGCGCTGATATGTATCCTTTGAAACCTAAAAGTCAAAATATAACGAAACACTTTTTATGGTCAGTGATGACTTCCGCACACTTCTTGGCATATGCATCATCTGTTTCAAGAAGGGCCAATATTCCTAAAATCAATCAAGAGGAATTAAGCAAATATGTCATGCCGATTCCACCATTGGATATTCAATTGGCTTTTTCAAGGGTAATCGATAAAATTGAACAGCAGAAACAAAAAGTAAAACAACAAATAGCACAATCCGAAAACCTTTTCCAAGCGTTACTTCAACAAGCATTCAACGGTGGCTTTAATTAATTTTACTAACTTAGTATACTTGAACATGATAACCTGATCTTATTCACATGCAGCAAGGCAACTTCAATTTCCTGGATGGCGACTATCAACGGTTCTATGAGCAGGTGCGCAAGGCTGAAACCTATTTGCAAACCGATGCAGAAGCTTGCGCCATATTTTGCCGGAAAGCCCTAGAAGAGATGGTTGCCTGGATGTTCGATACCGACCGTAAACTTGAAAGCGTGCTGCCGGATGACGATAATACGCTTAACGCTTTGATGCATAAGCCTGGTTTTATCGGTTTAGTTGGCAATGCGCTTTTTACCGATGTTAATGTCATTCGTAAAACCGGCAATCTTGCGGTACATGTCAGCAATAAAAAGAAGGTAACAACTAAGGACGCCTACACATGCGTAGTCAACCTCCATGCTTTTGCTCAATGGTTGGTGAGCAACTACAGTGGTGTTATTCAAAAAACGCCGTTTAGTGCAAGTAAGATCAATGAAACACTGATACCTGAGGTAGAAGATTTGGCTACTATTCCTCTTGTTGCCGAAACTATTACTTCGACGCCGGAGGGGATTCAATACCATACTCCTTCTGAAAAACTAACCCGCGAGCTTTATATTGATATCCTGCTGAAGGAAGCAGGTTGGGATATCACTGCCGGTAATATGCAGTTTGAATATCACTTAAAACACAGCAGGAGCGGCGCTGATAAGGCTGATTATGTATTATTTGGAGACGATGGAACAGCTCTCGCGGTTGTCGAAGCCAAAAAGGCAACTGTTGATGGCAGGGACGCCGGATTAGACCAAGGCAAACGATATGCCGATGCACTGGAAAAGGAGTTTGGAAAACGCCCGGTAATATTTACAAGCAATGGCTTTGAACATCATATATGGGACGACCTTCGGTATCCATATCGCCAGATATACGGTTTCTATAGCAAGGAGGATCTGGAGACGTTGTTTAACCGCAGGATGTTGTTGAAGCCATTAACTGAACAGGCTGTAAATGTAGGTATAGCAGGCCGTCATTACCAAATAGAGGCCATTCAGCGCGCCAAAGAGGAGCTTACGCTGAGCCGGCGCGATCTGTTATTCATAATGGCTACTGGAAGCGGCAAAACCCGTACAGTGGCCGCGTTGGTAGACGTGCTTTCAAAGGCAAATTGGGTAAAACGCATTCTTTTTTTGGCTGATAGGAATGCCTTGATTTCACAGGCAAAGAACAATTTTAACGACTATTTGCCACAGCTAACTTCAGTAAATCTGGTAAAAGATAAAGACTACGAACAGGCCAGGATAGTTTTTTCTACCTATCAAACCATGATCAATCATATTGATGAAGATTTTGCGGGTGATAGGCGAGTGTTGACTACGGGATACTTCGACCTAATAATATTTGATGAAGTGCACCGGTCTATTTATCAAAAGTACGGGGCGATCTTTAACTATTTCGATGGGATCCGGTTTGGCCTGACTGCCACTCCTAAGGCTGAAACCCATAGAGATACATATGAGTTATTCAAACTTGAAACTGGCGTACCAACATTTAACTATGAACTGCGGACAGCGGTAGATGAAGGATTTCTTGTAGCACCCGTGGCTATGAAAGTGCCTTTAAAGTTTCCACGTGAAGGAATTAAATATGCTGAGTTGTCAAAGGAAGATAAGGATAAATATGAGGAGACATTTGCCACTAACAGCGATTTAATGCCTGATGAGATTAGCGCATCAGCGTTGAACGAATGGCTGTTCAATGAGCATACAGTTAACACGGTTTTGCAATTGTTGATGGATAATGGCCTGAAAGTGAATAACGGTGATACGATTGGTAAGTCGATAATTTTTGCGAAGAATCAAAGCCATGCCAGGTTTATTGAGCAGTGCTTCAATAAAATGTATCCAATGTTAAAGGGGCATTTTTTGAAGGTGATAACCTGCGCTTCAGATAGACCGGAAGATGCTATCGATTTATTCAAAGACTCTGGCAAATTACCTCAGATCGTGGTTTCGGTAGATATGCTCGATACAGGAATTGACGTACCTGAAATATTAAACCTCGTTTTCTTCAAACCAGTTAAATCAAGCTCCAAGTATTGGCAGATGGTAGGTCGCGGCACCCGCCTATGCGAAGGTGTGTTTGGCCCAAGCCAGCACAAAAAGCATTTTTATATTTTTGACTATTGCGGTAACATCGAGTTTTTTGGTGATAACCCGGATGGAATTGAGCCGAACATGACTTACTCACTTTCGCAGCGGGTTTTTATGCTCAAGTTAAACCTGACAGTTACACTGGAAAAACTTGTGGCCGATGATGAGCTAAATGAATTCCGGCTGGAGATGCTTGAAGAGTTGCAAAAGGAGATATTGTTGTTTGATCGTGACAGCTTTGTAAATCGACCACATCTACGGCTGATTGAAGTATGCTCTGACAGGAGTTATTGGAATTCATTGACCGAAGACAAAGTTCGGGAGGTTATCAAAAATATAGTACCGTTGCTGATTAACTCTGACACAGATTTCGACGCCCGACGCTTTGACCTAATTGCTTACCAGCTCATGGATGCATTGCTTAAAGAGGATAAAAGCGTTGGTAAGTACATAAACACGATAAAATTCACAGCAGGCCAATTACTTAAACAAACCAGCATCCCGCAGGTAGCCGCGAAAAAAGAGTTTTTGCAGGCTCTGATTAATGATGCGTATTGGGAAAATGTGACTGTTTATAAAGTGGAAGAGCTAAGGGAAGAAATCAGAGCCCTTATCAAATTTATTGATAAAGATAGACAGTCCAACTTCTTTACTAATTTTAAAGATGAGCTCACAGGAGAAATAGAGCATGTCGATATCATAGGCACAGGTGTGGGCTTTGAAACCTATAACCAACGCGTCCGGTCGTTTATACGAAAACATGATAACTACATTGTTATAAATAAGATCAAAAACAATCAGCCCATCTCTGCTGAAGAACTAGGCCAAGTAAGGGAATTACTTTTTTCCGAAGATCCAGAGGCCTCATCTCATCTTGATGAAGTATTAAATGGCCAGGATTTCATGATTTTCATTCGATCAATAGTAGGGCTTGAAAATAAAGCGGCCAAAGCACTTTTTGCTGAGTTCATAAATCGGTCAGGTATAACTGCGGAACAAATCCGATTCATTGATACAATGGTCGATTACATTACTCAAAACGGTTCGATCGATAAGCCCGTTCTTTTTGATCGTCCCTTTACTGATATTAATCAAAATGGAATAATAGGAGTATTTGAAGAGGAGGACGCTGTTAAGCTTATTAAGATAATTGATGGCTTCAGCCGCGTATCCAATTTTGCGTAGAACTATGAACCTGGAATCGGAAATATTCAATTATCAGAATAGGAGCCTTAGCGATCTGCAAGCAATAAGGGCGTACTATGAGTCCCTATCCTTTGAACGAGCAATTCGCGGAGCTGCTACCGGCATGGAAAGCAATTTAAAAATAAATAGTCACCAATACCGCATTGGCAGGAAAAAAGGCAAAGTCGCGTCTGAAGAGCTATTCAAGTATATCGATGAAATCAAACACTGTGAATCTTTTGAAGGGATATTTGAAATAACAGAAAGAGTTAGGCGCAGTATTTTGGGATTGGGAGATCTATGGAGTTATGATACTGCTTTGCGTATCGGATTTAATTTGGGTTTTCGTCCTTCCCGGGTTTATGTGCAGCGTGGTGTTGTCAAGGGTGTTCGTAAGCTATTAGAGGGATATCTACCAAAAGGACGTAGTCTACCGCTGTCGGTATTTCCTGATGTACTCCATCAATTCGAACCCTACGTGGTGGAAAACTTTCTTTGTATTTATGGCAAAGATGGTAAGAATAGCTTTTGTTGACCGTAGCGGTAAATGGTAGTTGTAAAAATTGAACGGATATCACAATGTGTGTGGTTATTCATAAAGTGGTGTTTTTTTTACTTGACGTCTCCGGTTGCAAAGTTTGGCCGGCATAGAAATCATATAAATAGCTATGGATTTAATTTTTCGGATTAAACTTAAAAAGTTTATCTTTTTACAATGCCGTTCTGCCCATAGTTGTCTCGGATATTAGATCATAGCTGACGAACAAGCACATCAATGATCAAATCAATAGTTGACTCCTAACATTGGGGTTGTCAGATTCCTATGACTCTAGCAAATGGGTCAAGATTAACTTTATAATAGGTAGCGATATACAAGTTGGGGCAAAGGCGTTAAAAGTTAATTTTGCTCATTCCCGACCTGCTAACATTAAAGATAAACGGCTTTCTTTCATTAAGTATCTTATCTATCATTTCTTCCCAGTTATTCAATAGGAACTTTGATAGTTCAAAAAAATCAGGTCGGTTAGGCTGCTTTACCCAAAATACTCCTATGCCCTTTTGTTCGATTATTCGTCTAAGCTTCTTATGTTTTTTGAAATCCTTATCGTGGCTTATAAGTATTCCACCATCGCCAACAATTTCCAATACTTCTTCATCGGGCGCACTAAGTTTACCTAATAACTGAATAGACGTTATTTCCACCGACATATCAAGTTCAAAGAAATATGTGAGGGCTAAAATTCCCTCTATAAGCTTATTCGGCGCATTTTCGTCAAAAAGTATTCGCATTATGCGGATAGCTTGTGATAATAAGTTACAGCATCTTTGACTTGCTGATCGTTTAGGTTATATATTTTACAAATGAAGCTTATATTTTCACCAGCCTTCACGTAATCGTTTATCAATTCGGCTTTTAGCCTTGTGCCTGCTATAACTGGTTGACCAAACTGATATTTAGGATCAACTACAATGTTGGTTGATCCTTTCAATGGGTAATATCTTTCAGCAACATTATTGCTATTGAACTCAACCCGATCTAAAAACGGCTTTATTATTGGAGCTATATTAATTTGATTTGTCCCGTCCGCGTTAATCAGCACTTCAAGTAAGTCATACCAAACACTTTTCCCGTCAGTATGAATAATATTTTGAGCAAAAGGATAAGGTGTGTGTAGATGCTTTGCAATAGCCGTATGAGCCTTCTTTATTGTATACGGCCTAACACCAAGTTCACGTAATTTATAATAGGTGTAGAACTCTATTAGGGTCCAAAAATTTACAGCCCTGTCACGTTTTTCACCGAACGAATATTCGCGCCAAAAACCATTCATTACCCTTATAACCTTATGGTATGGCAATGATAAGATATTAGCAATATCTCGAATAGAGTAAATGCCTTCTCCTATATTAGCCTGAATATTAATAGTTTGTTCGGTTTCCACTTTGACTTAGATGTATGAGACACCTATAACGCTTAGGTGCTAATAAAGTTACTAACTTTTTTAGATAATGACAAATATGAAGCATATTTTTAGATTCATATGGGATTGGTGCTTCTCTGTGTTGGCTATTACAGTTTGTATAATGTTCGGGCTGATTAAATTAAATTAAATAATACCGTCATTGCCTAATTGCCGCGAGTGGTGTCCTTTGCAACTCAAAATTTTTTGTTCGCCAAAATTTTTTAGATCCCATTAGACCGACAGAGTACCTGTTCATAACCCAACCCCTCCTTGGTCTTGGAATCGGTGCTACCTCCGGGTGTAGATTCACCGATTTATAAACACCCGAATTCTTCACACAAACTCAAATCAAACAATGTTTCCAACTTTCAATTACGCCAACATCCGAACTGATGCGGATGGAATGACCTACCTGGACTTAGAGATTCAGGTTCTATCCAATGATCAAAAGGTACTCATCAGAAATACCTTCCCAGCAACGTCGAACTTCCAGGCCTCCTCAAACTCCTTAAAGAAGGATGAGCAGGAAAATACACCAGACGGGAGATAGCACCGCTCAGTCTTTTGACACAGCTTGTAGGTATGTAAACCCTACAGGTTTAAAAAGTAAACTTTTATAATTTATCATAAAAACGTGAAAACCAACGACAAACAACAAATCATTCCCGAGAGCATATTCGCGGAAGCCGCTTGCAAACATTTTAAGTGTAACCTGAGCGATATTGATATTCGCATGATAACCGAGAACAAAGAAGCGTTTATCATTTTTCAAAACCATGGTTATAAAGTTAGTACCCGCCAGGTATTCAAAGAAGATATAGAGTTTTGGTTAACAGATAAGAATGCCGCCAACCACATTCACTTCGGCTGCTGGATTCAGGCGATAAAAAACACTGTACAGATCAGCAAAGTTCTCAAAAGCCTCATCAAGACCGTATCAGATGTAGAAGAGGCAAAAACATTGCTTACTGCTGTTCAACTCGCTTCCTATTCCACAGATCCGGATGTAGCGTTTTGGGAAATTCTATCACGCATCGATGTTACCGGTGAGATATTAGGTAACGCAATGGTGGTAACAGCTCAGGTTTACAATAAAAAGGTGCTGATTGATGACATCACCAATTTGCAAATCCTTTACGGTTTGAACGCTTATAATGAAATGGAAAACGGTATTTTCGATACGGTTTTGGTAAAAAATCGCAAAGCTGTTTATCCGGCCTTTTACATTTATTCTGCAGACCACGCATTTGATGACGATATCAAGTAAATGCATGTTTTTTATGCAGACTTTTGCCCCGGCTTGCGACTCCGCCTATCGTGATAAGGTTTAGATAACAGCCCTGAAGCAGAGAGTGCGACAGGGCTTTGTTTAAATGCGCGTAGTTAGGCCATCTAATAAGTTAAAACTCCGGTACTCAAACCTGAGTACCGTTAATTATCAATTAGTTACCTTCTCTGCTGAACATTTCACCATTTATATTTTCTTGCTTCCAAATAAGACAATGGCGGCGGGTAGCCATCCCTGTTTTCCACTACCCTGTGAATAAGCAATCGCTCTAATTGATGGTCTGTTAACCGATGACGTTCCTGTATACCAATAAGATCCGTCATACAGGCTTGATCGTATAACATTTTCCGATATAAATTAAAGTCTCCTTCTCGCATGGACGCTCGTACCCGGTGCTCGCCGTTTCCATAATGGTGCTTTAACTCGTAAACGTAATATTCATGTGCCTGAATCTTTGCGCGGAGAAATGGCCATTCAAAAGAGTCGCCAATCTGTAGATGATGACCCAACCAAAGCGTAAAGTATGCTGACTCATTATCGAACCCACCAGTGAAATACAGTTCATATCGTATACCCTGTTTTCGAAATAGAGCTGGTTGTTCTTCATTTAAGGAATACAAATCTTCATAGAGTTTGCGTAGAACACTGGTGGTAATCGCACTTGTTTGTTTGGTATATGTAGAAATGCTTTTGATGCTCACTTTATCATAATTGTCAGTTATTGCCAGATAATGGATATGATGAATCAACTGTTCATGATCTTTATACCGATCAGCAAGCAGGTCAAGCCACTGATGTTCACTCATTAATGCTGACAGTATTTGAATGGTGGACGGCTTGAATGCGAACTTTTGCTCTCGCGACTTCTTTTGCTTTTTCATTGTGCTTTTTGCATAATTTAAGCAAACTTTGAATGACGGGAGGACAGATTATAATAAGAAGCTCCCTGAGGCGAGCAAACCGTTAATAAATATCGCAAATTTCTTTCGAGCCAGTTGTGTTTACTGGTCTTTTGGTGTTTGGTCTTTAGTCCCAGAAAGAAGATCGCAAACTTCGACATCAAGCGCCTTCGCCAATACAAATAATGTGGAAATTTTTAGATCAAACACGCCATGTTCAACCCTATAAATTTGAGACTTTTCAATCTCTGCAACTGTAGCTAGATCTTGCATTGACAAGTTTTTATTCAAGCGTAAACGCTTAACATTTTGGCCTATTTGAACAGCAATGCCTTTCTTGTCGATCACGACCAAAAATGGGATTGCTTAAAAAAAATATCGTGGTCACGTGTGCCTACAATGTGAATTAGTTTTTATATTCGCCTGGAATATAAAAATGCTAAACCTGTCATGAGGCTATTTTTAACCACAAACCAAAAACGATTCCTCATTGTATGGGTAATCTTCCACTTTCTTGCCCTTTTTGTCAACATAGCAGATGTTCGTGGATTAACAAACCCCTCTCTTCCGGAAAATGGTAAGACGGGGTATCAGATATGTCTTTTCACTCAATATGGGCATGATGGTTTCTGGCCTTTCGTTCAGTTTTATAAAGAAAACTACGAGCAGCTTTACGCAACGAGCTATGGTAAGATCGTCTATTTTAACGGGTTGTTTTATAGTTATGATCTGTCTGCATTTGTGTTTTATATGTTAGTTGGATTAGGAGTCGTCTTCATACCCAGGTTGTGGAGTCCATCTTCTGAAAAGTCTCAATCAGATACTTGATTTTTTTATTGCAAGGCATATTCCGTCCCGGATTGCCAAGCATTTATCCAGGGTGGAATAGAGTATTTGCGCATGTCTGTAGGATATACTATTCCTCTATAGAAATGGTATATAGTATGGGTTTACTGCCTTCTTTCTTGCTAATCTGAAGAGCGTTCATGGCGCTGGTAGCCGAGTTGTACGATTTACCGTTTGATCCACTGAGGAACCAGCCATGCTCAATGCCAGCATCGGGGCGAATAATAACGGACAGTTGGTCACTCTTGAATTCAAAATATCGATAATGTGGTATGTCTCCACTAACCGCTTCAGTAACTGGTAGCCCAAGTTCAGATGCGAAGCTTGTAATGGCATTGTTGCGTTCAACTACGTCCTTGAAATTATGAAATATTAGGACTGGCGGACGACCTTCGGGGTACTCTTGCCCTTCAAACTTAAACGATTGAATCGAAAATCCCAACAGGCCGCTTAACCGAGATAGGAATTGTGTTAGGAGAATTGCTCCCAGTGGTGTCCGAAGATAACGATCAACGTACCGCACTTCAAAGGATCTACCCTTCATCAGGCTTTCCAGATTTCTTTTTAATTTAACTTTTTCAAGCAGCAGATCTGCGATCGTATTGGAAGGAATAGAGCCAGGGGTATCAATCAATACTTCGAACATGGATTGCTGATCGATATTGACTGCCAATGGCGTTAACCTCTCCAGATCAGCGCCGGTTGTTTTATAGATCATACCATCGTCGCTGCTACCCCAGTTTTGATCAAATTCCCGATGATAGCCGGTGGCTAGATATTCCGTGACACGGCCATCATGCTCCGATATCTTACAAATGGGCTGAAGTATAGATCCGGTCTGATCGCCTGCAAGGAGTAGGTTAGACCAATCGCTGAGCTGGACTATCGAAATTTTGTCCTGAACACTGAGTTGGGTTGGCTTATGATCAATTACGAATTCAACCTGACAATATCCCTTCAGTTTGTTAATGAATTGCAACTGGTCAGGCGCCCAGCTCCCGGGTTCAGCAGAACCATATAGTCGGACAGACTGAATCTTATTGAGATAACGCAGGCGGCTAATCTCATTACTGATCCCGCCAATCAGCGGTTTCAGGTCAGGCCGGAGCACCAGTAGTTCTGCAGGTATTTGCTGGTCAGTTGCGCGCGCAAGCCAGGCCAGGGCGGCCTTGCGATCGAGCTTATCGACATGCCATTGAGTGTTACGGTCAATCAAACATTTAGTGCACGCTTCGTCGCAGTCGCAGGCTGACAGTTTCTGCCGGGCTTGGTTGAAGACTTGGTCGGCGTAGGATACGAATTGTGAAGAATAACCAGCGCCTCCTTTGGCTGTATCGAAAATAAATATGGTTGAAAACGTCTCATAGTGCTTTACACCAAAACTTATCTCAGATTCCTCGACGGCTAGAAAGTGAGCCAACTCTTTACTGAACACAGACCCTAAAGAGTATAATAGGGTTGTATTTGAAGTATAACGTTGATGCTCATCTTTTAAACGGATCTCGCAAAAGTCCGTTTTAAACCGGCCGGCCAGAACCACGTTATCCCTGACAGCCATTGGAGCCGAGTTGCCCGTACAAAGTGCATCACGGTCACTATCGTTACTTTTCCCCCCGCGTAGGCGTCGGTGGGCCGCCAGCCTCGCGCCATCTGTTTCTGCGCGTCCGCAATGTAAGCAAATTGAATAACCACTGCCCGCTCCTACGTTGTAATAGAGAATTTCCGCATCGTCTTCGCTTTCTCTAGCATCGAATAGGGCTGCACTTTCATTTTGCCAGGGCCTAATATTGATCAGCAGCGGATCGACGTACTGTACGGATGAATGTTCGTTGATCTTTCGGGTGGGTCCCTTGTAGATGTCAACAGCAAACCCCGCTGGCTGAATCATTTCTGTAAAGGTACCACGGGGTTGTCCGTTGTTAAAGTCGATGCCCCGGAGGGTCGACTGACTGCAGTGTGGGCACAATGATTGAGGGTGATCATCCTTTGCGACCTCGATAATCCGCTGATAGCCACAGTTAGTACAAGACTGGATAATCTCACGCTCTGCTTGGACACCCCGGTCGTTTTCCATCACGATGCCTGCAGACTCAAAACATTTGCCATCTATAACCACCTGGTTTCCAGGGGCAAATTCAGATAGCGCCCGTGTAATAAAGTAAGAAGGTTTCGATTTTTTCGTAACCGAATTTTGCTGAGCTGCACGGAGATCACTGATATTAATCGTGTCAAAATCTACTATCCCGGTCGGAAGTCCCGCACTGGGTAAAAATCCCTGTTCAGCCAAATAACCAATTGCATTCTTAAACAGAAACTGTCTTAATTGGTAAGAAACGTTTTTATAGGCTGGTGAACTTTCCCCGAACGTTTGATGGAATTCTTCCAGCTTGACGTTATAGCCGTTTCTTTTCTGGTGAGTTTTATCGGACAGATTTTGAAATTGCTGTGCGGTCCTTTCGCGCAGGAATGATAGATTTTTCCCAACAAGTGCAGTCCCACTGATCAGCTTACGCAATCCATTTTGAAAAGAGGCTTCTGGTTCACGGTCGAGCCAATCGACAAAAAGTGCACCCATTGCACGTCCGTCTGCAAAAAAGAAATCCTTGATTTTCATCGTGATGTTCATACCACTGATCTGGGCACTTTGAACGAACTTCCCCAGGAAAAACGCATTGACATGCCGCTCGGCGACCAGTTCGCTTTTAAATGATAAAAGCGGTGGTGCAATTGGATGTTTTAAAGCCCACATAGGCTCGGCTATAGCTTGCATCCCTATGGGATTGGGAGTGCAGATTGTAAAAGCCAGCGACTGCGCTTCTGAACGCCGCCCAGCGCGACCAGCTCTCTGCAGATAATTTGCGGGGCTTGGGGGCACATTGTTCATAACTACTGCTGAAATACCGCCAATATCGACCCCCATTTCCATGGTAGTCGAACAATTGAGGATGTTGATTTCAGATCGCTCGAATTGTCCTTCCAGTTCTTTCAGGCGCGTCTCATTCTGCTGAGCAGAATGTTCCCCAGACAGGTAAAGTGGCAGGTTAAGCAGAATTTGCTCGTGCAGATTGTTCCAAACTCCAGCATCCCTTAAAGGGCGACTGCTCGTTGCAATCGATTCACGGGTCACACCTGGTTCTGTGGAATGAGGAAAGTCCGGAAAACGGATACTTTTTTCAATCCTATAATGCTGTATATTTTCGCTGGCGAGAGTCCCCCTTATCCAGGGAGAATAACCACGGAACTGTGCATCGATTAGACGTTTTTTTACAGGACATAGCCAGAGCTGTTCTGAAAGTGCGAAGCGAGTCTGATCCTCAAGGTTGAGTTTGTATCCGTCGTTGTCCCGCTCCATAATCGCCCGGAGGGTGATCCAGATTGCGTCAAGCAGATCATTAATCTGATCAACCTTGGCGCGATCGATGTCTGCTGGGTCATGCAATCCTAATCCGGCACAGATCAGCAGGCAAAAACGGTTTTGTTGTTTTTTTCGTTCAAAAACAGGCCATTTTTTAACAGCTGCCAAAGTCGTCCCAGCCGGGTAGATAGGTTGGCTGCGGATAAAAGCAGCCGTATATGGCAACATATCCGGGTTAATTGAAAAATGAAACGCATATCGTATCACATAATCAGCCGCGATCTTTAGTAGGCTTCGCCATTCCTCAAGATTGATTTCCAACTGACGGGCAGCTTCTGGCAAAGTGGCTTGCTGCAGGCGAGGATAAACCAGACTGACCATGCCTAGGTTTTCCAGTGAACGTTCGCGGGGCAGGCGTCGGGCGAACTGGTCGTATAATATAGCGTTCAGATAACTCCCACGCGCTCTCATATCCGTTTCGTGCGGGTTGTTGCCTTTAAAAAGCGTCTCGAAGGCCGTTTGCCTACGCAAATGGTCTTCGAGCTTTTCCCAGTCCAGGGTCACCGGTGCGCTACTTCCGGCATCGCCTATCTGCTCGAGTTCAGCAATGTCTTTTTTTAGCTTATTTTGAAAGAACGGACGGGTTTCGGCGGCGAGTTTGTTTCTTAAGTCCGTTAGTTCTGCTTGACGCTCCTCTTCGGTAAGCCCCTCTCGCTGCCGTAGCCACTCATCGCGCAACTCATTTAGCTTATGAAAGACTTGGGAACGTATCCAGTTGGCTTCCTGGTCCTGGTTGATCAAAGCAGCGATCCTAGCTGTTCCTTGCCTGCTGTCGGTAAAGGAGATATATTTATGCCCCTTCCACAGTGTGTGTTGGGTAAGTTCTTCCGCTTCGGGAGTTTCTTCAAGGATGATGTCCGCCAATACACGGTTAATGAAGGACGAGGAAATACGGAAATGCATGGGTTCGCCTGCATCCTCGCCGCAATAGGGGCAGAGACTGCCGTCATTGGCCTCACAAAAGGCCTCGCCGCCTCGTTCAAGTACGCCGGTTTGTGAGATGGAGAATGGGGCTGAATTCGGATCATAACGTACGCCATCAAAGCGCCTGGCAAAATAAAACTTGTTGCCGGGTTGTTGTATTTGGTTGTCATCGTCCTCGTCGGCCCGCTCGATGGCAAAAGGGTCTTGTGTGATTGCTGAGATCATCTGCAATTTTTCCTCACCAGTGTTCCGGTCGAGGCGGTATTCCGATTCGATCAGTTGGTTACCGCAGGATCGACAGGCGACTAGTTCGAGTAAGGGCCAACCGCAGCTGCAAATCCGACCTGCTATAGTCGTCATCGTTCCTGCCGCTCGCGGAGGGCGGGTGCCTGAATGTTTGCTACAAGAAGGGTTGGTGCAGGTAAACACCCCACCTATGCCGCGTGCAAAAAAATGCGCCCGGACAGGCAAAATGGATTGCCCATCGACTTTTTGTTTGCATAGGACATCTAGCCGTTCAAGGGTGTCTTCGTGGGCGGCCATACGTAGAGTTTTATGTATCGTCGAAAGCGGCAAAGCATTTGCCCTAAGGAGATCTTCTCTAAGTTTTCTCAGTTCGGGTTGCATTTCTGGTAATTCTGGAGAGAGAACTCTGTGACCACCAATCACTGTAATCTGGTTTTCACCAATGCCGCACAGTCCGGACATGAATTGCTTTAATTGCGCTGTGCTATCATGGCCAGAACCTACTGTTGCTGAGGTGATAGCAAAGCGCAACTGAGAAGGGTCCACCCCGAACGCATCGATAATCCGGCGGATAAGCAGAGCCATCTCTGCAGCAGCGGAACCGGTCAGCGTATGGGCCTCATCCAGCAGTATCCAGCGTAGCGTGCCTTGAGAGTTTTGTAGGAGCGGCACGTCCTTGTTCCGGACCAGCAGGTATTCCAGCATAGAAGGATTCGTAAACAGAATTTGTGGCGGGCGTTTGCGGATCTGCTCTCTGGAGATCAGTTCTGGCATGGCGGCCTGTTGGTTGTGGGCCTGCGCATGATCTGGGGTCTGACCATTATATACTGCAAAATTAATACCACCCAACGAACGACACCATGAGGCAACTCTTTTTTTCTGGCTACCAATCAACGCATTCAGGGGATATAAAAATATGGCGTTGACTCCTGGCTGGTTGTGGTGATGACGATAAATGTCGTAGAGCACAGGCAGCATAAAACATTCAGTCTTACCTGAACCGGTTCCTGTTGTCACGGCAATAGAACGATGATCATTCAGCATAGCCTTCCAACTGTCGACTTGATGTTTATAAGGATGACGGTCTGCGGGGAAACGGTACTCCCCGTTCTGGGGCTTATCCAGACCCGTAATAAAGTCGTTGTCAAAGATATCTGTGATCTCTCCGAATGTCAGTGGGGATGCCTCCCATGGGAACGCTGTTTGGATAACGGGCTCGGCCATGAGACCTTCTTCATCGAGTAAATGCGAGAAATAACCCTGCATATCAGCTTCACCGCTCGCCCAAAGAGAGATAATGGCGTCTTTTAGCCTTGCTTCGGCTGCTTGGTAAAAGTTTTTAAAGTTCATCATAAGGTTTGGCTTTTATTGATTGAATAGGTTAATGCTTCTGCGTACCACTCAGGGGCCAGTTGCTGGCTGTACCGAATGTTCCGCCTTTTGTGTTCGTTATCCCGGTGCCATAGTGCATCGTCCTTACCCAAAATAGACAAGGCAACGATCAAGGGCGCGCGCAATAGTATCTCTACATTCTGGTTATCCGAATTGACCGGGATAATTTGCCTATATTGAACCGGTATATTGGGAAAGTTTTTTGGTAATTCATTGATCACGCGAACACCCAATGCTGACCGAAGATCGTTCACCCGGGTGTTTAAATGAAAACTTGCTGGAATAATCGGTAGTCGATCCTGCAGGATATAAGCCACAAGTTTTTGAAACTGTTGTGCAGGTTGTAGGCTTTCCAAATGAGCTTTAAGTGATGTGCTGATTTCTGCAACATCAGTCCCGTCCGTGCCGCATACCCATAAAAAAGCATCTGCCCAGTGTGTGCAGCTCACCCAGTGGAAGGATAAACCAAGGTCTTGTTCCATTTGTTCCCAAGCCCCGTCTCTGAAGCCTTCCCGACTATCATAACAAGTCAGAAATGCAAACGCTTTTGCTGCAAGGAGCGACGAATAGCCTATAGCTCGTAGCATGTCAAAAGTCGAATAGGGAAGATGATGATCGAGACAGGTATTATAGTACGCTAAGAAGCGCTGCCAGGCGTCATCTTCCGGGGTTGCACCGAGCAGTTGATCGGCCAACTCCACAACCCTCGCTTTCCGGTCATCGGCATCAGTAGGGACATTAAGTTGGTCGCGGCTGGCGAAAGCGGGCTGTACCCGCAGATGAGTGGTCTTCGCAAAAACAACAAATTTTTCGAGCGTCTCATCTCCGTCAAATTCAAAATGGTCATCACGCCGCTCCAGTTCGCGGAGTGTCATGGTGGAAGCCGGGCAATCCAGGGGTATAGCGAGCATTTCTATATCGTGATCTCTGCTGAGCCTGATTTGCAAGGTGCCATTTGGCGCGCAGGCCGGCGTAATACGACGGTCATAGCGCTGGACCATGTACTTTTTGACTAAGACCGGCGTTCTTCCGCGGTCTTCATACAATTCCAGCCAGATCACCGCCTCACCATCCATTGTATCTGATAAAGCAAATAACTGCATGATCTTATCTCCAAAATTTCTTAATGGAATGAGCCCAAGTGGCAAGGGTTCCGAAATAATCATACCCGGTCGCCTACTGTTCCAAATATTGACCTGTAGGTTTTCCTGGTTACACATCAGTCGCATGCCCTGCAGCCCATGTAGGCTTAAAGGGTGCTGTGGACTGGCAATTTGTCCGTTCTTGTCCAGGATCTCGACTCCTTTGAAGGGCGGTGCGATCTCAAACAACAGGCCCGCCCGCTGGCTCCGGGTGCGGAGGGATGCTTGGATGGCATTGGGAATATGAGTGCGGTCCTTCAGAAATAATGTAAAGTCGGAAGGCCCGTCCTGTCGGATACCTACTTGTGGTCCCTCGTTTACCAAGAATACGAATTCTGTACCCGTGATTTTGACCGCGCATTCCCCAAGGGAGGTTGATCCGGTAATTAGTTCAAGGATGCCTATATTATAAAAGCAATCGTATTCGGTCACACCAGCTGCCTGAATCTGCAGCTCGATCATGCCCATTGGGAGGGTATTATTCCAATCATTCCAAATACTAGTATTCTTCAGGCGCCATTTCAAGATTCGTTGGTTCAACCTTTCACCGGTCTCATCAAAGACTGAGACAGCGGGCTTGCGACGAACCACGGGCATATTTGCACGCCTGAGCCATCCTGGGCGGTGGTCATGGATGACCCAGTCGATTTTGCGCTGACTCGTTTCGAAATAATAACTAGTCTGGTCTTTGTAAACAATTGCCGAACCTTCAAACCGTGCCCAGTACATCGGCTTATCGTGGAGTTCGATCATCTCGGCCTCTGCAATAGAAGAAGTGTTATCTGCCGGGTAAAGAACAAAACCCTCTTTTGCTGCTGTATGCGTGCCTTTTTCCAGGACCCACTGTTCTTGCGAATAGGCTGTCCACAGGCCGGGCTTGCGCAAATCTGGCATATAAGCGATCAGGGGTGGGCAATCTATTTTCAATCCATTTGGGGGCATAAGGTAAAAATCGGGGATGCGGTCTTTCCCGTCCCATATCAGTTTGTTATTTCCGATCCATTTTATTCGAAACGCAGTCTCCCCCTTTTTAATTAGTTTACACAAAAGGAGGTCGTCACAATAAAGTTTATACTCATAATCCAACTCATCAGTGTTAATACCAAATAATTGCTGCAAATCCGCAGTGGACAAATCCGGGATCCCCAGATATAACCAGATGAGTGACTTCGATGGTTCAAATACCCACGAAGATTTGAATTTCGGAAGTCTCCTTACCAATTGAAGGCGCTGCTGTTTTATACGGAGCTCCTCACTGATTTCACTCAGGCTCTCATTCGTACTAAAAAAATATTGGTAAGCCTGATCATTATCGATTATTGCATTAACAATCGACAAGCAGCATTCAAAAATCTCGTCGTTACGACTCGTGGGAGGAAGCAAAGAAGTAATATGTGGATTGAAAGCAAAATCATCCACGCTTGCCGGATTAAGCTCCAGCAATTTTAGAAGGAGAGCTTTGTAGTCACTTTTGTTGTTGGAAATATGGCGGACTGGTAGCCCTCCCTGCAATAACAATGTCTTGAAATATAACGTATTTTGATTTTTTATCCATTTGATCCGCAACATCTCTGCGCCACGCTTGGCATACTGGTAAAAAGCTTCGTCATTATAATCCTGACTGTTTGAGATTGAAGCAAACACTTCCCGTTTTGAAGGGAATCCGCCATCATAACATCGTTTCCACCATTCTGCATAATACAACGTGCAGTTTCGGGGATCTAAATCTTTCAACCTTTTAGTACGTAATAGTAGTTGGCGCAGGCTGTTAAAGTCTTGGTCACTTAACGGACAGCGCCATAAGGGCTGACCGGGTTTGATTGACTGATTTATGATCATGGCTTATAAGATTTAAGTTGATACAAAGGAACACCCGATATGTGCAGTGTATCTGCACGAATATAAAACATGAAAATCAACTTGTAAATACCGTGAAAACACCCATTTTTTCAGAAATTATTTAAGTTGCAATTAATCTCGTAGTTAGCGCGTTACCATTCATCGTGAATTCTAAATGTTAATTTGTAAGGAAACACAGCTAAAAATTAGGATTAGTTCTGGGATGAGTTTGAATAAAGGCAATGGCAGAGCAAGGATCGATTTCGAAATGTTTTACAACTGTTTTACAAAAACAATCGACAAATAAAAAGCACCTACTGCATTTCTGCCGTAAGTGCCTGATTTTTAGTGGTGGGAGTTACTGGGTTCGAACCAGTGACCCTCTGCTTGTAAGGCAGATGCTCTGAACCAGCTGAGCTAAACTCCCTTTGTTTTCTTTGACTCTTTGGCCAGTGACCCTCCCAATGTAAAATCGGGATGCTCTGAACCAGCTGAGCTAAGCTCCCGTCGTTTTGGGACTGCAAATATAGGATGTGTGATCAATTAGTCAAAAAATATTTTAAATTTTTATTAAACATGCTGATTGTGAGCAAAATTGGTTTAAAATGGCAGGGTGTTTGCAGTAATAGTTATGTAATTTTTACAATTTACCGATATATGGCATTAAACTTTTGGGGTAAAATATGCGTTTAAGTATATATTATATGGAATATCATGAGATCGATTACCGTACTGCAGAAGCGAGCTAACAGGCTTCAGGAAGACATAAAATCTTTACTAATAGATAATTATCGTTATGACGAGGAATTAACCGCCCGTCTGAATATTATATCAAAAGTAACTACGTTGCGTGCGGAGCTGGCTACCGTTCAGCGCGAAATAAGGGAAAGACAAGCCGCCTGATTTAGGATTATCAGCCGTTTATCACTAATTATTTCTGTTGCCTTATTTTAAATAAAGATTACATTTCCGTATACTTTACGTTACTTTTTCTGCGTTTTATAGTTAATTAACTTAACTGTTAATTGATGAAGCTGTGAAATCGTTAATAGAGCTTTACAAGGAATCGACAGATACCAAACTCGAGATAAATATGCTGATTGCAGAAACCAACAATCCTGCTAACGCGCTCGAACTGCGCCTTTCCATATTAAATCAAATTACACTGCTGCACCAAAAATTAAACCACATCCTTCACGAGATTAAGGAAAGACGGGCAGGCAAAGTCAATTAATTATTGCAAATTATAGCTGGTATCGATGGGCGTTCCACCTGTTATGGTTTGATACACCACACAATACCTTTCAGTAAGCTTGGCCAGGCTGGCCATTTGTTCTTCGTCGGCATCCGTGTCTAAATAAAATCCAAGGCGTATTTGTTTAAAGCCTACCGAAGCTTCCTTTGATACGCCCAGTGTCCCACGGAAATCCAGGTCCCCTTCAGCTTTTACTGTGCCGCTTTTAATGTTTACGCCTATAGCAGTGGCCACAGCACTTAATGTAACCCCGGCACATGCTACCAATGCTTCCAGTAGCATATCGCCCGAGCAGGCCAACATGCCGTCGCCACCGGTCGCCGGGTGGAGCCCTGCTTCAACCAATGCTTTCCCGGTTTCAATCTTGCACGAGATCCCCTCTCCCAGGTTCCCTTCAGCTTTTAAGGTGATCAGGGCTGTATCTGGCTGAACTTTATATTTCTCCTTTAGCGGTGCTTGTAAGTTCTTTAGTTCGGTGGCGTCCATAAAATTGGATTTTTATACCCAAATGTAGTTCACCCAAATCAAAAGTAAGGCATACAGAAAGTAAAAGTATTGCTATCAGGCTTAATGGTATTTTTTTTCAACGTATCAATGCTACATAGCCGGATAATGGCTGCTGCCCGTTTTGCAGATTGATGATATAATAGTAGGTTCCGGTTGGTAACGGACTGCCATTATAAACGCCGTCCCATGGTTTGGCGTAGCCCCGCGACTGATAGATCATACCGCCATAACGCGTAAATATCGAAACCAAACACGAAGGATAGTCAATCAGCGACTTAATGTTCCACACATCATTAATGCCATCACCATTGGGTGTGAAAGCATTAGGGATGGCTATTGACACGTTGACCACGCCTTCGGTAACGATGATGTCGCCGGACTTGTAAGTAATCGTATAATTCTTTGGGTCGAATGATCCGCCAGATGCCACAGAAGGCACAACCGATCCGGTATAGGTTCCAGTTTGAGCGGCAGCGTCCGCCCCCAAGCCATAAACAATAAAAACACCACCGATGGTTTCATTATTCTGCAGTCCGCTTGGTGTGAAGCCTGTCGACACAAAGCCGTTTGTAAGTGCTTGATCGGAGTGTTTTTGAACATTATTCGCGGTGATAGTGAGTGGGGCAGGGTTAACAATAGAATAGGGAATAGATACATTAACATTTGCAGCCCCACTGCTGCTCAATATAACGTTGCCGGAGTAGCTGCCTGCGGGTGTTTTAGATGTTAAACGGATATATACTGTTGTGGCGGTAATTGTGCCCGATGAGCCGACAGTAACGGTTTGACTGAAATGTGTGTTGTCGGTACTCACTTCAAAGCCAGCCGGAGGCGTAACCAAAATACCGGAATTCACGCTCGCGCCGGATACGCTAAAGCTTGTTGACGCTGAAGGCGTGCCATAAATTGTAGAAAGAGACGACAAGGTGCCGGTTTCCGTAATAACGGGGGGCAATATCGGGTCGACCTCGATAGTGAAAGTAACAGGAGGCCCGCTGCAACCGGTGGTTGTATTGACTGGCGTAACGGTAAATGTACCAATCATAGGCACTGTTCCTGTGTTAGTTGTCATAAATTGGACGATGCTTGTGCTGGTGCCATATGCAATTCCGATGGATGGGTTGTCATTAACCCAGTTATAAGTATTTCCGGTGCCTGTGAAATCGACTTCTTTGGTAAAGCTTCCGCTTAGAACTTTCTGATTGGCGATTGGCCCCACGGCAGGCAACGCATTGACCGTTCCGGTTACCGTTACAGTTTTGTCAGTCGCCCCCGACGAAGTGAGTGTGACATTGCCGGACATGTTACCCGTGACAGAAGCTGCTAAACCGACATATATCGTTACATTATTTACCGTTCCGCCCGATTGCGGAATGCTTACAATGTTGCTGTATACGCCTGTTGCACTCAGAGATAACTGGAACCCTGGAGGGGCAGTTGCAACAATGCCATTGGTTAAACTATTTCCTGAGACTGTAAACTGTCCGACGTGCGGACTTACCGAAGCCGAACCTTCACATGCAGAGATGGTGCCGGTTACAGGGCCGGCGATTATTGTTGGTGTGACTGATAATGGATTGACCGTGATTGTGAAGGTTGCGGGCGGCCCATCACAGCCAGGCGTTTCTGATATGAAATTTCCAATAGCATATGGCGACATGCCAACAGCTATATTATTTATAACTGAGTTGGTTAACGCATCGATAACCGTTATTGATTTACTGTCCAATTCGGCCACATACACTTTGGTCCCGTCCTTACTAACATTCAGGCCGATTGGCGTGGTATTAACTGGTATCGTTGCGACTACTAAATTATTGGCGGTGTTGATTACCGAAATGGTACTGGCACGACTGTTTGACACGTATAACAATTTTCCATCGGGGCTCAGTGTTGTCATTGAGGCTCCTGCGCCCGTGGTAATAGAGGTTATTACAGTATTATTTGAAGTATTTACAACCGACACGTTATTTGAGACATAATTTGCTACATACAATGTATTGCCATCCGCGCTTACAGACAATGCATCTGGGCTTCCTGCAACAGGGATTGTAGCTGTAACCATGTCTGTTGCGGTATTAATTACAGAGATGGTGTTATCGATCGAGTTTGCGGTATAAACCTTAGTGCCGTCCGGGCTTATGCCTATACCAAAAGGATATGTTCCTACAGCAATTGTTTTAAGTAGCGTGTTCGTTGCTGCATTTATGACTAAAACTGCATTAAGTATAAGATCGGTTACATATACTTTACTGCCGTCGGCGCTTACCACCACACTTGTAGGGTTGCTTGCGAAAGCCATTTTAACGGTTGCTACTGTAATATTAGTAGCCGTATTAATTACAGAGACACTGCCCGACTGCTGATTGGTCACATACACCTTTGTGCCATCAGGACTTACGGCTACGCCCATAGGGCCTAGCCCCACAGGGACCGTCGCAATGGTTTTGTTAGCAACAAGATCGATAACAGATACTGCCGCCGTGTTCGCGCTGGGTATATAAGCATATACCTGTTTGTTTGTCGGTGTAACCGTAACCGAGGCAGTTAACGGGCTGGCGCCATTATTCACAGCGGTAAAAGCAGGAATATTGCCCATTCCGCTGGCCGGCAAACCAATGCTGGGCGTGCTATTTACCCAGTTAAAGTCACTGGTAGTTCCGCTAAAATTAATGGCAGCGGTAATGTTTCCTGTGCTAACAATTTGATTGCCGACACTATTAACTGTTGGTAAGGGCTTTATCTTACCTAGTACAGCGACGTTCTGAGAAGTTGCTCCGGGCGAGGAAAGCACGATATTGCCTGATATATTTCCCGTTGCAGAAGCGGCCGATCTCACATAAACTATGGTATTATTTACGACACCTCCCGATAGAGGAATAATCACTGAATTGCTGTAACCGCTATTTGCCAAAAGCGACACCTCAAAGCCAGGCGGAGCAGTGACGGTAATGTCGTTTGTTAATCCAGCCCCAGATACAGTAAACTGTTGAATATCCAGACTCGCAGATGGCGAACCCTGGCAAGCTGTAATAGTCCCCGTTGCGGAGCCGGCCGTTATTGTTGGGATAACTGATGATGGTTGTACAGTGATGGTGAAGGTGATGGGGGAACTGTTACAGCCTATTCCTGCTGAAATAAAATTGCCAAATGAAAGCGGCCCTGAGACAACTGTAACTATACCAGTAATAGCGTAGGTACTGGTATTAACCACAAAGACTTTGCCGTCTTGACTTACAACATAGATCTGACTTCCGTCTGCGGTAATAGATATGCTGAATGGAGAATTCGAGCCATTTAATGCTATCGTAGTTATTAATGTTTGAGTTTTTGTGTCGATCACCGAAACAGAACCACTATCTTCATTTACTATATATACCCGGCTTCCGTCAGGGGCCATTGTTATGCCAATTGGATTTAGGCCTATCGGAATAACTTTGGATATCGTATTAGTAGCCGCATTGATTATTACTGCGCTTCTGGGATTATTCGCCGAAACATATACCTGGCTGCCATCCGGACTTACAACAATCCCATTAGGTTGCATATTTAATGAGATTGTTGATACGACAGTATTAGTCGAGGTACTAATAACTGAAATTGTTTGTGTGCCTTGATTCGCTACGTAAACCTTATTGCCGTCGGGGCTTACTGCGATTCCAAGAGGAGAGGAGCCAACAGGAATTGTTTTGATTACGGTGTTCGTCACGGTATTTACTACTGCAACATTGCTGGTAAATTCATTAGTTACATATACCCTGGCCCCGTCCGGGCTTACCGCTATTCCGCGTGGCGCACCAGCGATATTGATAGTTGATATTATTGAATTGGTTTTACTATCCAAAACGTGTATCGCATCGTAATTGAGGTCTGAGGTATAGACCCTCGTGCCGTCGGAACTTACAGCTACGCCCCAAGGGCTACCCGTGCCAATAGATATGATAGAAACAATGTTTTTAGTTACCGTATTAATAACTGAAATCGTCCCATTATTTGGATTCGTTATATATGCAAAACCCGATGGCACCGGCGTAGCTGTAATAGTAGTGGTAATCGGGATGTTCCCATTGTTGACAGCAGTAAATGAAGCAATATCCCCCGTTCCGTTTGCCGCCAAACCTATCCCCGGCGTATTATTTACCCACTTATAAGAGCAGCCTCCCGAGGGAAAATTAACAGCAGTAGTTTGGCCACCGTTTACAACAGTTTGGTTGCCCTGCGCCTTCGCCTGGTTTGACAGGAAAAAAACAGATACAATAATACTTGCGACAAGTAAAAATCTCTTCATGCGTTAAGGCTCAGATTCTCTACTCAAAAAACGCAAAAAAAGTTGTATTTCCTTAGTCTATTTTGAAAAAAGGTTTTCTCTTATTACTTAACTGCCAACTGCTACTGCATACGGCCGACTGAAACTTCACTCCGACCGCAAACTCTTTATTGGATTAACCAGCGCCGCCTTTGCCGACTGGATACTGACCGTTGCCAGGGCGACCAATACAATGATCCCGCCCGCCAGTGCGAATGTCCACCAGTGCATTGGTTCGTGATAGGCGAAGTTCCGCAGCCAAGTATCCATGGCATACCACGCGACCGGCGTAGCAATTACAAGGGCGACGATAACCAATACCAAAAACTCTGATGACAGCAAAGTGAACAACGAACCCACACTTGCTCCTAAAACCTTACGGATACCGATTTCTTTAAGCCGTTGTTCGGCAGTGAACATCGCTAAGCCTAATAGTCCGAGGCAGGAGATAAATATCGCCAGGAAAGCAAAGCCGTCGGATAGCTTACTCACGATCTGCTCATTATTGTACAGCTTGCTGTAAGCATCATCCGAAAAGGTATAAGTAAATTGGAAATCCGGATTTAATTGTTTTGTAATGTTTTCCAGGCTGGCCAATGCCTCTTTGGTTTTGCCGGGCATGGTCCTCACTACTGCAAAGCCGTAATCGGCATTTTCCCCAAAACGAATGATCAACGGTTTGATCTGATCATGCAGAGAGCTAAAATGAAAATCCTTCACAACACCGATGATCTTGCCTTTTACACCCCACATAGTTATTGATTTTCCGATGGGATCGGTATAACCAAATCTCTTCACTGCGGTCTCGTTAACGATATACGCATTGCTATCGGTGGCGAAGCTCTTTTCGAAATCCCGCCCTTCTTTCATCTGCAGCTTCATTGTTTTGATAAAATCATACCCGACAGCAATATTGGTAAATGAAATGGTTGTATTCGGAATTTTTCCGTCCCAGTCGACTCCAATGGTTGATGAGCTTATTTGTATGGGCTGACTGGTGCTTTGTGTCACCGACTGTATCCCCGGCATCCTGGAGGCTTCCTGTTTTAATACTTCATATTTCTTGACCAGATTTCCCTCAAGCGGAACATAGATCATATTCTCCCTGTCGAAACCAAGATTGATGGATTGGATATAACTTATTTGCCGTGAAACGATGATCGTACCAATGATCAACACTACCGATAGCACAAATTGAAACACCACCAGACCCTTGCGGAATAATGTAGTCCCCGAATCTAGTTTTAAAGTCCCTTTTAATACTTTAACCGGGTTAAATGATGAAAGGAACAAAGCAGGATAACTGCCCGAAACAATGCCGGTACCAAGTGTGATGATCAGTAATTCTGCCCAGAATTTAATATCGTTAAAAGGTAATTCGATTTGCTTTTGAGTGATCTCATTAAACAATGGCAAAATGGCTGTTACAAAAAATAAAGAAAACATCACCGCTATA
>Ga0207706_10000765_pt1 | contig 33397 bp, 22 predicted proteins | sample KBSC53metaG_FD_184318 | JGI IMG/M metagenome (GOLD analysis project Ga0207706, IMG submission 184318) | Corn rhizosphere microbial communities from Kellogg Biological Station, Michigan, USA - KBS C5-3 metaG (SPAdes) (version 2) | ecosystem: Host-associated > Plants > Roots > Rhizosphere > Soil ... | reverse complement strand
CAGCCAGTCGCCCGTGTCTCCTCGCATGTACGACGGATCGCGACTGCCGGTAATCGGTCCGGGGAAGCCGGAGCGCATGCTCGCCACAAAGCCGGCATGGCGGCCGCCTAACGGGCCATCGACCGTCACGCGCATCTGGGTGCTACTCAGGCTCCCCTGTGCGGACAGTCGATCGCCGGGGTCGCGTGTCGTTGCCTCGACCACGCCCGACAGCGCATCCGGATACGCCGCCGACGGCGCGACGGCCGAAAGCTGCAGCCGGTCGATCGCGTCGGGGTTCCAGGCGCTGAACACACCAGCCGCGTGATACGGGCTGAACACCGGTATTCCATCGAGCACGTACGCGGTCTGATCCGAGCCGCCCCCGCGAATGTGAAGCCCGCTCGGCGACTCGGGAGCGAGCACGACGTAGCCGCCACTCAGGGCCTGGAGGACGTCGGGCTCCGCGAGGCCAGGATGGTTGGCCACCGCGGCACTCGTGACGCCTCGATCCGGAAAGGCGGCACTGTCGGCGACATCCACACCACGAATGCTCACGCGCGGGCGCACGGCCACGGCCGCGAGGCGGACCGGCGTCGGGGTGAGGGTGATGTTGATCTCGAGCTCGCCCGCCGCGGGCACGAGCGCATGCAGCGTGCGCGGCCCGTAGCCCATGACGCGAATCGTTAGGTGCTGGGGCCCCGCAGGAACGCGGCGCAGTTCGTACCGGCCGCGCGCGTCGGTAACCGTCGCGCGACCCAGGTCGGTGAGCGACACGACCGCGCCGGCGAGTGGCTCACCGCTCGCATCGCCGCGAACGGTGCCCGTCACCGTCGCCTGCGTTGCCTGTGCCACAGCCAGCAGACCGGCCGCGCCGAGTAGCACGAGCGCCATGAGTCTCCGGGCGACTGTCGTTCACGTCGGCGCTCGAGGTGCCCGCCATCATGCGCGTCACAAAAGCGACGCGTCGCTTGCTCCTCTCTCGCCAACGCGAGGAGGAAGCATGTCACATGCCCCGGTGGTCTGCCAGATGCGTGCAGTCGGGTTCCGCAATCACCGCGGCGTGGGAGGCCGCGCCGTGTGGATCTCCGTCACGGTCGTCGCATGCGCTGCGGTGATCCCCGGGCGAGCGCTGGCACAGCGGGACACGCTCTACTGGCGCCTCGCCGATCGAGGGCCCGGCATTCCCACATCGATGTTCGGCACGTCGGTGAGCGCTCGCGAGCTGCTCTTCTACCCGTTCTTCGAGTACTACCACGACCGGAATGCGGAATACAGTCCGGAGGAGCTGGGATACGGGCTCGATCAGGACTTTCGGGGAAAGTATCGCGCGAGCGAAGGCCTCATCTTCCTCGGCTACGGTGTATCGGATCGCCTCGCCCTCGAGCTCGAGGCCGCGGTGATCACTGCGCAGCAGGACAAGGCGCCGGAGGACCCTTCCAACATGCCCGCTCAGCTGAAGGAGTCAGGGCTTGGCGATGTCGAGAGCGAGATCCGTTGGCGGTGGAACCACGAGTCCGACCGAAGTCCGGAGGTGTTTTCCTATTTCGAGACCACGTTCCCGCTGCAGAAGGCGAAGAAGCTGATTGGTACGCCCGACTGGGAGTTCAAGCTCGGTACGGGTGTGGTGCGTGGCTTCCGCTGGGGGACGACCACGGCTCGCGTGTCGGTGGAGTACGATGAGGGCAGTCTGGCGTTAGGCGAGACGGCGGTGGAATACCTGAAGCGAGTCTCCCCGACGGTCCGTTTGTTCGCCGGCGTGGAGGCGGAGCAGGACGAGGTGGAGCTCATCACGGAAGCCCAATGGTTCCTCCGTCCCAACCTGTTTCTCAAGCTCAACAACTCGTTTGGGATGTCCTCGAAGGCCACGGACTGGGCGCCCGAGATCGGGCTGATGTTTTCGTTTCGCTAGGCCGAGTGACGAACTCTGCTTGTCGATAGACGCACCCGGCTGGCACTGCATTCGCGGGTGGCCACTCTGCCGCCTGGCGGTGAGAACTTCCGCAGGCGGCGCATCCCGCCACCGCTGCCATCGCAGACAGCGGTGCTCTGACGGACCATGCACCGCGAGGCATCCATGGGCATCTTCGACAAACTGAAGGAGAGCATCTTCGGCCACCACAACGCCGCTCCGGCGACGCCCGCCGGCCCACCGTCCGCCGGCATCGTGGCGGGCGGGTCGTCCACTGCACCCTCGGCGCCTGCCTCAGCAGCTGCGCCGTCGGCGCCGGCCGCCACGATGCCCGTCGTGGACGTTGCGGCGATGCTCGAGGCGAAGGCCGCGAAGCTTGGGCACAAGGTGAATTGGCGAGAGTCGATCGTGGACCTCATGTCACTGGTTGGCATTGACAACAGTCTCTCGGAGCGCCGGGCACTCGCGCGTGAGCTCGGCTACACGGGCGACCTGAACGACACCGCTCCTATGAACATCTGGCTGCACAAGCAGGTGATGCGGAAGCTCGCGGAAAACGGTGGTAAGGTGCCCCCGGAATTGCTGGACTGATGTCGTTGGCGTGATGACGGCTTTCGTGATGACGGCTTTACGGTCGGCATCGCTGTCTTGTCGGCGGGGTGTCGGTCCTCCGGCGGCTGCGCGCTTACACGGCTCGAGCCAACGGGCACTGAGCACCTCGTAGAGAGAGTGGCTCGGCCCCGTTGTCTCGGGCCTACGCGCTAATGCCGCCTACGGCCCGACGCCCCGCCTCCTGCCACGCTAGGGCTGAACCGTCAGGAGCCAGCAGCAAGGGCGCGTCCCTCCCACCGAGCGCGTGGGACGCGCCAACTTGTTAGGCGCGCGCTTACTGCTCGCTGGGCGGCGCAAATGCGTCGTGGCGACGAGCGCCGTCCCGGTCGGGCTGGGTGCCGTCAAGCGCGGGGGCGCGGCCAGAGGAGGTGCTCGCGCGGCGCCGCAGCGATCGCCGGACCTGACGGAGCCGTATCCATAGCCGCCAACCCGGGTCCGGCGGCGCCGGCTGCGAGCGCGCCGCACCGACGAGGCCGCGCCCCCGCGCCCCGGCGCGATGAAACCGCCGTGCCCCGAGGCGCGATGAAGCAAACGCGCCGGGCGGCGGCGCGGTGACCTCGACGAGCCCCGTGATGCGGATAATGTTCAACCCACCCCGCTTACCAAGGGCTGACATGAGCAAACTGACCGCCACCGACTGGATCTGGCGCGACGGAACGTTCGTCCGCTGGGACGACGCCAACGTGCACGTCCTCTCCCACTCCATGCAGTACGGCTCCGCCGTGTTCGAAGGCATCCGGTGCTACGACACCCCGCGCGGCCCCGCCATCTTCCGACTGGACGCACACCTCCAGCGGCTGATCGTGTCGTGCCGCATCTACCGCATGGACATCACGTACGCGGTCGACGACCTCGTCGCGGCGTCCTGCCAGCTGGTCGAGAAGAACGGACTCGAGGCCTGCTACATCCGCCCCATGGTGCTGCGCGGCTACGGCGCCTCGAGCATGGTGCCGTTCGCGAGCCCCATCCACGTCTACCTCCCATGTTGGCCATGGGGCGCGTACCTGGGCGAGGGCGCCCTCGAGAACGGCGTCGACGCCTGCGTCTCCTCCTGGCAGCGCGTAGCGCCAAACACCATACCCGCCATTGCCAAGATCGCTGGCAATTACCTGAGCAGTCAGCTGATCAAGATCGAGGCGCTGGCGAACGGCTTTCAGGAAGCGATCGCGTTAGGCACCGACGGGCTGCTGAGCGAAGGGTCGGGGCAGAACGTCTTCGTCGTCTCTGGCGGGACGGTCATCACGCCGCCGATCAACGGGACACTCCTCGCCGGCATCACCCGCGACGCCATTCTGAGTCTCGCCAGCGACCTCGGCATCCCCGTGCGCGAGCAGCCGGTCCCGCGCGAGGCGCTGTACGGGGCCGACGAAGTCTTCCTCACCGGGACCGCCTCCGAGGTCACGCCGGTGCGGAGCGTCGACCGGATCACCATCGGCCGCGGCCGCCGGGGGCCGGTCACCGAACAGATCCAGCGCCACTTCCTCGACGTCGTCCACGGACGCGTGCCCGACCGCCACGACTGGCTGACATTCGTGCGCGATCATGTGGGTGACACGAGGCGCGTGCCCGCGGCAGCCGCGGCGGGTAGCGCCTAACGCGGCGACGGTGAGCGCGGACGGCGCGGGAGTCCCGTGACGCTCACGGCCTCGCCCCAAACCTCGATTCCGGGCCCGGCCAACCGGGTCCACTTCGAGGACGAGCAGCGGCGGTATCGGCGGAAAAGCTGGCGCTTCTCCGCCTTTGCCGCACTCGCCGCGGTCCTTACCGGTATCCCGGCCTGCATCGTCGTTACGCCGCTCGTCTATTCGTTCGCGCTCCTCGTCGCCTACATCATCAACGCCTTCGTCCCGCTCCACCCGAGCACCTGGACGGGGTTGCAGACGCTCGCCGAAGCAATCCCGCGTGCCGTCGACGCAATCGACAAGGGCGGCGCCGCTCGAGACGTGTTGCGGATCGTCCTCGGCATCTCCGTCCTCGTCGTCCCGGGCGCTGTCGCCACGCTCGCCACCTGGATCGCCGTCCGTGGCCTCCTCGGACGAGTCGGCGTCGGCTGGTCGCTCGACCGCATCGGCGCCCGGCCGCTGAAAACGCGCGACCTGGAAGAGCAGCAGCTCGGCAACCTCGTCGAGGAGATGGCCGTGGCCGCGGGCGTGAAGCCGCCAAGAGTGCTCCTCATCGACACCCCCGAGACGAACGCGGCGATCACCGGGCTCCACGTCGACGATTCGACCATCCTCGTCACGCGCGGGCTGCTCGACACACTCGATCGAGACGAGACGCAGGCCGTGATTGCGCATCTCATCGGGTCGGTGGGGAACGGCGACCTCAAGATCGCGTCGATCATCTTCTCGATCTACCAGACGTGGGGGGCGCTCGCTCTCGCGCTCGACGCACCGGTGCAGCGACACGCGCGCAAGGCTATCTGGCGCGCGTTCAAGGTTGCTTTCCGGCCACAGCGGCGCGAAGTCGATGTCTGGGAAGCCGAGTTCGCGAGCGAAGCGCTGCTCCGCGGCTCGCAGAACGAAGACGCCGACCCCACCGACATCGGCGAGCGGGTGATGTCCGCGTCGTCCGGGCGTGGCCAGCGTCAACCGAACGTCTTCGAGAAGGCCTATGTCATGGCGATGCTGCCGCTCATCCTGGGCGCGCAGGTGGTGCGGTTCGCGATCTTCATCTCGTCGGTCGTGCTGATCGGACCGATCGTCTCGTTCATGTGGCGCACTCGGCGACACCTGGCAGACGCGATGGCCGTGCAGCTCACGCGATACCCGAACGGGCTGGTCAGCGCGCTCCACAAGCTCAGTACGTCGCGCACGGCAATGGTGAAGGGTGCCGGCGGCCTCGAGTTCCTCTTCGTCGTATGGCCGGGCAGCACGAGTGACAAGAATGCGGTGATCGGACAGTTCGGCCGCATGCACCCGAAGCTTCACAAGCGACAGCGCAGGCTCCGCGCGCTTGGCGCAACGAACGTGTCGGACGCGCAGACCAGAAGCGACTTCTGGACGAAGGGGACCGTGATCGCCAGCCTGGTTCTCGGTCTCCTCATCGGGCCCCTGCTCGCGGTGGCGTTCGGTCTGTCGCTCGTTGTGCTCGTGATGCTGACGATGCTGAGCCTCATGATGATGGAGATACTCATGCTCGTCGTCTGGTTTGGGCTCAAGCTGGTCTTCATCACGATCCCCGCCTGGATCGCCAAGCGCTGAGAGGCCTGGCACGCGCGCGGTTGCCGTCGAGCGAGCGAGGCGTTTTCTTCACGCGTGACCTCCGCCCGCAAGGCCCGCCGCCGCAAGCCTACCCGCGACGAGCGACCGCGCACTCCCCGTGAGACGACGACGGCGGTAGCCCCGACGCCGTCGCTATGGACGCGCCCACTGATCGCCATTGTCGTCATCGGCGCCCTCCTTCGTGGGTATTACCTCACACAGCCGATGCGGTACGACGAGTCGGTCACGTATCTGTATTTCGCATCGCAATCGTGGACGACCGTCGTCAGCTCGTACACGTACCCGAACAATCACGTCTTTCACTCGCTGTTGGTGAAGGCGTTCGCCACCGTACTCGGCGACGACCCCTGGGTGCTGCGACTCCCGGCGTTCATTGCCGGCGTCGCGATGATTCCAGCCACCTACGCGGTCGGTCGCCGGTTGTTCGGATCCGACGCGGCACTCATCGGTGCTGCCCTCGTGTCGGCTTCCGGTGCGCTCGCGTTCTACTCGACGAACGCGCGCGGGTACACGATGATCTGCCTGGCCTCGCTGCTCCTGGCCAACGCACTGCTGACGCTTCGCGAGCGATCGTCGATGGCCCAATGGAGTGTCGTCGTGGTGGTGACGGCGTTAGGCATGTGGACCGTCCCGGTGATGCTCTATCCGGCGGGCGGTCTCGCGCTCTGGTTCGTTCTGTCGGCCCTCCGTGAGGACACGAGCCAACCCCGTTCGGATCTTGCTCGCCTTGTCCTCGCCGGCCTGGCCGCGACGATCCTGACGGTACTGCTCTATTCGCCGATCCTTGCGAAGGATGGCCTGGCTCCGCTTACCGGTAACTCGTTCGTTCGCGCCAGCGCATGGTGGGTGTTTTTTCGTGAGATCTCGTTGTCGATCAAACCGACGTTCGCGGCTTCGACGATGGGCTACCCGATCGTTATCTCTGTGCTCATCGCCATTTGTGCTGTCGTCGGTCTGGTGGAGGAGCGGAAGACCAGTGGCCTGCGGGTCTCGATGGCTGGAAGCATGTACGTCTGGTGCGGGCTCGTGCTGCTCGTGACGCACCGTACGCCGTTCTTTCGGGTTTGGCTGTTTCTCGTCGCGCCCGTTGCATTACTCGCTGGCCATGGCATGATGCGCATCGGGTCGCGCCTCCCGGCCATTCCGCGGCGCGTTACCGCATACGATGGCGGGCTCGCTGTCACGTTGGCCATTGCACTCGCGCTTGTCGTCATGCTGACGCACGGTGTCGACAGGTCCCGCGACACAGGTACGCTGCGGGATGCGAAGCAGATCACCGAAGGGCTTTCGGGCTCGCTCCGACCAGGTGATCGGGTTTTCGCCCCCATCCCATCCAATGCACCACTGGCGTTCTACTTCGCCCAGGCAGGACTCGACCCGGCCTACCTCTCGTCAGTTCCGACCGACTCATCGCGCGTCTATGTGGTCGTCAACACCGACGAAGGTTTCGCGCTCAATACGTCCCTCCGCGAACGGCTGCTGCAGAAGTACACCAAGGCCCGGCTCGTGGGGAGATATCCATCGGCGGAAGTGTACCAACTGCACTGAGAACGGGATGACGCAGCCGAACGCACGATCGATTGGGCGCTGGTTCCGGGCCACCGTGCCACTCAAGCCGGTGTCGATAATCCTTGCTGCCGCATTCCTGCTCTTCGGGTTGTACCCTGGCCCGGCGCTCGTGGTTCTCGACAGTCCGGCGTGGCGTACGGATGCTGTCGTCAGCCGCTTCGCCGACGAACGAGCCTTCTGGACGGCCGGCCTGCTCGTGATCGTCGGACCAGCGGTCGTTCTCGCGAGCCTGGTCCCGAATCGCTTCGACCGGATCTGGAACGCGCTGCGAGATCGCGCGGGATCCATTCGCGACCGCTGGTTCGTCCTTGGCGTCGCGGGCTTCGCGATGCTCGCCGCGGCTGCCGCGTCGGTGTACGCGCTGTCACGTAAGCCGACGACGTCCGACGAAATCGCCCAGCTGTGGCACGCGCGGATCCTGTTGTCCGGGCACCTATCGCTCCCGGCGGATGCGAACCCCGAGTTCTTTGCCATCGACAACGTCATCGATCGGGGACGTTGGTATTCCCAGTTCCCGATCGCCGGGCCGGCAGTGTTTGCGCTCGCGATGATGGTGCACGCGGCATGGCTGCTGAATCCTTTGCTCGCCGGGCTGACAGTGGTGAACGTGTACCGCTTCGCATCCTCTGTATACGGAACGGCGGCCGCGCGCGCGAGCGCCATCCTCTGTGCCACGTGCCCGTTTCTCATGTTGATGAGCGGGTCGTACATGAACCACACGCTGGTAGTGTTCCTGACCACGCTGGCGCTGGCCGAGCTACCGGCGTGGGTGGGTGGCACCGCCCGCCGGCGCGCCACCGCGTCGATCGTGATCGGACTGGCGTTAGGGTTGGCCATTGCCGTCCGTCCGCTCGACGGTGCGATTGCAGCCGTCACGTTAGGCTGCTTCATGGTCTACGCCGCGCTGAAACGGGCGCAGGTCGCGATGCTCCTTGTGGTGGTGGCGGCCGGCGCACTGCCGGTTGCGGGGCTTCTTGTCACCAACCTGCTCACCACAGGACGTCCGCTGCTTTTTGGCTACGAGGTGCTATGGGGAGCGAATCACTCACTCGGCTTCCACAACGACCCCGCGGGAAACCCGCATACGCCAGCTCGCGCGCTCGCGCTTGCGACCGTCTACTTCATGCAGCTGAACTGGTCGCTCTTCGAGTGGCCGCTGGCCGGGCTCCTCGTGGTGGCGGCCGCCGTCGTCGTCATCGGGAAGCTCGGACAGTGGGAGGCCGTGCTCCTCGCCTGGGTGGGGGTCCAGCTCGCCGGGTATGCGGCATACTGGCATGCGGGAGCGATGTTCGGGCCGCGCTACCTGTTTACCGTCGTACCGGCGCTCCTTCTGATAGTGGGGCGAGGGCTGGCCATTGCCGAGCGCAACGCATCCCCCGCCGCCCGCCGAGGCACGGTCGCTGCCGTGACCGCGTCGATAGTCGCCTCGTGGTTGATTCAGATGCCTCCGGTCGGCGCTCGCGGCGCAGCAGAGGTTGTGCGTCCCACGCGATTGGCGTTTAAACGAGACCTTGATGCGGCCTTGGAGTCACTCCAGGGGGCGAAGGCGCTCGTCTTCGTCACCGAAACGGCCTCGTCTCGGCTGATGCGACGGATGTGGGGTCTTGGCATCTCGCGGCCGGACGCGGCGCGCCTTGTCGCAACCAAGGACAATTGTGCGCTGCTCGACGTCGTGCTCGATGAAGAGCAGCAAGAGGCCGCGTCACCGCGCGATCGGCTGGCACGGTTGGAAGGCGCGAAGAGCTATGCGCCCCCCGAAGGCTGGACGTTGCGGGTCGCTGACGCTGCCTTCCGGACGAGCGACCGGGAATCCATCACACCGCGCTGCCGCGCGGAAATATTGAGCGATGACGCGCGTGGAGGCGCACTGGCGTATGGGCCGGCCCTCCTTCTGAACCGAATAGGTCCCGACGGACGCATCGCGGGACCAGTCGTGGTTGTGGCCGATCTCGCCGAGCACAACGAGGTGTTGCGAGCTCGCTTTGGTGATCGACCGTGGTACCGCCTCGAAATACGAGGCAACAGCCAGGATGCATCACCGCAGCTCGTGCCGTACCAATAGGCCGCGTCGACAAACATCGGCGTCCAACTGGCCCTGGCAAACCAGACCAACTCCGCCACTTCGCCACAAAGTTCGACCGGCTCGCCCCCGCTCGCGCTCGGCGCGGTCACCACCCACTTGTCGTTCCGCTGGCGCTCTGCAAGTCATACCCGCGAATTCGCCAGCATGGAGAGCTGACCGATGATCGCAGGTTACCTCGAAGCCCAGCGCGTTCGGACGCTCGCGTTCGGGCTCGTCGTTTCACTATGCGGATGCACCGACACGAGTGCCGCGCAGTCGCGGTCTGTCGCCGCGGCGATGTTCCGGGGCGATGCCGCACGCAGCGGCGTGTATGCGGCCTCGCCAGGACAATCGCTCGCGGGGCTGCAGTGGAGGTTCATGACTGAAGGCGACGTCGTGTCGTCGCCCGCGGTGCTTGGCGAAACCGTCTACGTGGGGAGCGGTGACGGCCACCTCTACGCGCTCGATCGCTCAGCGGGGACGCGAAAGTGGGCGTTCGACGCGCACAATCCGATCTTTTCCTCACCTGCCGTTGGTGGCGGCGCCGTGTACTTCGGCACGCGGGATGGTGAGCTGTTCGCGGTCGACGCCGCGACGGGAAAACAGCGCTGGACTTTCACGACCGGTCGCCTCATGGCGTGGCCGTGGGGCCACGAGAGTGGCGACGTCTATACCTCGTCGCCGGCATTCGATCAGGGTACGGTGTTCTTTGGCGCCGGCGACGGACGCGTGTACGCCGTGAATGGCGCGACAGGGAAAGAGAAATGGCATGCGCAGACCGAGGGTCGCGTCCGGGCGTCCCCTGCGGTCGACGCTTCACGCGTGTACGTCGGATCGGCCGACGGGCGCGTCTACGCATTCGACCGCGCCACTGGCGCCGCGAAATGGAAGTTCGAGACCGAGGGCGTGAAGCTGAACTCAGGCGATTTTGGATTCGACCGCCGAACCGTGCAGTCGTCGCCCGCTGTGGTGAATGGCACGGTGTTCGTGGGCGCGCGCGACGGATGGATCTACGCTATCGATGCCGAGAATGGAAAGGAGAAGTGGCGCTTCGATCACAAGGTCTCGTGGATCAACACATCTCCCGCGGTCGTCGACGGCGTGGTGTACGCGGGAAGCTCCGACGCGCAGTTCGTCCAGGCGCTCGATGCCGCTACGGGCAAGGAGCTCTGGCGCACGAAGACCGGCGTGACCTGGTCGTCGCCCGCGGTCGCCGGGACCGTGATCTATGTCGGCGATGGCGCAGGGCGCGTGAACGCGATCGACCGGAAGTCCGGGAACCTCCTGTGGAGCTTCCGAACCGCAAGCACCGTCTACTCGTCGCCGACACCATCCGGCGACCTGGTGTTCGTGGGAAGCACGGACGCCGGCGTCTACGCGTTGCGCGTGTCGCCGACGCCGGTGCACCGCGCGGTGTTCTTCGACTCCACGTACATCAAGTCGGCATCGGTTCCCGACCCGGTACTCCTCTCGCGGTACTTCGGCAACCGCGGCTACCAGGTCCTGGATGAGAAAGCGTTAGGTGAGTTCCTACAGGCACGAATCTCCGACCGGGAGCCGAGCGTGCTCGTGTTCGCGGTCGATCACCTGCCGCCGCCAGCGGTGGACACGACGGCGTTCGAGCGCTCGCCGCTGCGTCGCTACCTGGATGCGGGTGGCAAGGTCGTGTGGCCGGGGATTCCGCCGGTGCTCTTTCCGCGTGATCCAAAGACGGGCAACCCCGGCGGACTATCGGCGCTCAAGTGGGGAAACGCGACGAAGCTGCTGGGCGTTCCGCACGAGGCGGCGATGTTCGACCAGCGCGGCGTCCGCGCAACGGATGCAGGCAGACAGTGGGGTCTTCAACAGCGCTGGCGCGGCGGCTGGGGCATCGAGCCCGACAAGTCGATCACCGTGCTGGGTCTCGACGAGTTCGGCCTCGCATCGGCGTGGGTCAAACGGTACGGAGGGCCGGAGGGAACCGGGTTCGTGAGGGTGCCGCCGGAAGATCCGATGACGGTGTTCCTCGCCGCGGAATACAGACCGGGCCGATGAGAACGGGTCTTACAGCTCGAGGCCTAACGCCAGCTCCAGCGCCTGCCGTCGGCTCCGCGCCACGCGAAGCACCTTGCCGTCGCGCAGAATAACCGCATGGTCGCCGTGTGTGAGCGGCTGCACTTCGCGAATCTTCGCGATGTGCACGATCGTCGACCGATGGATGCGCACGAATCGACGGGTGTCGAGCTGCGACGCGACATCGCTGATGCGGTCGCGGCCCTTGTATGCCCGCGACGCCGCGTGCACCACCACGTAGTTGTCTTCGGCCTCGACGAAGTCGATGTCCTCCACACGCACGAAGTGAACCCGGTTCCACTGCCGGACGGCGATGTGACCATCCATCAGGGCGGCGGCTGTGGTTGTGGCCGCGGAAGCTTCGGTGCCCATCGCGCTACTCGAAACCACGGCGTCTTCCACACGCTCCGTCGAGGGTGGCGGACGGCTTGCAGGGTTGGTCGCAGGCGGATCGGCAGCCGGCGGGCGGAACACGAAGTGCCCGATCGCCACGATCACGCCATACACCACCAGCGCCGCCGGGAAATACTCGGCCACACCTTGAGAGGTCGATCGCACGAGCACGAGAAGTCCACCGCGCTCCGAGAATGCGATCGGGACTCTGATCGCAAAATTCGAGATGACGATGAAGGCCGAACCGAGCGCGACGTGTGCCGCGGCTGACGCGATGTCGACGCGACGTCCCGCGCCAACGACCGGAAATCGGGCAGCAGACCGCAGGATCAACGGCGTTGCGATTGCCCAGAGCGGAATGATCGAGAGTCGCCCGAGAACGGCGCCCGTCATGTCGGCGCGCCCGTCGAGCCAGACGAGGGCAACTGCCTGCAGCGTCGCCGCTATGGCGACGACGGCCCAGACGCCCACGATCGTCGCCGGGCGGAACAAACGCCGGTCAGCCGAAAGAATCCCCAACGAGTCCCGGTTGTCGATCACGCTCCAGGCTAAAACCATCCATCGAAGACGAAGCCGGAATTGGGACACGCCGAACGAGCGAGGGACAGGCCGCGTTTCCGGCTCGTTGGGGTCACCTACCCTTCTCTGAGCGCGACCAGTGGATCGACTCGGCTGGCTCGTCGAGCCGGCACCATTCCCGCTATGATCGCCACGGCGGCGAGCAGCACCGCGACCGTGATGAACGTCGCAGGGTCGTTAGGTCTGATCTCGAACAGGAGCGACGACAGCACACGCGTCGTCGCCAGCGCGCCGATGACGCCGAACGCCATCCCGGGCACCAGCAGTACGAGCAGACGACGGAGCACCATGCCAATCACGTCGGCGCGTCCAGCGCCGAGCGCAACGCGAATGCCGATTTCGTGCGTGCGCTCCGCTACCGAGTACGCGACGACGCCATAGATGCCGATCGCAGCGAGCACCAGGGCCACGACGGAGAAGGCGCCGATCAGCCGTGCCTGAAACAACGGCTCCGCGACCGTCGCTGAAATCGCCGACTCCATGGTGCCGATGGATCCGATCGGCTGATTCGGATCCGCGTCGCGCAGCGCGCGCCGCATCGCCGGCAAGAGCAGGGCGGGATCACCAGCGGCGCGGACGACGAACGACATGTGCCCGAGAAGGAACGTCTGTGTGAGCTGTTGAATGGACTGGTAGATGGCCGGCTCGCGATGCGTGTCGATCGAGGTCAGCCCGACGTCCTCCACGACGCCAATCACCGTTAGCCAATCCCCCGGTCCCGGAACATCCTTGTTCGAAATTCGCTGTCCAATGGGGTTCATGTCGGGCCAGATCTGGCGTGCCACGGACTGGCTCACTATGGCCACGCGTGGCGCCGATGCCGCGTCTTGCGCCGTGAATTCTCGGCCGAGACGCAGGTCGATCCCCATGGTTCGGAAATATCCAGGGCTCACGGCTGGTTTTGCCACGAGATACCCCGGCGGGATGGTCCGACCTTCAACCTTGATGTCGCCACGGATCATCGCGCCGCCTAACGGGACGAAGTTGACGGCCGTTGCGGCAGCGACTCCACGGATCCTTCCGACGCGATCCAGCACCGCCTGGTGCGCCGCCTGCATGGCCGTGGCGGACGGGTACGTGGCGTCCGGAAGATCGACGGTCAGAAGCGCGAGGCCGGAAGGCCGGAACCCCAACTCCACCCCGCGCAACCGGACGAAGCTCTCCACCATGAGCGCCGCGCCGGTCAGCAGGACGAGCGCCAGCGCGATCTCAGCCACGACGAGCGCGCCGCGGAGACGCCCATCGCGACCGGTCATCGTGCGAGCGGTCGCGGCGAGCGCGTCGCGGACGCTGCTGCGAGTCGCGCGGATCGCCGGGATGAGCCCGAAGATCAGGCCCGTACCGAGCGAGACGGCGAGCGCGAACCCGAGCGCCGCCGCATCCACGCCGATCTCCCCGTGTCTCGGAATGCGACCGGCGGGAGCGAGCGCGAGGAGCGCTCGGACGCCCACCATCGCGACGCCTGCGCCCGCGACGCCCGCACCGACCCAGAGCAGCGCGCTCTCCGTGACGAGCTGCCGGACGAGCCGCCGACGGCCGGCACCTAACGCGGCCCGCACAGCCATCTCACGTCGTCGGGTCGTGGCGCGCATGAGCAACAGATTCGCCACGTTCGCGCAGGCGATGAGCAGGACCAGTCCGACGGCACCCGCGAACACGAGCAGCGATTGCGAGACATCCCCCACGACAGTGTCCTTGAGCGGCGTGACCCGGCTAATCAAGGAATCCCGCGCGCGATCCGCTGCCGCGAGCGCGTCGAGCTCGGCGACCGCCTGTGCGCGCGTCGCCCCATCGCGAAGGCGGCCGATGACGGACAGGATCTGGAACCGGTTGGGTGCCAGTTGAAGCCGCAGGGGCCGCCAGATCCGGGCGTCGAGCGGGTAGGCGAAGCCTTGCGGCATGACACCGAGCACCGTGTGGCGGACGCCGTCGATGGTGATTGCCCGTCCTACCACCGTCGAGTCGGCGCCGAAACGTTCGCGCCATAACGCGTCGCCGAGTATCACCACCGGCTCGCTACCGATCTGCTCATCGTCGAGTCCGAAGGTGCGACCAAGCGCCGGCATGATGCCTAACGTTTCGAACAGCCCGGCGGCGACCGAGGCCTCCTGGAGCCGGACCGGGTCACCTGCGTTGGTGAGCGTCACGAGTCCCGGTGTCATCGCGGCGACACGCGCGAACGTGCGGTAGCGCGAGCGGTTTTCGACCCACTGGCGATCCGATATCCCGCCCTCGGTGATGAAGGGACTCTTCGGGTAGTCGTACGCGAGCCGCATGAGACGGTCCGACCGCGGGTAGGGCAGCGGCCGAAGCAGGACCGCGTGGACCACGGTGAACATCGCGGTCGTCGCCCCGATGCCGAGTGCAAGCGTCGACAGCGCAACGATCGTGAACGCGGGCGACCGGCGTAGGGTGCGCACGCCGTAGCGAACATCCTGCGACAGCCGCTCGAGCCATCCGCCACCCCACATCTCGCGTGTCACCTCCTTCACGACGCCGAGGTTCCCGAACTCGCGCCGTGCGGCGCGTTCCGCGTCCTCGCGGGGCTCGCCACGAGCGACACGCTCCTCAATCGCCATGCGTATGTGGCCGGTCAGCTCCTCCTCGAGCTCGAGCTCTCTACGCTGGCGGCGCCAGAGCGCGATCATGTTCCGGCCTCCCGTGCCGGCGGGGCGAGAATTCCCGCCATCGCCTCGGAGAGCTGCTCCCAACGCGATCGCTCGGCGTCGAGCTGCTTTCGACCGGCCACGGTCAGCCGGTAGACGCGCACACGCTGTCGGTTCTCGGACGTCTCCCACTCGGCCGCGATCGCGCCGCTCTTCTCGAGTCGATGCAGGGCCGGGTAAAGCGATCCGGTGTCGACCTGCAAGGCGTCGCGCGAGCTCGCGCGGATCATCTGTGCGATGCCGTAGCCGTGGCGCGGTCCCCAGCGAAGTGTCTGGAGGACGATGAGGTCTAGCGTTCCCTGGAGGAGCTCGATGCGGCTGAGGCCACGCTCCTGCTTGGCCATTTGCTAACCTCACGCCTGTAGAGTGTCTACACCCTTGGGTGTAGAATGTCTACATGCTGATTTCAAGTCAAGCCTGCCGCCTGCCGCCTGTCGATAAACGCCCAACGGTCGGTCGGCATCGTACCTCCGCAACCCGAATCCGGAGGTAGATGCGATGCTGGCGAGCAGAATGCTGCACGTCCTGATACCCGGTCTCCTCCCTGCGCTCATGGCGCACACCGGCGGATGGGCAGTCATCACGGTGCAGGACCTGCCCGACTACGTCGAGGCGGGCAAGCAGGTCGATCTGTCATACACAGTGCGGCAGCACGGTCACACCCCCGTCGAGCAGCTGCGCGGCAGCATCCAGGCGACCTCCGGCCGCCTCAGCGTCACCGGCACGGTGTCTCCGGGTGGCCAGCTGGGTCGGTACGCCGCGTCGATCACGCTGCCGAGCGCGGGGGAGTGGTCGATCACGATTCGGAGTGGCTTCGGCAAAAGCGACATCACGCTCGTCCCGCTCGCGGCCGTCGAACACGGCACGAGCCTAACGCGCGTTCTGGACGACGTCGAACGCGGGCGGCGTCTGTTCGTCGCGAAGGGGTGCGTCACCTGCCACGAGCAGATTGGCGTCGGTCCCAACCTCACCGGCAAGCGGTTCGACGTCGCTTACATCTCCGCGTTCATCGCCAACCCGCCATCCACGCCATCGCGGCAGGGCGGTTCGCCGATGCCGAACCTTGGACTGCAGCAGCGCGAGGTCACATCGCTCGTTGCATATCTGAACAGCGATCGGCAGGTGCTCGAATCACGGTGAGCCATCGGGCTGGTATGGTAACGCGCGTACCAGTCCGCGCTGAGGCAGATCGAAACCGGCGGCACCGTCGTTGCTTGGTGCGCGTTGCCGCCGCGCGGATCGCTGCGTCATTGCAGCGTGCACCGTCGCGCGTTTCTCCGAGAGGCCGGCGTAGGCCTTGGAGCGGTCTTGGTGGGTTGCGCACGGCACGTGCCGCTGATCACACCGATCGTTCGGCAGTCAGAGCGCGTTCATCCCCGGTTCCTCTTCGCGACCGGAATCGAGAACAGCTATCCGCTGCTTCCCGATGGCAGTCGACACGATCAGCTGGAACAGTGCGGGCATTACCATCGCTGGCGTGAAGATTTCAGCCTGGCGCAGTCGCTCGGCATCGATGCGCTGCGCTATGGGCCGGCCTGGTATCGCACCAATCCGGCTCCTGGTCGCTACGACTGGTCGAGCGTCGACGATCAGATGGCGTGGCTACGCGAGGCCGGCCTGCACGTGATTGCCGATCTCTGTCACTTCGGCGTTCCGGACTGGATCGATGGGTTCCGGGATCCCGCACTTCCCGTCCACCTTGCCGCCTACGCGCGCGAATTCACGCGGCGGTATCCGTGGGTGCGGCACTTCACGCCGGTGAACGAGATATTCGTCGCGGCGAACTTCTCGTCGATGGTCGGATGGTGGAACGAGTGCGCGACCGGCGCCGAGTCGTTCGCTGGCACGTTAGGCAACGTGAGCGTGGCCCACGAGCGCGCCGTGGCGGCCATCCTCGCCGAGCGTCCGTCGGCGATCATCGTGCAGGCGGAGTCATTCGAGCGGTTCACGCCGGCCGATTCGAGCCCGGCGGCCATGGAGCAAGCGCAGTTCTGGAACGAAGCCCGCTTCACTGCCCTCGATCTGACGCTTGGCCGGGCGCCAGCGCCCACCATGAGCGAGTTGCTCGTGCGATCCGGGATGACGACCGCCGACTTGGCGTTCCTGCGCGAGAAGCGTGCGCACCGACAGCGATGGATCGGCGTGGATTACTATATCACCTCCGAGCAGCTCGTGCGTGTCGACGGGCAGAAGGCACGGTCGCCGAGTCGCGTTGGGCTCGCGGCACTCGCCCGGGAATATCATGCCCGCTATCGGCTGCCCCTCTTCATCTCCGAGACGAGCCGTGCGGCATCGCACGCCACCGATTGGCTCTCGGAACAGTGGGGTGCGGCAGCGTGTCTTGCTGCCGCGAGCCTACCCGTGCGAGGATTCTCCTGGTTCCCGTTAGGCGACGTGATCGATTGGCGGTATGCGCTCCGCGAGAAGCGCGGCGACGTCGATCCGATCGGGCTATACGACCTGGGGCGCGAACCCCACGCTGTCGCGGCCGCCTACGCGGCCCTGATCGCCGGCACGCGTTCCGGATCGGACGTCCGAAGCATCCGGGTGGCCTGATAGCGCCGCACGCGGCAGCACCAACGTGAACGTCGATCCTACCCCGAGCTCGGTGGTCACGGTCACGTCGCCGGCCATCCCTCGCGCGAGGTCCCGGCTGATCGCCAGGCCCAGGCCGACTCCCTCGTTAGGCCGGTTCAGTGCCCGGTGGCCCTGCACGAACGGCTCGAAGATGACCGGGAGCTGCTCCGGGTCGATTCCGGGGCCCGTGTCGGTCACATGGACGCGAACCGTCGGCCCGTCTCCGTCGCAGGCCAGCCGGACCGTTCCGCCCACGGGCGTGTACTTCACCGCGTTCGACAGAAGATTCACCACGACCTGGCGCACCTTGTCACCGTCGGCGGCGGCCACGATGTCGGGTCCGCAGGCGTCGTACGTGTAGGTGAGGCGGCGGGCGGCAATCTGCGGCGCCACCAGCGGCTCGAGCCCCGCGAGCGTGTCGTGCATCGGCACGTCCTGCACGACGTAGCGCAGCTGGCCCGCGTCGATCCGCGCGAAGTTGAGGACGTCGTTGATGAGCGTGAGCAGGTGCGCCTGACTGCGGGCGATCCGACTGAGCGCATCGCGCTGCTGTTCGGTGACGGGACCATGAATTCCCATCTCGAGCAGCTGCGCGTACCCCGCGATCGCGTTGAGCGGCGTGCGCAGCTCGTGACTCATCATCGCCAGGAAGTCGCTCTTCGCACGATTGGCCGCCTCCGATTCCCCCCGCGCACGCTCCGCCTCCGCTCGGGCCGACTCGGCCTCCGTCATCGCTTGCTGCAGCCGACGATTCGCTCCAGCCAGCTCGTCTGCCACGTGCTGAGCGTCCGACGCCCGCTGCTCCAGCTCGCGTCGTGCTTCGCTCACCTGCCCGGCCATCTCGTGAAAGCGAGCTGTCAGTCGGCCAACCTCGTCGTTCCCCGCCACCGGTATCAGTCGCTCATAGGTTCCCATCGCGACCTGATCCGCCGCCGTCGTTAGGGCAATAATGGGCGTCGTGATGCGTCGCCCAATCGCCCACGACAGCGCAGCACCAGCCGCGAGCAGGAGCAGCGACCACCAGGCGAGGCGCTCCACCGTGGCCTTGAGCCGCGCGAGCAGCGTCTGCACCGGCGAGTCGATCACGATGAGCCACGGCGTCCCTACAATCGGTGCCTCTTCGACGATGAGCCGTCCCGTCCCCGGCCGCTCGTGCGTCACGCCGAGGGGGGTCACCTCACGATTCGTCGGCGCCTGGATCGCCACGCCGGGCGCGTAGTTCCACCCGGTCCCGTCGATGTTCCGCGAAAACAGCATGAGATCTTCGCGCGTCGTCTCCCGTAGGTTTCTCAGCGCGTTAGGCGCGCCGAGCAGCCAGCGCGCTTCCAGGACGTAGCCGAGTCGCCGGTTCTGAGCAACGACTGGCGCGACGATCCAGAACAGCATTCGATCGCCGACGCTCACGAGCTGGCTCACACGAACCGCGCCGGGATCGTCGTCGGAGCTCGTCGGGGCGACGGCCTCCGGGGCGATCACGTGGATCTCCGGAGGAATCGGCCTTCCGGCGGATGCGAGGACGCGCCTCGTCGTGTCGACCAGCAACACGGCGAGCGAATCACGCCCGCCGACGACGCGCGCGAGGAGCGCGGTCACGGCAGCGCTGTCCGTCTTCGGTCGTGACGGGCTCCTCCCGGCGGACTTCAGGAAGTCAACGATCTCGGGGCTGCGGGCCACGCTATCGAACGCCGCCTTGCGCTGGGCGATCGCGTCCGCGATCTCCGACGCGAGAAGACCGGACGCGTGCGTGAAGCGGTCGCGCACGATCATCTCTGAGCGCCGAGCCAGCGTGAAATAGGTAAATGCCAGAAACGCGGCGAGTCCCGCCGCGAGCACGGCGGTGATCAACAGCGGCAGCTTCCATTCGATGGAGAGTGCGCGCCGGACGCCCCGCGGCGTTTGCGGCTCGGACCTCGTTGGTGCGTTGCGCGAACTCATCGAACCTCGACAGACGGTTTCTCGACGCGAGCCGCTCGGGCGATTCCGAATGGCGATCCGTATGTCCCACCGCGGTCCCGCACACATATTGAACCAGACCGGTGCAGGCCGCGCCGGGAGTCACGGATTTCACTCGAGGGTCGGACGATGCACCCGACAATCAGCCGCTCGCTCGCCGTGATCATACTATCCGTGACGCCGGCCATCACCTTCGGGCAGTCAGCCGCGAAGCCGCCCGAGTCACAAGAGCCCATCCCGCGCGAGCTCGTCCTCGCGCTTCTGAATCTGGGTCCTGGAATAGGCGGCGCGGACATTCGGGTGGGGAAAGCGCCCGACGATGTCCCCTCCGACCTGCTGCCGCCTGGTCTCGAAATACTTGGGAGCACAACACAGTTCGAAAGCTCGGTGATCGTGCTGGCCGCGCGAGAGCAGCCGGATTCCGCTGTTTCGCGATACGAGGCGCATCTGCTCGGCGCCGGGTGGACCAAACCGCCAGCACCTCAGGCTCGACCGATGCGCGGCTTCGTCTCGGCGGACGTCGGGCAGGTCACTTACGACCGCCCGGACGTGGCGTGCCGGGGCGAGGAGTTCGTGACGTATTCCGGAACCTATCGCCGAAATGGCGGAAGCCTGGTAAAAGTCACGTACTCCCGCGGTAATCGATATTCGATGTGCAAAGCTCGACAGGACGTAACGACTTACAAGTCTCCGTACGACGAGGCACCGGTTCCGCTGCTCCGCGCGCCAGCTGGCTCGATCACCACCGACGGCGGCAACATGAGCGCGTCGAGCAACAACTCGTTCTCGCTGTCCACACGCCTCACCACACGGCTCACGCCTGGCGAGCTGGTCGACCACTACGACAAGCAGATGCGCGAACAGGGTTGGGCATCGGTCGGGGATGGATCGCTGAAAATTCTCGCAGCACGCACCTACCGGAAGAACGACGATCAGGGCCGGCCGTGGAGTGGAACGCTTTTCTCAATCGCGATTCCGGACAGCTCTCAACAGGATGTCACGCTCAAGGTCACCCGGTCGCAAACGTCAGGGGCAAAATAAGTTGAGGGTCATGGTCTGACCTTTCGCGCCTGAAACGGGTATAGTCAGACCGACGTACGGGCTGAACACCCTTCGTGTCTGTAGCCTGCTCTCGGAACGCAGGTCGTTCATCTACGAGGCTCACGCCGATGCAGGAACGCACTCCAACTCCAGACGTTGCTCCCGCCATTGTACAAGCACCGCCTGGCCAGGTGATCGTCCAGATCCCGGGCGCTCCGGGAGCGAGCGCGGCCGCCACCTACGAGGCGCTCAAGGCACAGCGGACCGAGCTCGGCAACCAGCTCGAGAATCTCGAGGACAAGCGTCGAGACTTGTCGCAGCGCCTCGAGGAGCCGATGGTGGGTGGCGCAGATCGGAAGGGGCTGGAACAGCGCATCACCGAGATCGACGGGCGAATCTCTTCGATCGACAAGGCGATTGCGGAAAGTGAAGCGCAGATCGCACGCGCGGCGGGAGTGCCAGGTGCTGTCGTGCCGCCCAAGCCGGAGCCGCGTAACGGCCCGCCCGAAGAAGCGTTCGTGCTCGGCGGCATGTTCATCTTCGTGGTGCTTCTGCCCTTGAGCATCGCCATGGCACGTCGGATCTGGCGTCGGGGCGTAGCCACGATCACGAGCCTGCCGGCTGAGCTTACGGAGCGCCTGACGCGGCTCGAGCAGGGTATGGACGCGGTCGCCGTCGAAGTCGAGCGGATCGGCGAAGGCCAGCGCTACATGGCGCGCCTGTTCGGCGAGGACGGATCCCTCCGGGCAATCGGCGCCGGGGCAGCCGAGCCGGTCGAGTTGAAGGCGCGAGACGCCGAAGGACACTATCGACGTTAGGGGTTATTCCGCCCGCCCGGCCTGATTGCTGCCTTTTCCGACCCGGCAGTAGTCAACCGGGAGGCGGAACGTGGCGACGCGCGCAAAGAAACGAGGGACGCTCTGGCAGCCTATCAGCCGTGGTCGCCGATCGATACGACCGAAGTCCGCGCTGGCCCCGTCGGCGCTCAAGTGCCGTCGCAAGTTCCTGCGATTCTTCCCGGACGGCTTCGCCGACGAGACCTACATCGACTGGGAGCGCGCCTACAAATGCGAGGCTCACGAGCGCTGGATGGCCGCGCTCGCGCCCGCCGCCTTTCGCACGCTGCTGCGGCAGCGCCAGTTCGCGCAAATCGCGTCGCATGCGGTAACCATCGAGTCGCGGACGAACCTTTTGTTCTCGTTCGAGAAAATGGCGCTTCGCGACGCCGTGAAGCCGCCCGACGGCGCGCAGGCGTTCGCCGAGGGGCTTTATGAGCTCCTCCACGGGCGCGCGAGCGAGGAACGGCGCTTCGAGCGGTGGTGCGAGACGGTAGCCGCGCTGCCCCGCCGTCAGACGCGGGTGCTGACCTGGCCGATCGTCACGGTGTTCGGCTTCGTGGCACATCCCGATCGACACGTGTTCCTCAAGCCTAACGTCACGCGCGTGGCGGCGCGCGAGTACGACTTCGACTTCCAATATGCCTCGCGACCGAACTGGTCGACGTACGCGAGCCTGCTCGACTTCGCCGCGCGGGTCGTGAGAGATCAACGCGACCTGGGACCGCGGGACATGATCGATGCGCAGTCGTTCATCTGGGTGCAGGGGTCGGACGAATACGAGGAGTAACAGGCGGCAGGCGACTGGCGACTGGCGACTGGCGGTATGCAGAGGGACATGGTTCATCTTGCCGCCTGCCGCCTGCCGCCCGCCGCCTGCCGCCTCGATTCTGATCCTTGAAGTAATAGATTCGACTGCACATGCCCATCGAACACGTATCCGATACCGCCCGCTGGGTCGCGTACTACCGTGCGATGGAAACCGACCGTCGCGACGCCGTCTTCCGCGACCCGTACGCCCGGCGGCTCGCGGGCCCCGAAGGGAAGCGCATCGTCGACGAGATGCCGCGCGGCAAGGCGACAGCGTGGGCGATGGTCACACGCACCGCCGTGTTCGACGAGATCATCCTCGATGTCATCCGCAGCCGAAACGCGGACCTCGTGCTCAACCTCGCCGCGGGACTCGATGCGCGGCCGTGGCGGCTCCCCTTCCCCGCCCAACTCCGATGGGTGGACGTCGATTTGCCGCCGATGCTGGAGTACAAGACCAGTGTCATGGGTGAAGTCGAGCCGACCTGCCGCTACGAGGCGATCCCTGCTGATCTCGTGGACGCGAAGGTGCGGGAAGCAGTGTTTTCACAGCTCGGACGTGAGGCGTCCAGTGCCCTCGTGGTAGCCGAGGGGCTGCTGATCTACCTGACCGACGAACAGGTCGCCGGCCTGGCGACCGAGTTGCATCGCCAGGCGAGCTTTCGGTGGTGGCTCATCGATCTCGCCAGCCCCAGGTTGCTGCAGATTCTGGCGAAGAACTGGGGTCGCGCGCTGGCGCAGGGCAACGCGCCGTTCCGCTTCGCACCGCCTAACGGGACGGACTTCTTCCGCGAGCTCGGCTGGCGTGAAGTGTCGTACCGGTCGGCGCTCGAGGAGGCGCACCGGATCGGCCGCGAGATGCCGATGATGTGGCTGTGGAGGTTCCTCAGCCGCCTCTCGTCAAAGGAGAAACAGGAGCAAGCACGGCGAATCTCCGGCTTCGTGCTCCTCGAGCGCATGAGCTGATCGGCGCCAGGCGAGCCTCAAACCCTCAGGAGCGCACGCGTTTTCCGATCGTACCGCCATTCGACGTCGCCGCCAGCTGCGGCGGACAGATGAACGCCGCCGAGCCAGCGATCGAACCCATCGAGTCGGACCCAGTCGGCGGCCCCGGCCAGAGTGGCGCGCCCTGCATCGGTGATCGCGACCGTCCCCAGAGGAAACACGCGGTCTCCCGGCGGTTCCACATCGAGGGCGACGAGTGGCGTAGGACCCGCCGCAAGGTCCATCACCCGGAGCCAGAACGTTGTGTCTCCCATGAACACGCGCTCCTCCAACCTCGCTTCCATGCCGAAGAGGCGCTCCGGCGTCAGCGGCTCGGCCCCGAGCAGCTCGAGGATGTGACGCTCCGTGCGCGGCAATCCGGTGTCGACGGCCGGGTACTCCTCGAGGAATCGCTGCAGCGCGCCTGCCAGGAATGGAAGCACACCGGTATCACCGGAGCGGACGAGCGCGTCGAGCTCCGCCGGATCGCTGCCGGTGAACGCCCGCCAGGCGCGCGCGCCTAACGTGATCTGCTCGCGCGACACGGGCGCGCGCGTACCGAGGAGCGATGTGAGCTGGTCGGCGTTCAGTTGTCCCAGCCCATGAAATGGCTCGAATCCTGGAAACTCACCGATGCAGATGAGAGACAGGGCAGTCCGGCCGAGGTTCCGACGAGCGAACCAATCGAGATGCCTGATAAGCAGGAGTTGATCGAACAGGTCATGCTCGAACCACAAGACGACTTCGTCGTAGTCGGCAAACGCCTCGATCTTCGCGTTCCATCGTTCGAGCGTGCGCAGGGCGTCGGCGTACGGCAGGTAATCGCGCGCCGAGAGGTATCGCGATCGCGTTTCCCGCCAAGCGCGCGTGCCGCTATCCGGCGGGACCGGCCCCTCGTGCAGAACCTCGGCGTAGACGGCCAACGCGCCCGGGACATCTGACTGCTCGAGTGTGACGCGCACGGCGTCGCCGTTCAGCACGTGCAGGAACCGCGGGGCAGCCGCCGTGCCATCGTCGAGCACGTCGGCAGAGTTGCCAAGAGGTGATGATTTGTCCGTCATGTCTCGCGCCTCGGGCGCGCTGGCAAGAAGACGCGCCAGCTTCCGCCGCGCGCGAGCAACGAGTGAACGTACGGTGGTTTCCGGAACCCCAAGCGTGCGGGCGACCTTCGCATGGGTGAGCCCGTCGATGTGATAGAGGGTGAGTGGAACCCGGTACCGCGCCGGAAGCCGCTCGAGCGCCGCGAGCACCCGAGTCACGACCTCACCATGCTCCAGCTGCTCGAGCGGTGATGGGCCCGGGTCCGCCAGCCCGACCACAGCGTCCGTCGAATTCCCGGCGTCCTCCAATGGCACGATGGCAGGAGCGTGTATGCGATCGGCACGAACGTGATCGATGGCGACACCGAACGTGATGCGCCGTAGCCATACGCCGAACCGCGAGGGATCAGCGAGCAGGTCGAGGTTTCGGAACGCGCGAATGAAGGCTTCCTGCGCGATGTCGTCGGCGTCCGAGGGCTGGACGAGCGACAGCGTGAGCGCGTAGACCATCCGCTGGTATCGACGGACGAGCTCCCCGAACGCGTCGTCGGCCGACGTTGCGCCTGCTCGCGCTCGGGCCACGAGCTCGGCATCGGTCTGGCGATCGTCGATGGTTTCCAAAAGAGGCAAAGGCGACCGTTACGTGGTTGGGTATTACCTAATGTCGAATTTTCGTCGGTTTCCGTTGCAGGGGGACCCGTGCTCGCTCTTTTGCTCTCAAAAGCCAGCTTGACAACCCCGTAGCTCCGTTGCACCCTAAGCCAGTTAGGGTAAGCAATCGAGGGGTGTGAATGCTTGACGTCCTTCAGGGTACGCTCGAATTCCTGATCCTCCGTACTCTCGCGTGGGGTCCGCAGCACGGTTTCGGCATCGCGAAGTGGATCAAGACGGTCACCGACGGCCGCCTCCAGATCGAGGACGGCGCGCTGTACCCCGCTCTGCACCGCATGGCGCAGAAAAAGCTCGTCGCGGCTGAGTGGGACGTGACCGAGAGGGGTCGACGAGCGCGCTACTACGAGCTCACGGCGCTCGGGCGCGAAGCGCTCGGTGCCCAGACCACGGCCTGGAACGACTACGTCGGTGCGGTGCAGCAGATCATCACCGCGTCCAGTCGCAAGCCGGGCCGCACGCGTGCATAACGTCCCGCGCACGCCGCCCGTGTGGCGCCGCTATCTCCGGTTCTGGCGATCCGACCCGGTCGCAGACGTCGACGCCGAGTTGGAGTTCCACCTCGACTCGCGCATCGAGGAGCTGTTGCAGCAGGGATTGAGTGAGCCCGACGCACGTCGCGCGGCGCTCCGCGAGTTCGGCGACTACGCATCCGTCCGACGGGAGGTCCAGATGCTCGAGCAGTCCTTCGAACGACGCCGCGCAATCACCGAGCGACTCTGGGACCTCGCGCGTGACACTCGTTATGCACTGCGCTCGCTCAGCCGGTCGCCGGGGCTGACCCTCGTCATTGTGCTGACCCTGTCGCTTGGCATTGGCCTCAACAGCACCATGTTCAGCCTGGTCAACGCCTACCTCTTCCGGCCGGTGAACGTCCCGGGCGCCGAACGACTGGTCGCCATGGGCAACACCAGTCCGCTCATGCAGCAGCCGCACGAAGTGCCCTACCGCGATCTGCAAGCCTATCGCGAGCTCCGAAACGTGTTCGAGAACCTGACGGGGACCGTGTCGTACACCGAGAGCTTCGACAAGGGCGATCGCACTGAACGCATCTGGGTCGAACACACGCTCGGGAACTACTTCACGACGCTTCGGCCCCCAATGGCGCTTGGACGTGTCTACACCGACGAGTCGAGCGCTCGCAGCGAGCACGTCGTGGTCGTGAGCTACGACTTCTGGTCGCGACGGCTGGGAGGCGACTCATCGGTCATCGGCCGTCCGCTGCGCATCAGTGGCAGGCCACGCACGGTGATTGGCGTAACAGCGCGCGGATTCCACGGGTTCGCGCCGTTGCTTCGCTCCGACGGCTGGTCACCCATGGACGAGTCGCCGGCCGCTCGAGCGCAGCTCATGGCTGACGCAGACGGCGACTGGTTCAACACGTACGGGATCCTGCGCCAGGGCGTGTCCATCGCGCAGGCCCGCGCGGCCGTCCGCGAACGCGCTCGACAACTCCAGCAGCAGTATCCGTCGACCAACAAGGGCGTCGAACCCGTCATCGTGCCGGAGACGCGCGCCCGCCCGGTCATCACAGTCGCCAGCCCGATACCCCTCATGGCAGTCGTCGTGCTGAGCCTGACGTTGATGGTCCTCGTCGTCGCCTGCGCGAACGTCGCGAGTCTGCTGCTGGCGCGCGGCACCACGAAACATCGCGAGCACGCCGTCCGGGCGGCACTCGGTGCGAGTCGATGGCGGCTCACTCGTCAGGCAATGCTCGAGACGGCGATTCTGTCACTCGCCGGCGCTCTCGGTGCCGCGGGGCTCGCCCGCTGGTCGACTACCGCGCTCGCGCACATACGCCTCGCGACGGACGCGCCGCTCTACTTCGACTTGACGCCGGATTGGCGTGTGTTCGCCTTCACGCTGGTTACGGCGCTGGCGACGACGGTGCTCGCGGGTCTCGCGCCCGCGCTTCGGAATGCGAGCGCCGATCCGCAAACGGCGCTCGTCGCCGGTGGCCGATCGGCGACGGATCGTGCGCAGCAGCGACTGCGAGCGATCATCGTCGTCGGGCAGATCGCAGTCTCGGCGATCGTCGTGATCGCTGCTGGCCTGTTTGCCAGAAGTATGCAGGCTGCACAGAAGATGGACCTCGGGTTCAGGACCGAGAAGCTGCTCATGGCCCAGTTCGACCTGAGCCTCAGCGGCTACGACACCACACGCGCGCGTGCGTTCGAGCGAGAGCTGTTGATCCGCGTGCGAGCGTTGCCAGGCGTGGAGCGGGCAGCCCTCGCATCACGCGTTCCGCTCGGGTACAACAACAATGCGCAGCGCATTCTGACGGAGAGCCTGCAGCGCGACAATCCCGGCGGAGAGCTCGTCTTCGAGAACAGCGTTTCCCCACAGTACTTCGCGACCGCCGGACCTTCGATTCTTCGTGGACGCGAGTTCGCCGAAAGCGATGACGCAACATCGCCGCACGTGGCGGTCGTCAACGAGGTGATGGCGCGGGAGCTCTGGCCGAACGAGGACCCGATCGGAAAGGTCATCCGCTTACCGAGCGAGAAGGAGGAGCTTCGCGTAGTCGGTATTGCCCGGAATGCCACGTACATGATGCTCAGCGAGTCGCCGCGGAAGTTCTTCTGGACGGCCCGTGCGCAGCACCGGAACATGAGTCCGTTCCTGGAGGTCGTCACGAGTGGGTCGCCCGAAGCGCTCGTCCCCGCTGTTCGCAGGGTCGCGCGAGATCTCGATCCCAATGTGCCGTTGTTCGAGGTCCGCAGCATGACGGACCATCTCAGGAATGGCCGCGCGATGTTTGCCATCCGACTCGGCGCGATGTTCGGCGGTTCCTTCGCGTTGCTCGCGCTCACGCTCGCGATGGTCGGTCTCTACGGGCTGGTGTCGTACAGTGTCAGCCACCGCACGCGCGAGATCGGGATTCGCATCGCGGTCGGAGCCACGGTGAGCGACGTCATCGGCCTGGTGGTGCGTCAGGGCCTAACGCTGGCGTTGGTGGGCGTCGGGCTAGGCGTGGTGGCCGCCTTTGCCGTCACGCGTCTCATGGCGTCGCTGCTGTATGCGGTCGATTCCCGCGACCCGCTGACGTTCGTGTTCGGGCCACTCGTGCTGGCGATCGTGTCGGTGGCGGCGAGTCTGCTTCCCGCGTGGAAAGCGGCCGTCATGGATCCGGTGCGGGCGCTACGGCTGGACTAGAGCAAGCCACCGCGTACAGCCTAACGCGCCTCACCGGAAACGACCGGTAGTCATCCCGAGCCGACAGGCGAGGGATCGCGATCCTCCCGATACAGTGCTCTGTCGGGAGGATCTGCCGTGCAACGCTGGCATCCAGAACGGAGGGGTCGAGCCGCTCATGCGGTCGACCCCTCCGTTCTGGATGCCTGCCCGGGCCGCAGAGAACGAACGCGTGGACTTGGGCGTACACCTGAAGGTACGATGGAGCCCAAGAATTTCTCATCCCGCGACACTCAATGCCTCGTATTTCACTTCGAGTCCTCCCGATCCTGATCCTCGGCGCGGCGTCGCCGCTCGCCGCTCAGACCTTCCCAACGGACGATCCCGTCATCAAACGGATCTATTCCGTCGGCATGGACAGCTCTCACCTCCAGACGGAGGCCCACGTCCTGTTCGACTCCCTTGGGCCGCGGCTCATGGGAACACCGAATCTGAAGCGAGCCGAGGACTGGCTCGTGGCGACGTACAAGTCGTGGGGTGTGGACGCGAAGGAGGAGCGCTACGGCACGTGGCGCGGGTGGGAACGGGGCCACTCGCACATCGATTTGGTTTCGCCGCGGCAGCGGACGCTTCAGGGTCAGATGGTTGGGTACAGCCCTGGTACCGGCGGAAAGGACGTGACGCTCGAGACCATCATCCTCCCGCGCTTCAAGGACTCGACCGAGTTCGTCGCGTGGCTGCCGAAGGCCAAGGGTAAGCTCGTGATGATCTCTGCCGCGTTGCCGACCTGCCGGCCGCAGGACGACTGGGCCGCCAACGCCACGCCGGAGTCGAAGGCCCGCATGGACTCGCTCATGGTCGCCACACAGCGTGAGTGGGCGCCCGCGCGTATGAACCCGAACAACCCGTCCGTGAGCGGTGCGAGCGCCGGGGTGCGCGGCACCGGGTACTTCGCCGCGTTAGGCGGTGGAGAGCTCGGCGTTCGGCTCGAGGAGGGAGGTGCTGCCGGCATCATCACGTCGCGCCCCAAGCTCCAGTGGACCATGGGTGGCGGGCGCACACCGCAGCAGGTCGTCGAACAGATGCAGAACCCCAACGCTCCGGGCCGCGGGTTCGGGTTTGGCGGCGCGCTCAACACCGGCTGGGGTGCGATGGAGATCTTCGAGACCTATAACGTGAAGACGCCGGCGATCGCACTTGATTGCGAGGACTACGGGCTCGTCTTCCGTCTCACCGAATCAGGCGACAAGCCCAAGCTCACGGTCAACCTCGACGGCAAGCTCCTCGGCGAACAGCCGGTGTACAACGTCGTCGGTAGCATCAAAGGCACCGAGCATCCGGACGAGTACGTGATGCTGTCCGCCCACTTCGACTCATGGGACGGCTCGTCGGGCGCGACGGACAACGGCACCGGCACGCTCACCATGCTCGAGGCCATGCGGATCCTGCGAGAGGCGTACCCGAAGCCGAAGCGCACGATCCTCGTGGGGCACTGGAGCGGCGAGGAAGAAGGCGAAGTCGGCTCGAAGGCCTTCACGGAAGATCACCCGGAGGTCACGAAAGGCCTTCAGGCGCTCTTCAACCAGGACAACGGCACCGGGCGAATCCGCAGCATCAATGGCGGTGGGCTCGTGCACTCTCCGGAGCACATCAACGACTGGTTAGGCAAGATTCCCAAAGAGTTCAGGGCGCAGGTCAACGGCGGGAACCCGGTGTCGTCGGGAAGACCGGCGGGCGGGGGGAGCGACGACTTCTCGTTCGGCTGCGCCGGTCTTCCGGCGTTCGGACTCGGCGCCACACCGTGGGATTACGGCACGGTCACCTGGCACACCGAGCGCGACACGTACGACAAGGTCGTCTTCGATGACCTCACGTACAACGCCACGCTCACGGCAATGCTCGCGTATCTCGCGTCCGAGGACCCGACCCGCATCCCGCTCGATCGGGTAGATCTCGCGGCCCAGGCGGCGAGTGGTGGCGGCGGACGTGGGTTCGGTTCCACGACCTGGCCGGAGTGCGAGAAGGCGCCGCGGAAGACCGAACCGCGCCTGAGATAGTCATGCCGAGCCGTCAGGCGAGGGATCGCAGTCGTCCCGAAAGAGGGATCGTCCCTCTATCGGCATGATCGCGATTCCTCGCTTCGCTCGGAATGACCCATACGCTTGAATGGCCGGCGACCACGGACCAAGTTCTGGAGGCTCTTCTCCGAGCCTCCGGCTCACACCCGCTATCGGTCCGTCCTATGCATCGGCCGCTCATTCGATCCATCGCGATCCTCGCGCTCATCCCATCGCTTGGCAGCGCTCAGGCACGCCCCACCGTCCGCCCCGCCGACTACGGCAAGTGGGAATCCCTTGGCCCCGGAACGCTGGCGCCTAACGGGCATTGGCTCGCGTACATCGTCAACCGCGTCGACGAAGAAAACGAGCTCCGGATCGGCGGCGCCGCGCGTGACAGCACGGCAGCCGTCCGCTACGGGTCAGCACCGGCCTTCACCGGCGACTCGAAGTGGATTGCGTACGCCATAGGCCTCCCGCCGGCGGAGCGCGACCGACTCACCAAGGACAAGAAGCCGATTCATAACTCGGTCGGGTTCCGAAATCTCGCGACCGGCGCGAGTGAGGTCGTGAAGGACGTTACGCAGTTCCGATTCAGCGGCGATGGCCGGTTCCTCGCGATGCGTCGCTACCCTGCGGAGGGAAAACGACCCGCCGACCTCATCGTGCAGGATCTCGAGCACGGAACGAAGATCACGTTCGGCAACGTCACGGAATTCGCCTGGTCGGACGCGCGCGCGCTGCTGGCCTTCGCCGTCGAGACCGAGGGCGGCTCGGGCAATGGGGTTCAGCTGTACAACGCGAACACCGGAACGACGCGTGTCCTCGATTCCTCACCATCCCTCTACCGCATGCTTGCGTGGCGCGAGAAGGGCGAGGATCTCGCCGTGCTTCGCTCCCGTGTGGAGAAGCAGTTTCGCGACACGGCGCACGTGGCGCTCGCGTGGACTCGCGTGAGCGGAGCAACGCCCGAGCGTCGTGAGCTCGATCCCGCGAAGGCGCGCGGGTTTCCTGCGGCTATGCGCATCGCCGAACATCGGCGTCCGGAGTGGGCGAAGGACGGATCGATCGTGTACGTGGGCCTGCGCCCCCGCGACCGCGCACCAGCCGCCGACTCCACGGTCGCCGCGTCAGGCAACGACAACAGCGACGGCGCTGCGCAAGTTCGGGGCGACTCCAGCCGCGCGAAGACCGACGACAAACCGTCCGACGTTCAGGTGTGGCACGCGAAGGACGTTCGTATCATCCCGATGCAGAAGGTTCAGGAGCAACAGGATCTGCAGCGCACGCTGCTCACCGCCTGGCACCTCGGCGACGGCCACGTAGTGCAGATCGGCACGGATCTCCTCGAGACCGCCCGCGTGCTCCGCGGTGACCACTTCGCGACGGAGACTGACCGAAAGCCGTACCCGTTCGGCGCGAAGTTCGGGCGGCCCTACAGCGACGTCTACATCGTCGACCTGAAGAGCGGTGACCGACGCAAGGCGCTCGAGAAGGTGCGCTTCTTCTACGGCCCGAGCGCAACCGGCCGGAAGGTGGCCTGGTACGATGGCAAGGATTACTGGGCGATGGATGTGGCCACGGGCGCGAGAACGAACCTGACGGGCAAGCTGCAGGCGGACTTCAGCGATCACGACTACGACTATCCCGGCGACATGAAGCCGCCGGCGGATTTTCAGGGCTGGGCGAAGGATGACCGCGCGGTCATCGTGGCCGATGAGTACGATCTCTGGAGCCTGAATCCGGATGGCTCGGGTGGGCGACGCCTAACGAGCGGCGCCAGCGACCGGATCGTCGCGCGTTACGTCCGCACGTCGCGCCGCGACGAAGACGGCATCGACCTCGCCAACATGTACGTGTCGCTGTTCGGCAAGCGCACGAAGCAGAGTGGGTACGCTCGCGTACGATCGGGCACCGTCGAGCGACTGGTGTTCGACGACGCCGGCGTCAATCGTCTTGCGCGGGCCGATTCCACGGAGACGTTCGCGTACACGCGCGAACGCTACGACGACTCGCCGGACTGGTTCGTCGGGCCCGGCGACCTCCGCAGCGCTCGGCAGGTCTCCACCACGAATCCCTTCCAGAAGGACTACGCCTGGGGGCGCGCGGAGCTCGTCAGCTATCGGACGGTCGCCGGACGTGACCTGCAGGGTGTGCTGATTTATCCGGCCAACTACGACGCGTCGAAGAAGTACCCGATGATCGTGAACCCGTACGAAATGCTGTCGCAGTCGCTCCATCTGTTCTACGTGCCCACGGAGCGCAGCTATTACGACGCGACGGTGTGGAGTCAGAACGGGTATTTCGTGCTCAAGCCCGACATCGTGTTCCGTGGTCGCGACCCGGGCATCTCCGTGCTCGAGGCCCTGCAGGCGGCGGTTCGGAGTGTCACGTCACGTGGAATCGTCGACTCGACCAAGGTCGGTCTCGTGGGACACTCGTGGGGTGGCTACGAGGCGACGTTCGTCCCGACGCGCACGAACATGTTCGCCGCGGCGGTTGCCGGTGCGCCGATCACGAATTTCCTCAGCTTCGCGGGCGCGATCCACTGGACGCCGGGCATCGCCGAGTTCGACCACTGGGAGACGGGCCAGGCGCGCATGGACGTTCCCTTCTGGGAGGATATGGAAGCGTACGTCCGCAATTCGCCCGCGGCGAAGGTGAACGAGCTGAAGACGCCGATGTTGATGGAATTCGGCGACGCGGACGGGACGGTCGATTGGCATCAGGGCGTCGAGTTCTACAACTTCGCTCGCCGCGCCGGCCGCGATGACTTCGTGATGCTCGTGTATCCCGGTGAGGACCACGGGCTTCGCAAGAAGGAGAACCAGATCGACTACCACCGCCGAATCAACCAGTGGTTCGGCCACTGGCTCAAGGGCGAGCCGGCGCCGAAGTGGATGACCGAGGGTGTGACGTGGCTGGAGCGGAAGGCCGTACTCGACACGCTGAAGTGACGACTGACTTCGGTGTTCGCCAAGCCTTTTCACGGAACACCAATGAAGCGAATATGGCGGAAACTGCCTGATACAGCCTAACGGGGACGACGCCTTACTCAACGAGCCGAGTTTCTTTGGAAACGGCCTCGGGAAGCTCATGCGTCCCGAGGCCCTTCATTTCAATCCGAGCTCGTTGCGGGACTCAGCGTCGATGCAAAGCTGGATCCGGCCGTTTTCGCTTCATCCGCTTCATCGGTGTTCCGTGAAAAGGCTTGCCACGCAGCGAAGCTCTACGCGGCGTCGAAAGC
>Ga0207706_10000763_pt1 | contig 33452 bp, 28 predicted proteins | sample KBSC53metaG_FD_184318 | JGI IMG/M metagenome (GOLD analysis project Ga0207706, IMG submission 184318) | Corn rhizosphere microbial communities from Kellogg Biological Station, Michigan, USA - KBS C5-3 metaG (SPAdes) (version 2) | ecosystem: Host-associated > Plants > Roots > Rhizosphere > Soil ... | reverse complement strand
ACCGAATAGTTTTAATATAAGCGCAGGTCTACATCGCATTTCCAGAATGGCCTCATTTGTAAAAAATAATATGCCGTATGGATTGGCTACGCATGATTCACCAAAACTTACTGATGAAGAGTCGTGGGATGTTGCAGCTTATATCATCTCCCAACCAAGACCTGAAAAATTTTTTAAGGAGGACTGGCCAAAAATCGAAACCAAAGCCATTGACTACCCGTACGGACCATACGCTGATAAATTTTCAGAGAAGCAACATAAATACGGCCCTTTTACATCCATACAGGAAGCGAGGAAGAAAAAATAACCGTAAGACCTGAAATGTCAAACGTGAATTGAATCTGACCTTTGTAATTTAGGAATCATCCATTGCACAAAATAAAAAATGCAGACTAAAAAGCCTGCATTTTATTTTGTCAAACAAATCTTTTAACCCATAGGAGCATAACAATAAGCACATTTGTTTTCCTGTGCACGCCCCACAGCCCAAACGCCGGAGGGTACAATAGTGACTCCTGGCAGCACACCCGATTCCCAATCTTTCTTAACATCCTCTGCTTTCAGGTTATTTTGCATTGCATATACGGCACTGTAGACTGTCATGGCAGCGTTGCAAACAACAAACTTCACACCGCTGTCCTGCAATTCATTAATCCCAAGAGGAACTACACCAAAACCCGGAAGATTGAAAGTTCCTTGTGCCGGTTTCCAAAATGCATTCTTGGTGAGAGTTTCGCCTTTGTCATTTTTAACCTTGAAGAATTCGCCAAACTTGTATTTTTCCCAAAGCCTGTCTTCAAACGCATAGGGAATGGCTCCATGTCTCAAGACAACAATGACATTGTTTTCCTTTTCGGGTGTACCTGTAGCGATGTTGGTAACAAGAAATACTCTGGGCCACGCAAATGGCACCAGCCAGGCAGGTTCTGTTACATCGAATACAATGCGGTGCTTACCGTTTAGGTCTTTAAATATTTTTTCCGGATCATCAGGGTTGGGAATATGTGAAGTTTCGGGGCTTGCGTGAAGTTGCTGCAACGGGCTTAGGGTTGCAATGCTCATAGCGGCTGCACCGGTAGCGATACTACCTAAGAAGCCACGACGGGTGGTTTGATTTTTTTCATGCGATGACATAAATCTTGGTTTAAATGAATAAAAATGGTATTTGAGAAATAAGAAAAGCTACGAAAAAAGACAACTCAACAATAATTTTTTTTGGATAACTACCACTTAGTAGTATGGGTTGTTGTCCGCTTGCCGTCAAACCCCAAGCCTTAACTTTGCGGGCTGCATGAAAAATGAATTTTCACAAAGATCGTCCCGCCCTGTGGCTGCCTGGCTATTGATCGGAATCGTGATGCTTGTCATACAGGTTTTATTGGGAGGAATTACCCGGTTGACAGGTTCGGGATTATCTATTACCGAGTGGAAACCGATCATGGGTGCATTACCCCCCGTGAATGACCAACAATGGAATGATGCGTTTGATAAGTACAAACAAATTGCACAGTATAAGTACCTCAACTCGTCCTTTACGTTAAGTGATTTTAAATCCATATTTTTTTGGGAATGGTTTCATCGGCTGTGGGCAAGATTGATCGGGGTAGCCTTCCTGGTTCCCTTCATTACTTTTTTAATTCAGAAAAGATTCAAAAAAGAAATGGTAAAGCCAATGATCATTTTGTTTTTGCTGGGAGCCTTGCAGGGACTCGTTGGCTGGATCATGGTGATGAGCGGATTAAATGAAGAAAATCTTTATGTCAGCCATTACAGGCTGGCCATCCATTTTATCCTGGCGCTCGGTTTAATTTGTTACACGCTTTGGTTTGCATTGGAATTACTGGTACCTCAACGCGAACTTGTAACAAACCCTTCTTTAAGAAAGTTTACAATATGGCTGATCGCAATTCTAACCCTGCAACTTATCTATGGGGCTTTTATGGCGGGACTGAAAGCAGCCGCTTATGCCCCTACGTGGCCGGACATCAACGGAAGTTTTTTACCAACTTCGGTATCATTAAAAACAGCTAATGAATACTTGCCTTCTTCAGGTATATTGAAATTGTTTGATAATCCGATCACGGTTCATTTTATACATCGTAATCTCGCCTATTTGATCACGATCTTAATTTTTATCTGGTTCACCCGGTCAAAAAAAATAAAAAGCGCTTTATTCACAAAAACAAGCTGGCTGCCATTGGCTCTTGTTTTGTTGCAATTAATATTGGGGATTCTTACCGTTATAAACTCCCCCGATCCAAAAGCTCTTCGTTGGCTGGGTGTTACTCACCAGTTTATTGCCATGTGTCTGTTGCTGTCGTTGATCTTTGAATTTTATTTGCTTCAACATAAAAAGTCAATGGTTTTATAAATAAGGTCAACAGTTGAACTTGCCATGATTAAATAGTATTTTTAATGAATGATTCCTTTGAAAAGTCATCATTGATCTATGCAAGCCTGGATCCGCGGTTTTTTTAACTCCCTGCCAATTCAATTACTGTTCCTGCATTTCAGGAGGTACCAGGTTTTGCTCGTATTCTGGTTTGTGCTTTTCACCACAATTGATGGAGCTTTTATGAAAAATTATGGCGCAGATTCTCTTTTTCTTGCGCCTGAATACCTGGGAAACGTGACCGTATTCAGTTTCGCTTTTGTTGGTATTGCCGTAGGAATGTTTATCATGAGCTGGCATGTCACCACATTTATTTTATTTAGCCGTCACTTTAAATTTCTTGCCGCCACAACAAAGCCTTTTCTCCGGTATTGTATTAATAATAGTGTCATCCCTTTGATCTTTCTTATATTCTATTTTTTCAGAGCCTGGTATTTTGACCACTACAAAGAACTGATACCGACAACGGATATTATTTTTTCATGCGGTGGCTTTATCTGTGGATTATTTTTTGTGCTTGCTATATCCTTCATTTATTTTTTTAGCGCCGACAGAACCATTCTGCGAAAGATGTTGCCCATCATTAATAATCCAAAAGACTATATCACGCACCTCCAGTCACCAGGGCATAAAATCCGCGATGAGAACCTTCTGCAGGTAGAATGGTACCTAGAGACACCATTCAGAGTAAAAAAAACAAGGAATGTATCACACTATACTCAGCAATTTATTGATACACTTTTCAAGCGCCATCATTTTGCAGCAGTGATAGCCGTATTTATTGCATTTTTATTTTTAATGATCATTGGATTTTTCCTTGAAAACAAATTCTTCCAGATACCGGCGGCGGCCAGCATAACCATCTTCTTTGCCATCCTGATCGGTGTATCAGGAGCGTTTACCTATTTTTTGCAAAGCTGGAGTGTTCCCTATCTTATCGCGCTGATTTTAATATTAAACCTCTTTTATAAAATTGAATGGATCGACCCACGTAATAAAGCTTATGGCTTAAATTATTCGAACAAGGATGAACGACCCATCTATTCCAGGGACAACATAATTGAATTATGCAGTCAAAAAAATATTGATTCCGACAGGCAAAACATGATCCGGATCTTAGAGAACTGGAAACAGAAGCAAAATGAAGAAAAGCCTTTGCTGGTACTTATCACCACAAGCGGAGGCGGCAATCGCAGCGCTGCATTTACTATGAATGCGCTTCAAAAAATTGATAGTGTTACGCATGGTGAATTGATGAAAAAAACCTTCCTGATCACTGGCGCATCCGGCGGTATGTTGAGCGCTACCTTTTTCAGGGAACTCTATTTGCAAAAACAGAAAGAAAGCAGTATCAATTTAAGAGATCATAAATATGTTGATCAAATATCCGGCGATCTCCTAAACCCGATGTTCTCATCATTTGTGGCGAGAGACCTTATTGCGCCTGCACAAAAATTCAAAGTAGGTGCTTATCCCTACGTCAAGGATCGGGGTTATGCTTTCGAAAAAAAGCTTGGCGATAATACGGAAGGATGTCTTGATAAACATTTAAAAGACTATAAACTGGATGAATACAATGCGAACATTCCACTGCTATTTTTTAATTCTGTCGTAAGTCGCGATGGTAGAAAAATGATAATAAGCACGCAACCCATACGATTCATGATGCAGGGAAGACAGGATACGACACATTTTCCAGAAATGGATCCCGATGCTATCGACTTTGCTTCCTTCTTTGCAAAACAGGATCCTTACAATCTCAGGATCCTTACAGCTTTGAGAATGAATGCAACATTTCCGATTGTATTACCCAATGTATGGCTTCCGTCACAACCTGTAATCGACGTCATGGATGCGGGCCTGCGCGATAATTACGGGCAGGAAACAGCGCTCCGGTTCCTGGAAAATTTTGACGATTGGATAAAGGAAAATACAAGAGGGGTTTTGATGATCCAGCTTCGCGACCGGGAAGCAGGAGGCTGGGAAAATCCATATTATTCGGATAATATGAGCGATCATATCACCAAGCCATTCTTTTTGTTACAGCATAACTGGTATAAAATGATGGAGTATTTCCAAAATGATATGCTGAGTTATTACACTAAAAATCTACCATACAATTTTTATAAAGTAAGTCTTCAGTATGTCGCGGATAACGAGGAAAGCAAGGCCCGGTTGAATTTTCACCTTACTCAAAGTGAGAAAACTAATATTGCTTTTGCATTGAATTCTGAGTATAATAAAAAATCGCTTTTACAGGTGCAGCAATATTTTATTCAAAAAGATTCGGTTCGGGTCAAAAAGGGTGAATAAGATTAAAACATTTTGGAACAATTTTTATTTTCAGCTTCGGGTATGTTTCAGAAGGGTCTCCATCAATATGCATGGGTGCCAGGCTGGTATTCTCAATAGATAGTTGTTTTGTTTGAAAATAAATAACGGGGAGCCTTAGCGAAGTTTCCATCTTTTCCAGCTTACCGGCCAGAATTTGTTTAATAAGATTGTATAATAATAAGGGTTTTGCTGTTTTCTTTACGATCACTACATCAAGAAGACCATCGGATAATAATGCCTTTGGTGCGATCGTAAAATTATTTCCAAACTGATTGCTATTGGCAATGCTTATAAAAAAAGCCTCGGTTGAAAATTTCAGGCCATTACATTCAATAGTAAAGTGATAGGGTTTTGCAGAAAAAAAGTTCTTACCTACCAAAACGGCATAAGCTCTAAGCCCGCGTTTAGGGTGTTGAGCAAACTCATGCGCAACCTTTGCATCAAAACCAATCCCGGTAAGCATGCAGGAAAAATGATCATTAATATAAAATCCATCAATTGATTTTGGCCTGCTTTTAAAAATTATTTCTAATGCCCTAAGGGGTTCCTTTGAAATGCCTGCCGCCATCGCCAAACCGTTTCCCGAACCACAGGGGATCACACCAAAATTTACATTTTCATTCATCAGGCTTCCGACGACCTGGCTCAATGTTCCATCGCCACCTGCCACCACTACATCTGTTATTTTTTCATCTTTAATAATGGAGCTTAAAAAAGAATAGTCACCACTTGCTACTGAAGGAAAAATTTTAAAAGGAACATTCTCTTTTTTTGTTTTTTCTTCGATAAGCTTTTGCAAACCTGATTTTTTCCGCGTGCCGGAAATAGGATTGATGATATAAACAATATGGCGAGGCACGGCGCAAGTTAAATAAGGGGCGGTAGAAAACAGATTTCAACTGATCATTTTTACAAATTCCATTTTTTCGTTTATCACGATCATGCTGCTCATGAATCCCTTTTCAATTCTTCCCAACTCTTTTTCCTTACCAATTACTTTTGCGGGATTGAGGTTGCACATTCGCAATGCAGCTTCTATTTCAACGCCTGCATTCTTCACCAAATTTTGAAACGCCTTGACCATCGTGAGAGCGGAACCGCTGAGAATGCCGTTAGACTCATACTTATCGCCAACTAAATGATGCTGATAATAGCCTTTATCTGTTTCGGTAACGGCATCAGTTATTACAAATAGTCGCTCCCCCATGACCTTTTTTGCAATGCGAATAGCTGCATAATCCACGTGGTGTCCGTCGGGAATGATACTGGCCATTACATTTTCATTATTAAATGCAGCCCCCACCAGGCCGGGTTCACGATGTTGCAATGCGCTCATGGCATTGTATAAATGAGTGACTGTTTTGATCCCATTATCGAAGGCCTGCATGGCCTCTTTATAGGTGGCATTGCTATGCCCGACAGAAATAATGATATTGTGAGATTGAATAAGAGTGATCACTTCCTTGCTGCAAACTTCCGGAGCCAACGTGATTATTTTTATCACGTCTTTTCCATGCTCAAGCAAATCACTGACTTCTTTGACGGTTGGCGAATGAATAAGTGATTCAATATGTGCGCCCCTTTTTATTGGATTGATCCAGGGGCCTTCAATATGCAAACCTAAGATCCCCTCACCGCCTTCGGTCCAGTAAGCCCGTACTGCATCAATACATTTGTAAAACACTTCAAGTGTATTAGTGGCAGCAGTTGGAAGACAATAAGCGGCCCCGCCTTTCTCACAATACTCTTTTAACTTATGGAGTGCGTCAGTGTCCGGATACACAGCAAATAATTTTTCGCAGGCACCATAATTCTGCAGATCAATAAAAGCGGAAGTAATAAAACAACCAGCGAAATTCTCTGCAGAACTATCACCCAGGGATGAAACAGGCACTACTTCATCAATAACACCATACCTTGTAATAATGGCGTGATCATACAGCCAGTTATTTCCTGTAAATAACTTGTCGGCTTTGTAAATTTTTTTTTCTGCCAAAGGGGACTTTTGTTCAAAAATAACTAACTCACCACAAACCGGTAACCAATTCCTTTAATAGTGATAATTTCCAGCGAAGGGTCTTCTTTCAAATAACTACGGAGTTTTGTAATATAAACATCAAGATTGCGGGAATTGAAGAAAGAATCATTCCCCCACAAAAGATTTAAAATATCCCTCCGGTCGATCACCTTGTCCCTGCTTTCATAAAGCAGCTTTAGCAATTCACTTTCCCTGAAGGAGAGCTTGCGCTTTTCCTGATCATTACTTAAAACCTGCCGGTTGATCTGAAAATTGTATTTACCCATCCTTATCGATTCAGCATTTATCTTTTTGGATCCATCTTTTCGCAAACGAAGCAGGTTTTGTATGCGAATGATCAGCTCTTCCATGCTAAAGGGCTTTCGGATATAATCATTGCCACCCAGGGTAAATCCTTTTATCACATCTTCGGTTTGTGCCTTTGCTGTCAGAAAAATAATGGGAATATTTTCATTGATCTCCCTTATTTCATCGGCTATTTCAAAACCATCTTTGTTTGGCAACATTACATCGAGCACGCAAATATCAGGTTGAGATTTTTTAAATAGGTCAACCGCTTTTGCTCCATCGTTTTCCATGATCACGTCAAACTCGCGGCTTTCAAGACTTTCCTTGACGATCCTGGCAAGAAACAACTCGTCCTCAACATAAAAGACTTTCGTTTTACTCATGCATTGTTTTTTGGAATTGAGATAGTAATAGTGGTGCCCACACCCAATTTACTGTCCACAGAAATTTTTCCATTATGCTTTCGTACAACGTGCGCAACATAACTCAAGCCAAGCCCGTAACCCTTTGTATTATGTGTATTCCCGGTAGGTATACGAAAAAACTTCTCGAATATTTTATTTTTATACTCTGGCGCTATGCCAATGCCATTGTCAGTTATTTGCAATTGAACAGCACTGTTATCTCCCTCTAACGCTATTTCTACCACAGGGTGCTCCTTACTATATTTTAATGCATTATCCAGCAAATTAAATACGACGCTCAGTAAATGCAGCCTGTCAGCGTCTAAATTCGTATTTCCTTTTTGAGCTGTCGAAACAACGGCATGATACTTTTCGATTTGTAAACGCATGGATGCTGCCACTTCATCCACCACACCCCTGAGATCAAACGTTTCATATTGCAGGTCGATTTCTTTTTTTTCAAACATAGAAAGTTTCAGGACCTTATCCACCAGTAAACCCAGGCGCTGTAATTCGTTGGAAGAAATGTCCAGGTATTCTTTTGTCCGCTGCGGATCCTGGATAGCATTAAAATTCTTTAATGCTTCGATCGCCACACCTACAGTAGCGATGGGTGTTTTTAATTCATGCGTAATATTTCCGATGAATTCATTTTTTAACTCAGCCAATCGCTGTTGCTTCAATAAGTTTTTATAAAGAAGCACAAAAGAAACTATCGTGACACCGACCAAAAAAATTGAAAATAAAACAGGAAGCATTATTTTCTTTAATAAATACGGAAAAGTATTGCCTAATTCAAGATGGTAAGTAACGGGATGAACAAAGCCTACCGTGACGTCGGAAAAATCAGCTTCATCGTCGCCGCCCGCTTTATCAGCAAACGAGACATTAAATGGAACGGGTAAAAGTTCTTGTTTAAGGCTTTCCTGGTAAGACGCGGTGATCTCCGGAATTTTTAATGAATCCTGCAATGAATCAACACCATATAAGATCTCCAAAATGCTGCTGTCGCCTGCGATCCTTTTTTCAAACCGGATCGGCGTGCTATCAACATGATTTTTATTCCCTTTTTCCATTGAAACAAAAACCGTTGAATCGACTGCATAGTTAAATGTATCTCTTACCTTATCACGCATTGCATTCACCAGGGTAATGATCTGGCGTCTTGGAAGCGATTTCATTTTATCACCTGATTGTTTATGATCCTCTTCAATGAAGACCCGCTTCATCTTATGCGATGAATCAGGAAACGCGTTCTTCAATTTTAATTTAAGCGCCTGTAAATGCCGAACCGTCTCCTGGAATTTGACATTGGTTTTGATCTGCAAGGATCTCTTTTCGCGGTCGTAATTATTTTTTAGCCAATAAACCTGGAAGCCGGTTACAACTAAAATTGTAATAAACATCAAAATGGGGTCAGGTATAATTCTTCTTCTGGTCATGAATTGAGACAAAATTAACCATTCATCCGGCTATTGGAATGTCGTGTTAACCTTTATTAACCTTAATGAAACAAATGTTAACCTCTTCCGGTTAAATGAACTTTTAGTTTTGAAAAAATAATAATAAAATGAGAAAGTTATTACTGGTATCGGCCACCGTTTTATTCGTAAATATTTTAACTGCGCAACAAAAAGAAGCCCGCCCGGATGACCCGGTCGGACGGGGAAAGGTCATCTACGAACGAACTATACAAATGGAGATCCGGGTAAATGACAATGATGAAGCATCACAAATGCTTCCAAAGACCCGCACTGATAAATTTGAATTGACCTTTGGCAATAATCAATCTATTTGGAAACATGTGGACGAAGAGGAAGACAATGACGAGTTTGGTGACAATGGTATGCAAATAAGAATGGTGGGGCCGGGCCAGAATGATATTGTGTTTAACGATTTCACAAATGCCAGGAAAGTTGAGCAAAGAGAAATGTTTGACAAAAAATTCATTGTTGCGGACAGTATTCGAAAATTAAATTGGAAATTAACCGGTGAAACGCAAACTATCCTTGGTCACGTTTGCCAGAAGGCGATTGCACAAAATATTGGCAAACGAATGCAGATGACAATGGACAATGGAAAAATGGAAAGAAAAGAGATCACTGATACAAGTATGATGATCGCGTGGTTCACAATCGACATGCCTGTACCGGCCGGACCGGAAGTCCAGGGACAACTACCAGGATTAATTCTTGCTCTCGATATGAATAATGGCCGCATGGTATACAAAGCCATAGAGATATCAACAAAGGCAGATCTTGCATCCATCAAAGAACCTGTCAAAGGAAAAAAAGTTACACCGGCTGAATTTAACGAAGAGAGAAACAAAATGATGGACGAAATGCAAAAAAACAACCAGGGTGGCGGTAACAGGATAATTATAAGAAACTAAATACGTTTTACTTTTTCCTTCGCAAAATAATAGAAGCATTTTTTTGCAGATCGGCGCTGAACCGTACCTGGTAAACATCATCTCCATCACGAACGGTAAGAAGACCTGTATTGGGTGGAATTGTGCCGAGGTTTTCGGCAAACAAAACCAATTGTAATGAGTCTGAATTGACAGAGACATAAATGGTTTTCTTAATTGCAGACTCTTTTAGTTTTTGTTTTGATATTATATTTTCCCCATTCATAAAAACACTGACCGTATCCCCATCGACTATCCCATTGTCATATAGTGATAAAATGAGACTGTCGTTTTTGAAATAAATATCCTGCATAATTTCATTCTTCCGGTCAGCCACAATAGTAGGTAACTCTTTTGCCGGCACTGTCATTTCTTTCTGTTGGCTTACTGGTTTGTTTATGGAACCCGCGCTAATATTCTTTTGCTCTTCAGTCTTATTATTTATGGGTTGATCATTCTTTTGAGAAACTTGTACAACCTCCGGTTTCTTCTTTTCTACGATCTGTGTTTGGCTGGATCTATTTACGATAGAATTATTCCCGTTACCTGACTGATTGCCTCCAACGTTGGCAACAACATCATTTTTTAAATTGGGAGCCTGGGTTGGTTTGTTCACACTGGTATTCGACGTAGCAACTGGTTGTTCCTTGATATCAATAGTAGCCTCTTTCTTCTTATTCGCCACGGCGAGCATTTGTAAGCTGTCTGGTTTCGGGGTAGTCGTGATTTTAGCAGCAGTGTTTGCAGCAGGCAACGTAGTCGAATTTTTCACGACATCGTTGTTTTTATTCTCAAAGGGTTTTTGGTCATTTGTTTGTTGCAGCTTTGATTTCACCTCTGTATGGTTACTAACAATGGGCTCTCCTTTCTTCGTTTCTTTTCGGTTGGCAGCGATGTCTGTTTTTACATTCATTTCCTGCAAATGAGCAAGTAGGTCAGATTGTTTTTCATCCTCCAGTTCTTTCAAGCGAATATCTCCGCCAACGGAATAGTAAATCTTGGTTTGGTTAGTGCTCCAATGTCCCTTCGTAAAGTCAAAGGTACTATCATTGATAAGAGGATATTTTGTGGTCATTCTCACTTTCCTCGCAGCCTTATCGGGGAAGTTGTCTGCAATCCTTTCCACATCTTCGACTACTAAAAATCCATCTTTTCTTTCAGCCTTGATTTTTTTCACGCTGTAATAAAAAGTATCCCGAATGATATAGGTTTGATATGTGTACCCGGTAATTTTCCCCCTGTATTCACTGAGCCCCATCTCAAGATTTTGAGTCACCCGTAGTGTGTCGTTTACCATCGTGCCCGACCAAATGCCATGAATATTTTGTGCCAGCAATGAAAATGGGAATGCCAATATCAGTAGAGACAGGTACAGGTTTTTCATGATATTAAACTTGTGGCGGGACCTTACTATTCGTGGTCCATGCGTTCGCAAATACCTATTAATAACGAATTTATGTTCCGTCTGTTGTGCAGGATTTCACTTTCTTCATGGCTGTTTAAAAAATAAAGGCTGACGTTATCAGCCTTTAATTTCTTTTGTAACCCGTTAATCCTAAAAATTCTATTCAGACTATCCATTCATGCTAGCCAGAAACTCCTCATTACTTTTCGTTCCTTTCATTCGCCTTAATAATTCATTCATGGCTTCCTCTGTATTCATATCAGTCAAATAAACACGGAGTAAATTCATTCTTTGTAATACATCTCTTTCGAGCAAGAGGTCATCACGACGGGTTGAAGATGCAACAAGATCAATGGCCGGATAGACACGGCGATTTGATAACCTTCTATCCAATTGCAATTCCATATTGCCGGTTCCCTTGAATTCTTCAAAAATTACTTCATCCATTTTTGAACCCGTATCTATCAGTGCAGTGGCAAGAATCGTAAGCGATCCTCCATTTTCAATTTTGCGCGCCGCACCAAAAAATTGCTTTGGCTTTTGCATGGCATTAGCCTCCACACCACCTGATAAAACTTTACCGGAGGCCGGTGCAACTGTGTTATGAGCACGGGCTAACCTGGTAATCGAATCAAGTAATATCACGACGTCATGGCCACATTCAACCAACCGCTTTGCCTTTTGCAAGGCAATGGTTGAGACCTTGACATGTTTTTCGGCGGGCTCATCAAACGTCGAGGCAATTACCTCAGCCTTCACACTCCTTTCCATATCTGTAACCTCTTCGGGTCGTTCATCCACCAACACCACCATCAAATAACACTCGGGATGATTTTCAGCAATAGCATTTGCCACTGCTTTCAACAACATTGTTTTTCCCGTCTTCGGTTGTGCGACAATCAATCCACGTTGACCTTTACCTATTGGGGTAAACAGGTCCATTATTCTTGTTGAATAATCACTCGGGGTAGTAAAGAGATTTAATTTTTCGTAAGGAAACAAAGGAGTAAGATAATCAAACGGCACACGGTCACGAACTTCATCAGGCCGCTTTGCATTGATGCTATCAACTTTTAATAAAGCAAAATATTTTTCACCTTCTTTAGGAGGCCTGACAGCACCAAAAACAGTATCGCCTGTCTTTAAGCCAAACAATTTTATTTGTGAGGGAGACACATATACATCATCAGGAGATGATAAATAATTATAATCGGAAGAACGAAGAAATCCATAACCATCAGGCATCATTTCCAAGACGCCTTCGCTCATGATCACTCCGTCAAACTCAATATTAAACGCCTGGTCACGACGCTGAGGATAAATTTTGGGCTGTTGTGCAGGTGTTTCTTCGTTAGCACCATTACCATTGTCAGAAGAAATGATCTCTTGCGTTTCCGCAGTTTCCGGCTGTTCAGCATCCTCTTCCTCCGGAGTAAAATCTTCGTCTATATTATCTGTGAATTCTTCTTCTTTCTTGCGTCCACCAGCTTTTTTTGGGAGTGGTTTTTCTTCTTTTTTAACATGCACTTTTTTATGAACAGGTTTTTTATCATTTGATTCAACGATAGCTTCTTCGGTCGTGTTACCTGTGGTGGCCTTCACAATACGTTTGCGCTGCCTGTTTTTCGCGTCACCGCTACCAGCACCTGTTTTTGCACCAGCTATTGCCTGGTTGTCGAGTATTTTATAGACAAGTTCCTGCTTGTCCATCTTTTTTGCATTTGGGATTTTAAGCTGTTCAGCTATATCTAACAGCTCAGGAACGATCATGTCGTTCAATTGGAGAATATCGTACATAAAAAATGTTGAGGTTAATCACAATCTCGTCGCCAATCTTAAAAAACTGAAATTCGGGTTTAATTGAATGGGAACTTTGAAAATACTGATCAGCTAAATAAGGGGTAATGAGCTTATCAGGCTGTTTCTTGTGCAATTATACATCTAAATTGCTAAAATCAAAAATTTTTATCCACACGTTTTGTTAATGAGGCCGTTATACTGCGAGGCCAGCTCGGCTTATTATTCATTTAATACACAAACAATCTGCGAGGTCAACATATTTTAAACTTTCAGACAGTGTGATCAGTGGTTATCTTTGCCGCTCTTAATTTCAGCTATGTTTAATAAGAGAATAAAGGTCAAAGAGCTGTTGGCCCTGGAACCAAATAATCAGGAAGTAACGGTGATGGGTTGGGTCCGCAGTTTCCGGAATAACCAGTTCATCGCCCTGAACGACGGGTCAACTAATAACAATATTCAAATAGTAGCCGAACTGGGAAGGTTTGATGAAGACATTTTGAAACGTATCACCACCTCCTCTTCATTAAAGGTATCGGGTGTCATTGTTTCATCGTTAGGTAAGGGACAAAAGATGGATCTTAAAGCGACCTCAATTGAAATACTCGGTGACAGTGATGCTGAAAAATATCCCATACAATTGAAAAACAGGCCAACATTGGAATATCTGAGGGAGGTTGCTCATTTTCGTTTTCGCACAAATACTTTCGGCGCTGTATTTCGTGTTCGTCACTCACTGGCTTTTTCGGTTCATAAATTCTTTAATGATAAAGGCTTTGTTTACATGCATACGCCAATCATTACAGCAAGCGATGCAGAAGGAGCTGGTGAGATGTTTAGAGTTACCACCCTGCCATTTGAAAATCCGCCGAAAAACGAAGATGGATCAATAAATTTCAAAGAAGATTTCTTTGGGCGCAATACAAACCTTACAGTAAGCGGGCAGTTAGAAGGGGAACTGGCTGCCACTGCATTTGGAGATATCTACACCTTTGGTCCTACTTTTCGCGCAGAGAATTCCAATACCGCAAGACATCTTGCAGAATTCTGGATGATCGAACCTGAAATGGCCTTCTGTGACCTTGAAGACAATGCAAATCTTGCTGAGGAGTTCATAAAATATATTATTAAATATGCAATGGATAATAACAGGGAAGACCTGGAATTCCTGGCACAGCGCTTAGCCGATGAAGAAAAACAATTGCCACAGGATAAACGTAGTGAAATGGGATTGATCGACAAACTTGAGTTTGTTTTAAACAACAACTTTGAAAGGTTGACTTATGCGGAAGCCATTGAAATTTTAAAAGAGAGTAATCATAATAAGAAAAAGAAATTTCAGTACCCGGTCACCGGTTGGGGAATGGACCTGCAAAGTGAACATGAACGATACCTGGTAGAAAAACATTTTAAAAAACCCGTTATACTGACCAATTATCCCAAAGAGATCAAAGCATTTTACATGCGCCAGAATGATGATGGCAAAACCGTGGCTGCCATGGACATTCTTGCACCAGGCATCGGGGAAATTGTTGGAGGTTCACAACGTGAAGAAAGGCTGGATAAACTTGAGCAAAGAATGAAAGAAATGAATGTGCCTGCCGACCAATTGTGGTGGTATTTGGATACAAGACGATTCGGAACAGTCCCACACGCTGGTTTTGGATTGGGGTTTGAAAGAATGGTTCAGTTTGTAACAGGTATGAATAATATCAGGGATGTCATTGCTTTCCCAAGAACTCCAAAGAGCGCGGAATTTTGATCGTGGATTACAGGATTGAACGAAGGATTTCACCGATTCCGGAAGAGATCTGGCGGCTATTTGAAGATTCGTAATCCCTCATTAATTCCTACGATCATTCAATAAATCCGCGTCATCAGCGACCTATTCGTGCACACACATAATGGGTAAATGCGAGTGAAAGATCAGGTCTTTTGTATGGCTCTTCCTGAATAAGCCTTCGAGCAGTTTGTGCTTTTTAGGAATGGTAATTATCAGGTCAAGATCATGCTTTTCTGCAAACTTTTCAATACCAACTTCAATATTTGCATCCTCAATAAAATCATATTTGGGATTCAGATCCTCCAGCAGTGTATGTAATAAAATGGATTCCTGTGGCGTATCCGGCTTAAAATGAGAGCTCTTATGATCTACGTTTAATACATGTAGTTCTGCATTGAATTCTTTTACGAAATCCTTAATGAAATGAGTAGGAGTCGTATTTACAACTTCCCTGAAATCGCAGGCAAAGCCTATTTTTTTGATTGTTGAATATTTTTTTGCGGGGGGCACAACAATTACCGGCCAACTCAAATGTCTTATAGTGGTCAATGTTGTGCTTCCGAAAAGAACTCTTTCCATTCCTGTTGCCCCTTTTGTGCCCATGACCACAGCAAAAGGTTTTACTTTAACGCAAACAGCTGCCAATTCATCAACTGTATCACCTAGTTTTGTCTCGGCATAAATTTTAATTGAATCACCAATTCTTTTCTCTAAAGATTCTTTTACTTCATCCATTTTGCTTTCGTTGCTCTTTTGCAGATCCTCAACAGATAGCAACACAATCGGAACATCGGTCATACTAACAGGAACCTGGTAGGCGTGGAATAGCAGAATACTGCAGCCGGTCGCTTTGCCCAGATCAACAGCATAATCAATAGCATTATTTGAGATTGCTGAAAAGTCCGTTGGGACAACGATCGTTTTCATCTGTATATTTTTATTTTTTTGATTAGAACAGGTGGAACTGAGACCTGCCGGTTATGGCCGGGACGTTTCACTGCTTTCTTCTGTAAAGCTAAATGAAAGATCAATTAAACTGGTTGACGAATGTCATCACCAGGAAATATGGAATTTCCCACCTACCGTATCTCAATTCAAAACTGTTTTATGACTGAAATAAACATGGCAGATCCATCTCGTCCCAAAGCCGGAGTTGGACGGATAAAAAAAGCAAATCTTAAAATTGACATGACCCCCATGGTTGATCTTGGATTTCTGCTGATCTCCTTTTTTATTTTCACAACTGAGATCTCAAAACCAGCTATAACCAATTTATACATGCCAAAGGATGGTGATTCAACCAAAATAGCAGACTCAAGATCACTAACTATTTTATTAAGCAATAATGACCATGTATCCTATTACAATGGTGATATGAAAGCAGCAATAAAAAATAACCAGGTTTTTCAAACTTCCTACGATGAAATAAATGGAATGGGCAATATTATTCGTCAAAGACAAAATGAATTAAATAGAAGAAAGATCGACAAAAAAAGCCTGGTCGTTCTTATAAAACCTGGAAGAGAGAGTTCATATAAAAATGTGATCAATGCCCTCGATGAAATGTTGATAAATGGAGTATCAAGATATGTGATCACTGACCCCGAAAATGAAGAAATAAGCCTCTTGGAGCCGCTAAATCACAACCACTGATCCATCAGTTTTCGCCTTTCATAAACTTTCCTAATTTTTTGGTACCCACCCATTCTCCGCATAGAAACCTTGTATACAATATTTTATACAGGAATCAAATCACATTTCATAGACTATTACCTAAAAAAACTTAGTACTGTGTGTTACATAGTACCAAATATCACCTTATCTTTGGATTGTTAAGTTGATTTTTGAGGTAATAATAAACCTGAATATGAACATAGAGAATACACAAAGCCAGATGAGGAAAGGGATACTGGAATTTTGTATCCTCTCTATTATTCGCCGCGGTGAGGCCTACCCAAGCGACATAGTAGAGGAGATGAAAACTGCTGGTCTCCACATTTTAGAAGGTACTTTATATCCATTGCTCACAAGATTGAAAAACGCAGAAATGCTAACCTATCGCTGGGTAGAAAGTAATTCCGGTCCTCCCAGGAAATATTTTTCGCTAACTCCCAAAGGTGAATCTTTCTATAAAGAGCTTGAGCAAACCTGGCAGGAATTAGCAAATGGAGTAAATGCTTTAGCAAACAAAAAATCAAATGAACCACTCAACCAATAACATTTTTCTCTCGACGGAAGCGGGAGAGCTTCAACCAAAAAAATTATGACAATGAAAAAGATCATCAACATAAACCTGAGCGGCAGAGTGATACCGATAGAAGATTCTGCTTACGAAAAGCTGCAGGCCTATATTGAAAGTCTTCGTCGCTATTTTATACGTGAAGAAGGGCGTGACGAGATCATTAACGATATTGAAAGTCGCATTGCCGAATTGATGAATGAAAAGATCCGGAAAGGTGCAAGTTCAGTTACTGATGCGGACGTAGATGAAATTATTGGGTCTATGGGAAGACCAGAAGACTTCCAGGCAGCAGAAGATGCCGAAACCATTTCCACTGGTTCACAATCTTATCAAAGTCGCACAGCCAGCGAGGAAGCTTTTACGCCGAGGAAACGCAACAGGCTGTATCGTGATTCAAGCGATAAAATTTTGGGTGGTGTTTGCTCAGGCCTTGCGAATTATATGAACGTAGATCCGGCTATCATTCGAATTTTGTTTGCCATCATCACCTTTGGAGGGTTTGGTTTTGGAGTAATTGCTTATTTGTTACTCTGGATCGTTTTGCCGTCGAGGGATCTTGAATATTATGGAGGGAAGCGCCTGTACAGGAATCCGGGGGATAGAGTTTTTGGAGGAGTGGCCAGCGGTATTGCTGCATACTTTAAAAGAGAGTCGTGGACAATACGCCTGATCTTTGCAGCACCCATTTTATTAAGCATTCTTCTTAGCCTGATCAGCTGGCCTTTCTATCATGAAGGTGTATTTGTCCCCAACGTAGTATTCGGATCTCTATCTGCCACTTTCATTTTCGCCTACATTATTTTATGGATCGTTTTACCCGAAGCTCATAGTGACTACCAGCGCATGGAGATGAAGGGGGAGAAAGTGGATGTGCACACCATCAGGCAGAATGTAAAAGATAGAGCGAAAGAATTTAGTGAGGATGTAAAAACCTCGGCTCAAAACCTCGGCAACAAAGCGAAAGAGTTTGCCGATACAAGAGGTAAACAATTTGCTTCCGAAGTAAGAGATGCTGCGCGAAGAACAAGTAGTGGAGTCGGTCATGTGATCGGCGTATTATTCAAAGCTTTTTTCCTGTTCATTGCCGGAAGCATTGCGTTTGGTTTATTGGTTGCCTTAATGGCTTTGATATTTGGAGGCATTGGCATTTGGCCTATTAAAAATTTCATATTGGATGGTTTCTGGCAAAATGCATTTGCATGGGGAACTTTATTTCTGTTTCTCGCCGTACCTGTCATCGCGTTGATCACATGGCTCATCCGCAGAATGATGAGAGTACGATCACAAAACAGTTATCTGGGATGGATCTTCGGTGGTTTATGGACACTTGGATGGATATCAGCTTCGCTATTTGCAGCCAGTATGGTAAATGATTTCAGAATGAACAATGAAAGAAGACCACCAACACAATTTTCAATAACCCAGCCCGTAAATAATAAAATGATCGTGAAGGTATCAGAGCCTGAAATTGAATATGGCGGGTCGTTCTCCTGGGTACACATTGATGATCGTGGGTTTGATATTACTGAAGACACCGTTCGCATGTCCAACATAAAGATCAGGATAGAGCAAAGCCAGGATTCAAGTTATCATGTTGAAATTAAAAAGTATAGCCATGGAAGAACAATTGCCGAAGCAGAAGCCCGGGCACAAAAAATTGGTTTCAATGCCGCGTACAAAGACAGTGTTCTTGACCTGGGAAGCGGCATTGCGATCGATAGGGACAGTAAGTTCAGGGCCCAGCAGGTGATCGTTGTCATCGAGGTACCGGTTAATAAAAGGATACGATTTGACGGGACAGTAGATAAGCTCCGGACCTTATCCATACGCACAAACAGGTATAAACCCTGGCATCGATATAGCGATTTTGACATGAACTGGGACGAATATTTTGACTATGAAACGGATGTTGATTACGTAATGGGCAAGGATGGATATTTGATCAACCCCGCTAAACCTGAAAAAAAAGAAAATGATGAGAATAATGGGAACGACAGCAATGAAAGGAAAAACAAAAAAGAACAACTCCAACAGGAATTGAAAAAGATTGAAGAGGAAGAAAAGAACGACAGCATTCAAAAGAAATCGCAAACTGCCGGATCAGAAACTGTGGATTACATAAGTAAAGAAGAGGCAAATACCAAGATATCTGTTTATTCGCCTCTTTCCTTTGCAGCCTTATTTAACTAAACTCGGTTGAAGTTGGATCCCGACAAGTCGGGACCACGGCTTCCTGATTTTTCAGGAGGCCTTCTTTTTTAAAGCTAGCAAATAATTTGATTTTAAATTTGTCTGCCCGATCTGACCGGGTATTCATTTAGATTGTTAATAATGCCCATCGTTCAGGCGGGCATTCCGATAATTATCGGGATAAATTTTTGCTGATGAAGAATACGCCGTTTACTGAGAAACATATTGGACTAGGAGCTAAGATGGCCGAATTTGCCGGTTATAATATGCCGATCAGTTATACCGGCATCAATGACGAGCATGCGACGGTCAGAAATAATGCGGGCGTGTTTGATGTGAGTCACATGGGGGAGTTTATTTTAAAAGGTGAGAATGCTTTGGATCTTCTTCAAAGAGTGACCACAAATGATGTGTCAAAACTTACAGCAGGCAAGGCTCAATATAGTTGTCTTACCAATGAAACCGGCGGCATTGTTGATGATCTGCTCGTTTATTGCATTGAAGATAATAAGGTGTACATGATCGTTGTGAATGCATCAAATATTGAAAAGGACCGGGACTGGATTACAAAATTCAATAAAAAAAATGTTGAGTTGCATAACATCTCAGGCAAAACTTGTTTACTCGCTATCCAGGGGCCTAATGCTACAAAAATCTTACAGCCACTTACCGAAATGGACATTTTGAATTTGAAATACTACACCTTTTCAAAAGGGAAATTTGCGGGTGTCGATAATGTGCTTGTCAGTGCGACAGGATATACCGGTGCAGGGGGAGTTGAAATCTATTTTGAGGACAAAGATGATAATGCCAATAAGATCTGGGATGCTATTTTTGAAGCCGGCAAGCCCCAGGGATTAAAACCTATCGGGCTTGGCGCAAGAGACACACTTAGATTAGAGATGGGATATTGTCTTTATGGAAACGATATAGATGATACCACATCCCCATTAGAAGCGGGTCTTGGCTGGGTCACAAAATTCAATAAAGAATTCACTGCTAAACAAATCCTGGAAAAACAAAAAGTTGAAGGAGTAGAAAGAAAATTAGTAGGTTTTGAAATGCAGGAAAAAGGAATTCCGAGGCATGGATACGAGATAAAGGACTCGGCAGGTATGAATATTGGCGTAATCACCTCCGGAACTCAATCACCCAGTTTGGGCAAGGCCATTGGGATGGGATATGTCAGAAAAGCCTTTGCGTCACTTGATACAACTGTTTATATAAAAGTTCGTGATAAACTTTTACAGGCAAAAGTGGTTAAGATACCCTTCTCATAAAGTACGAAAATTTACTTCGTAATTCCCAGTTGTTTTCCGATTTGCTAATTAAGAAAAAAGCAATATTTTACCCAGCCGAAAAAATCCTATATCCATGCCACTCATTCATCTTACTACTTTTATTGAAGCACCCGTAGAACGGGTTTTTGATCTTAGCCGGAGTATTCAACTGCACAAGGAGGCAATGAAGCAACATAAGGAAGAAGCCGTTGCAGGCACGAGGTTTGGCCTGATCGAAAAAGATGAAACCGTTACATGGAAAGCAAAACATCTCTTTAAAACAAGAATACTGCGTATAGAAATTACCGAGATGCAAAAGCCATTGAGGTTTGTTGACGAACAATCGCAGGGTTCTTTTAAAGAAATGAAGCATGAACATTTTTTTAAAGCTTGTGAAAATGGAACGATTATGATCGACATGTTTCATTTTGAAAGTCCATACGGTGCGATCGGTAAATGGTTGAATACTTTTTACCTCACACGGTATATGAAAAAATTGATCAGGCACAGGAACAAGACGATCAAAGAATACGCAGAGAGCAATAAATGGAAACCGCTACTCGAAAGGTAATTCTCTTTCCATTACATTTGCCCGAATGAACAGTAAGCCATCCTTACATACTTCTCTCTCACCGGCTCTCGTGCATTTATACGATATAAGCAACAGTATCATTGTGATCATTGATGTATTAAGGGCAACCTCCACCATCGCTACTGCATTGCATAACGGCGCCAGGTGTGTTATCCCGGTTGACAGTGTACGCCGTTGTATAGAGTTGGGAAAACAAATTGATGGCATTACTGCCGGCGAAAGGGATGGAAAAATAGCCGAGGGATTGGAATATGGGAATTCACCGTTTGAATATCCCGGAGATTTTATAGAAGGAAAAACGCTGGTATTGACCACTACAAATGGTACACGGCTTCTTCACATGGCGTTAGAAAAGGGCGCCAAAGAAATAGTCACCGGGTCTTTTCCAAATCTTTCTGCGGTGTGTGATCACTTAATTGAAACGAATAAAAATGTGATCCTTGGATGCGCAGCGTGGAAGGATAGAGTGAACATGGAGGACGCATTGTTTGCTGGCGCTGTTATCTCAAAAGTGAGAACAAATTTTGATATTAATTGTGATTCATCACATATGGCAGAAGCTATGTATGAAAAAGGTAAAGGGGACCTGTTTTCTTTCTTAAAAAAGAATAACGCTTCTCATTATCATCGCCTGATGAATTTCGGGTTGGAAAAAGATATCCGGTACTGCTTAACCCCGGATGGAGCAAATGTTCTTCCCATTTACAGTGATGGCAAGCTGGTAGCAAAAGTTTAGAATCAGTCCTGCACACGTGACTGCTTAATAAAAAATTCTGCAAGTTACTCCATTTTATTTGCTTCTTTATCACAATAAAAATTATTTTTTTATTCACTCTTTTTACATGGAAATGAGGAACGCATTCCTTTACTTTTGCAGATTGCCCTTGTTCGAATGAGCAATACGCAATTAGCAATGCACAAGCTATAATTTGTACCGGATGTCCATTGTCAATTGTTAACTAAACTATGGCCCTACCACACCTTGTAAAGTACGTCTACACGCATGGAACGGATGAAGTGATTCGCCGGGGAAAAAAAATTCATGCGATCGGTTTTGTTGAGTTGATCGAATATGACAATCTTTTTGGCTCCGCGGTGTTCAGGGTCAAGGATGATATTTACTCAACGTTTTACAAAGTATATATTCAGAAAATTAAGGACCCGAAATCACTGTCGGTCCGATGCACCTGCCCTTATAATTTGGGTGATATATGCAGGCACGAAGCAGCTTCACTTTTCCAGCTGCAGGAGATGATCGATAAAAATATGCTGGATGCCGGTGACGTCGAATATGACCAACGGCATACGGTGGCCAAAATGAAGTTTATTGATCTGAAATCATTGCGCTTGCTTTCATCGCCGGTTGTATTCACCGAAGCGGAAAAATTTCTTCGCACAAATAAAGCGAACATTGAATTTGCAAAAGACGAAACAGTAAAAGCCGCTGTTTCTCTTGATGGAAGTACCTACAAAGTAATTATCAGCAAGAACGAAGAAAGAAATTTTGATACGAGCTGTGATTACGTTGATCCTGAGCATCCGCTTTGCCTGCCAAAGGTCATTGTGTTCTTGCAACTATTGAATTCCTATGGGCCACACTATTTTGATAGCATTCGCAACTGGGATAAAGAAAAGAATAAATTGTTGGAGGCCTATGGATACTCTTTGAATGATGATCTTGCAAACAAATTTGAATTTACTTATAAGGATGGCAAGCCTTTTTTACGCGTCCTGGATGCAGGCATTAAACGGGTGACGCCGGTTGCAATACCTGCTAAGCATACAATTGTTGAAGAGCCCCTGCCTGTAGTAGCTGAAGAGAAAGAGGAACACATCTTATCGTCACACAGGCTTGGTGTTGTTTTCAACTTTAATAAAAAGACCTACCCCTATTTTACCATTGACGTGGTACAGGGTGAAGGTAATGACGATGGCGATGGCTTTACAGGTAAGGTGGAGAAGGTAGATCTTTCAAAGTATGTAGACACCGTTAAGTATAGTGAAAAAGATAAACAATCGCTCAGCATATTAAGAAAATTGCAGGAACAGGAGATCAATAAATATATCAGCCGCAACTCTCCCTTCGCAGGCATTTGGGAAAACATCATTCACCAGGAAGAAGAAGATCTTCCCGATGAAACAAAGAACCTGATGAATGAATACCTGTTGCCGAAATTAAAAAAAATGTTTTCTGAAACAAGTTTGCTTGCATTTAAACTGGCCGAAGGAAAGACTTTTAAGACAAATAATCTTGAGGAAATTAAATTATTCGCCGAAGAAGCAAAACCTCATTTCAGGATCAATAAAAATGGGTCCTATCTCATTCATTGTAATGTAAGAGCAGATGGGCTGGATCATGAACTGGCAGATAATGAAAGTCCCAGCCCATTGATCTTTTTATATAATCACCAGGCTTATTTGTGGAAGAATACGGAAGTGATCGATGTGGTCACTAAATTTTTGATGGAAGGAAGGCTGGAGATCAGCATCGATGAGTGGATCAAAAGCCTTCAACAGTTCCTTTTACCCCTTACAAAAGAATATAAAGTTGATTTTGACAAATCGCTGGTGCAGGAAATAAAAGCCGGTGATCCCGAGGTAAAGTTATTTTTATTGGAAAAAGGTGATTACCTGGTATTTCAGCCTTCTTTTTCCTACAAGGGTTATGAAACAAAGGCAAGAGACAGGGACGAGATCATCGTACCACAGGGCGATAAGGTCATGATCGTTCATCGCAACCGCGAGGTAGAGCAATCCTTCATTAATAAATTACAAAATCTTCACTCTAATTTTATTTACCAGGAAGACACCCATGCACTGGCATTAAAAGGAGCTGACGTACTGAAGAACAACTGGTTCTTTTTGTTTGTAGACGCCATGAATGACATGAAGGTTCCCGTATTTGGTTTTGAAGCACTTAAAAATTTTCGCTTCAACACAGCCAAACCACAAACAAAAATTTTCATCAGTAGCAATACGGATTGGTTTGATGCGAGAGTAGATATTATTTTTGGGGACCAGCAGGTAACAGTGGCTGAGGTAAAGAGAGCCCTGGCCAATAAACAACAATTTGTTCAGCTCAATGATGGCACCCTTGGAATTTTACCGGAAGAGTGGATCAAAAAGTATTCTTTGCTTTTTCGTGTAGGCGAAGGAAAAACAAATTCATTAAAATTATCCCGCTATCATTTAAGCGTAGTCGATGAGTTGTATGAGAATCGCGATGAGAATGAACTTGTAGTTGAACTGGAAGAAAAGTACCAGCGCCTTCGTGAATTTGACAAGATCAGCGACGTTGAGCCGCCAGAGCATCTTCAACATGTGCTCCGCCCCTACCAGGTAGCCGGTTATCAATGGTTGAACTATCTGCATGAGATAAACTGGGGCGGTATTCTTGCTGATGATATGGGTTTGGGTAAAACAGTACAGGCGCTCTCTTTCCTGGAAAAATATAGATCCCGGCACGGAAAATTAAAGGCATTGGTTGTTTGCCCCACTACTCTTATTTATAATTGGGAAAATGAAATAAAAAAATTCACACCTTCCCTTTCTTACCATATTCACCATGGTGGCCAGCGGTCAAGATCAAAGGATGAATTGATGAATTATGAGGTCACTATCACAACATATGGAACCTTGCGTAGTGATATCAAGCTATTTGTAAGTATAGAATTTGATTATATTATTCTGGATGAGTCACAGGCGATCAAAAATCCATCCAGCAAGGTAACAAGAGCTGCTTCGCTACTCAATGCAAAACATCGATTGTGCATGAGTGGTACTCCACTCCAGAATAATACCTTTGACATTTTTGCTCAAATGAATTTTCTCAACCCTGGTTTGCTGGGAACTATGGAATTCTTCCGCCAGGAATTCTCCATTCCCATTGATAAGTTTGGAGAAGAAGACAGGAAAGAGCATTTACGAAAGATCCTTTACCCCTTTATTCTTCGCCGTACAAAGGAACAGGTAGCAAAAGACCTTCCTGAAAAACAGGAAATGGTGTTGTTCTGTGAGATGGAAGATGAGCAAAGAAAAATTTATGATGCTTACCGGAATGATTACCGAAACCAAATTCTTGGCACCATCGAAAGCCAGGGCATACAACGTTCCCAGCTTACAATTTTGCAGGGCCTGATGAAGCTCCGGCAGATCTGTGATTCGCCGGCCATTTTAAATGAGGCAGAAAAATTCGAAAATCACTCTATCAAGCTGGAAGAACTGACCAGGGAGATAACGGAAAATATCGGCAACCACAAGGCCCTTATCTTTTCTCAATTTTTAGGAATGCTGGCATTAATTAAGGGAAAGCTTACTGAGCTTGGGGTTAAGTTTGAATATTTTGATGGAAGCACATCCGCACCTGACAGGGAAAAAGCTATTCAGAGTTTTCAAAATGATGAAAGTATAAGGGTGTTTCTCATTTCATTGAAAGCAGGCGGGGTCGGCTTGAATTTAACTGCAGCCGACTATGTTTATATTGTTGATCCCTGGTGGAACCCCGCTGTTGAACAACAAGCCATTGACCGAACTCATCGCATTGGCCAAACTAAAAATATTTTTGCCTATCGCATGATCTGTAAGGATACCATTGAAGATAAAATTCTCCAGCTGCAGGAAAAGAAACGATCTCTCGCCAAAGAATTGATCGCTGATGATGCTACGTTTGTAAAGAGCCTTACAAGAGAAGATGTGGAATATCTGTTCAGCTAATAAAAAACCGCTCCGAAAAATCGGAACGGTCTATTCAATGGATTAGTAAGACAGAAGGTTAATGAGCTCTTTTACGATTATGATCATATCCCTGCGCAGCCGGCGAAGATCCTGATATAAGTACACCCAGTACCGATCTCAAAAAGCGAAAAATATTCAATGAAGGTTTGTAATAACTCCGATAGATCTTTGCCTCTTCGTGAGAATGAATGATGGGTTTGTTTTTCATTTTTCGGATTATTTAGAAGTGGTTAACGAATATTCTATAGGAATTAGTATGTAAATCTACTATTTATATTTCTTTTATCATACAAATTATCCTTTAATTTATTGAATACCCGCTGATCAATGCGCCTCATTTATTATGTTGCATAGTTAAGATTCTATACCAAATAAGTAATATTACTGAACTTACAAGAATGCAGCCCCCGGTAATGATCAGCAACGATACTGTTAACGAGTATCAGAAAGAAGACTTCATAAAAAAATTACCTTTACCTTCCCCAAAAAAAATTCTATCTAATGAAATTGATTTCTTTTCTGGAAGAAGAGCGTGACAGGCTGGGTGTGCTGATCAATAATACGGTTTATGATATGGAAATTTTGCATCCTGATCTGCCAAACAGCATGGGTATGTTTTTGAATTACTGGGAAGATGCATTCCCGGTGGCACAGGCCGGCGAGTTAATGTTGCGCGAGGGAACAAGAACAAGTAATAAAGGGATCCCGGTAAATGAGATCCAACTGCTGGCACCTGTTCCATTCCCTACTTCGTGCAGGGACGGTTATGGATTCCGGCAACATGTGGCAGCCGCAAGAAAAAATCGTGGCGTTGAAATGATCCCTGAATTTGATCAATATCCTGTCTTTTATTTTACAAATCCGCATAGCATACAAGGTGGCGGCGAAGTAAAATGTATGCCCGACCATTTAGAAAAACTGGATTTTGAACTGGAAGCAGCTATCGTGATCTGTAAACATGGGAGAAATATTCCGGCCGAAGAAGCTGATGAATACATCGGGGGACTGATGATCATGAATGATCTTAGTGCAAGGCGATTGCAGCTGGAGGAAATGTTGCTTAGCCTGGGGCCTGCAAAAGGAAAGGACTTTGCAACTGCGATCGGTCCCTGGCTTGTAACCTTAGATGAATTAGAAGAATTTGTTGTACCTGCAAAAGAAGATCATACAGGTAAGAGTTGGAATTTAGCCATGAAATGTTTTGTAAATGAAAGACAGGTAAGCGAAGGAAATCTTGCTGATATGACCTGGACATTTGCAGAGATCATTGAACGTGCTTCTTATGGAGTTGATCTTTACCCTGGCGATGTAATCGGAAGCGGAACAGTGGGTACAGGATGTTTTTTAGAACTGAATGGAACAGCAAAGCTAAAGGATGCAAATTTACCTGAGCAATGGTTAGTGGCAGGTGATGTCGTAGAAATGGAAATCGATGGTTTAGGAAAGTTGACCAATACGATCGTGGCAGACGAAAGTAACTGGAGCATTTTAAAAAGAAAGAAAGTTTAAAATAATGATGCGGCAGATATTTCGGATAAAAAGGCCGCCCGGTATATTTTGAACTTACATAGTCTGCAAACACATGAGAAATCCAAAGAGATAACTCGAGCGGCCAAAGAGATAAATCAATTTTAAACGAATTTCGATCGTGAAAAATTATATGACCACTTTGTTAATTCGCTTAGCTGTGGCACTACCGGCATTTTTCACCTTCCCCAGGAAAGAATCTTTTACCTTCAATTCCTTTACTGCATTGACCTCAGCAGAGCCTACGCCGTCGTTATCTATGTCCATTGTTTGAACCAGAAGATCAGAAGCCTTAATTGCACCCACACTATTACTCCTGATAATGGCATTTTCGGCTTTTCCGCTTAACCTTAGATTACCAACACTTTTATTATTGATGTCAAGTTTCTGTGCATTGAGTGCAAGATCAACGGAGCCTACACTTTTATTGGCAAGAGAAAGATCACTAAAATTCAAATTGCCCTCAGACGAGACATTGCCCACCATTTTCAGATCCATACTCTTCAAATTTTTGAAAGTAATATATACCGTCATCTTCTTTTTACTATTGAAATGCGAGTCCTTCTTCATGTCTACCATGAGTTTACTACCCTCATTTTTTATCTCGAAAAGGGCTTGGAGATTGTCTTCAGCTTCGATCTTTAAAGATTCTTTGTTTCCCTGTGTAAGCACCACATTAAAAACTCCGTTGGCTTCCAGTTGATCAAATGGCTGTATAGTTACATCTTTTGTAATCACATTTCCACTCCCCTCGATCTTTGTTTCCTTGTCTTTTTGCGAAAAAACTGTGGTGGCTAATAACAAAATGCTGCAGGCTATGATTATAACTTTTCTCATATAAAAACGGTTTAAGTTAAGGTTATAAAATTAAACGAAATTCTTCGTAGAACGAAAATGACCCTTATTTTGTTACAGCTGCTTCAAAAAATTATGAAAGGCTATTAGAATATGTGAATGAGCCTGTTTTACGATATTTGATGGGATGATCCTTGATCTAAAAGAATTAAAACCAGGTGACAGGCAAACCTATTTGCAACACGCCATCGCCCCGAGACCCATTTGTTTTGCCTCAACCATTGATAAGGCGGGAAATGTAAATCTCAGTCCTTTTAGCTTTTTTAATCTTTTCTCTTACACTCCACCGGTTGTTGTCTTTTCACCATTGAGAAGGGCCAGGGACAATTCAACAAAACATACGCTTCAAAACATTCTCGAAGTGCCTGAAGTGGTCATTAATATAGTCGATTATGAGATGGTACAGCAAACAAGCCTGGCAAGTTGTGAATATCCAAAGAATATAAATGAATTCGTAAAAGCCGGTTTTACTGCTGTACCCGCAACCATGGTCAAACCCCCAATGGTAAAAGAAAGCAAAATAAAAATGGAATGCAGGGTCATTGAAGTAAAGCCATTGGGAGATAATGGAGGTGCAGGGAATTTAGCGATCTGTGAAGTAATGCGGATGCATATTGATGATTCGATCCTCGATGAAGATAAAAAGATCGACCAGCAAAAGTTACACCATGTGGCACGGTTAGGGGGCAATTGGTATTGCAGAGTTGATCCATCAAATCTCTTTATTGTTGAAAAACCAAACACACAACTGGGCATTGGCGTAGACATACTGCCTCTTTCGATCCGTCAAAGTAAAATCCTCACCGGAAATAATTTAGGCCAATTAGCCAATGTTCATGAATATCCTGTCATTGATCCTTCCTTTGATGATGATCATCTGAAGCAGATCATCCAATACTATAGCGTCAATCCAGAAGAAATGGAACGAGAGCTACACAGCTATGCAAAAAATCTTTTGGACGACGGTGAAGTGATGAAAGCGTGGCAAGTACTGCTGGCCGGCGATTAATTGCCTGTGCTGCCAAACACCTTTTTCAAGATCTCTGTTGTTCTTGCCACCGGATTTTCCCTGATATTGGCTTCTTCTTTCGCAATCTGATCAAACAGGGCATTTACTGCTTTTCCAACAACATAAGAAGGAAGATCGGGATTGATCTTATTAAAAGTAGTGGGAAGCCTGTCGTAAGCGCTCACTACATCTGCATAATATTTTGTTGCATTCAATTTGTCTAAAGAATTTTTTACAGAGGGAGTGAAGGCAGCAATCAATTTATCATTAGTTTTTTGTTTGAAGTAATTTGTTGCCGCATTACCGGGCCCCTGAATAATATTAATAGCATCCGCAATGGTCATTTCTTTAATAGCATCCACAAAAATGGGCTTTGCATAGCCGACAGCATCTTCGGCCGCACGGTTAATTTGCAATATGGCCTTATCAACCATATTTCCCATACCAATTGTTCTCAATGTATTTTCAATTTTCCCGGCATCGGGCGGAAGCAACAATTTGTAGGCATCGTTCCCAAAAAAACCATCTGTTTTATTTAAAAAATTAATTCCTTTGACCGTTCCCTGGCTTAGTGCTTCGCGAATGCCTTGTGCGGCTTCCGCTTCGGTGATGCCGCCATTCATCGACGGCAGTTTACTTATCGTGTCACAGGAAAACAGCAGGAGTAAAGTAGCAACAAGTGTAAGAGATAACTTTTTCATAAGAACATTTTTTTGAAACAAACTGCTTGCAAAAGATTGTAAAAGAAAAATACAAATTTTCCGGAACTTAATTAAGAGTTGCCTTTTCTTCTTTCTTTTTATGCAATATGTGGAGAAATTGCTGATAGAGAATTTAGATTAATCTCTTTTTAATCCAAGCCTTTCCATGACGGACTCTTTCTTTGATTTTGACACTATAAGGCTTCACCGGTTTGGGTCTTTATACCCGAGGGTTTGTTACATAGTCCATAAATATCTTACAATACACCCAAAACGTGGTCATGCAAAAATGCAACTTTCTCGTTCTTCATTTCAAGAGAATTTATTCAATCGTGGAATCAAGTTTAATCGCTAATTAGTAAAAACTGCCAATCAGAAAAGGCAACCCGCAAAATTCAATTATATACCGGCTATTGAGTAAATAGATTTGATCAATAGTTTCGGACTACAGTTTCGAAACAACAATAATCTAAAAAAATAAACATGAAAAAGCTATCTTTTCTTCCACTCGTATTATTTTCGATCATAGGCATGACTTTCATTTCATGCAAAAAAGACAAGGACAAAACGCCTGCCTGCGCAACTGATGTTGCATCCATTGCAGGGTCATACAAATTTGCAGCTTACACGTATAAGCAAACCCCGACATCCGCTGAAGAGGACTACCTGAACATCATTTTTCCTGACGCTTGCGAAAGGGATGACGTCTTATCCTTTAGTTCCAATGGTACTTATGCAATAACTGATGCGGGCACTGTATGCTCCCCATCCGGTGGTGACAGTGGAACCTGGACAGTATCGGGAAACTCGATGAACATTGATGGTGATCTGACAATGATAGAAAGCTTTGATTGTAAGACCCTGGTCCTTGCTAATAATGACGTGAACGTCACGGGTGATAAATTAAAAATTACCCTCACTAAGCAATGATCACTGGTCATCACCTGTTTCTGAAACGAATACTCTAAACAGCCATTGAACAGCTAAAACTTTATAATTCAGTTACAAAAACTTTTCTCCCACCGTTAATCTAAAATACAATGAAAAAGATATGTGTTTTCATCCTGATTTCCTTTGCAGCCTGTAAAAAACAAGGCGATGGGGATTCCATTTCAACAGTAAATATCCAGGTAAAAGATGCTACTACCGGGCAGGCGGTCTCCGGAGCCCTTGTTTCTTTACATAGATGTGCTAATGCGGGTTGCGCCTGGGGAACTGTTGAAGAATTTCGTGGCACGACCGATAACGATGGAATTTGCCAGGTTCCGTCTGCTAACTATAACAACGTACCCGTTTGGAATGACGCTATCTATGTTGTTAAAGAGAATTACCAACCACAATTTTTTTCAAAATCAACAACGGTTTCTGTAAAGCCATATGGGTGGATCGCAGTGAAAATTACGAGAGGTTCAAATTATCCCCAGGGTGCGAAATTGATATTTCTTGTTGAAGAAACCGGTCAATCTAATTACCTGGATGCACAGAGATTTAATACTAACACCGATACAACCATCATTTTAAGGGGATACGGAAATCAACGAAATCAGATCAACTGGCAGGTGTCGAACAGTGCGGTGTTAAGTAGCGGCATGTGGAATCAACAGGTTCCCAGGTTGGATACGGTAAAAAACATCACGCTCAACTATTGATAGTCCCCATACCCGGAATAAACAGAAGTACATCCATCATCTAATTTTTTACAAAAACATCGGAGGCAATTATGAAAAAGAAAAATTACATTTTAAATTTTTTTGTGCTCATATTGATCATTTCATTTTCAACAAAAACTAAAGCCCAGTCTTTCGACATCTATGTGCTTGACAAAAAAGCCGGAACAACGAAACGGGTTACAAGTATTGCCAATGCAGGCGAGTTTAACGCCAGCTGGTCAAACAATGGAAAAAAAATTGCACATGATGTGGTAGGCGATCCCGCTTCTCCTTTTGATCAATCAATTTTTGTTACCGATCTGCAAACCGGAACAAGCACTCCTTTAATTGGGGCCGAAGGCGGCAATGATGCAGCATGGTCACCTGATGGGGCAACGATCGCATTCGATGATTATCATGTATCTCCCTACAGTATTTATTCAGTGCCTGCAAACGGAGGAGCCCGATCAGTTTTGAGATACAATGCTCATCATGCAAGTTGGAATCCAAAGGGAAATAAAATCGCATTTGACGATAACTATGGATACATCGGCACAAAAGATATTTACACTGGCTTTGAAACTTTTGTTACGTACTACGGTGATCACCCATCATGGTCACCTAACGGGCAATATATTGCCTTTAATGGTGCTTCCTGGATAGGCGGTGGGGTGTGGATCGTGAAGGTAGACACGTCAGGAAATCCCCAAGGGTGGCCGGTACAATTAACTACGTCAGGTTCTGGTCCAACGTGGTCAGACAATAGTAAAGAAATTGTTTTTAGTGATTGGCCGAATGGTGATCCGGATCTGTATTCTATACCTGTTACAGGAGGTACACCCACAAGAATTGCCGGAAGAATTGGTGGATTCGATAAAGGTGATTATGATCCCGCCTTTTCTAATAATGGACAGTATGTTGCCTGGTCCAGCTATACGGATGAATCCCTTGTGGAGTCAAATAAAAAGATCAACAAGGCCGGCGAGACAACAACTACCGGATTTGAATTAAAGCAAAATCATCCAAATCCCTTCAGCTCAGAAACGATCATTGATTTCCAGTTAGCAAAACCCTCGCATATTACTTTAGTCATTTACAACGCATCAGGACAAAAAGTGAAAACACTTGCCGATGCTGATTACGAGGCGGGGAGCTACAGCGTAAGGTGGAATGGCAAAGACCAAAGTAATGCGCCACTTGCGACAGGTTTGTATCTGTGCCAATTACAAAATGGAACGAATGTGCAGGTAAGAAAACTGAGTTTATGGCGATAAAAAAAAATAATTTTCCTGAAAATAATTCAAGCCGTGTCAAACATGATACGGCTTTTTAATTAAATATAAAAAAGCAATTATAGTTTTAAAGTGTCTTTTCGTCTTCCAATTCGTTCACGTAAAATACGGAAGAACTTTGATCGTTCTTTCTCACTTACCTTGCTGATCAATGTGGATCGTTTCATCAAACCTTGTATATAGTCATACATATTTTCGCAAAAACTTACATCTCGCGTAGACATATAATTAATTACGGTATGTACCGTGAAGCAGATCTTTGAGTCTTCAAGTAAAACAATCAGGCTATTATCACCCAATATCACTTCGTTAAAGTATACCCTGTAACTACTGATCGGCTTCATATCAGGATCTCCATATGCAAATTTATAGCCTCGCTCTGCCTGTTTTTCTATATGATCAATCACTTTTTCCCAGGCTTCATAAAGTCTTAAAACATCAGCATCGGATTCAAACATGTGACTTTCGCGATAGAATTCAATTTGACGTATCGCGATATTTATATTTTCAACGTTCCAAAGCTCTGTAAA
>Ga0207706_10000761_pt1 | contig 33470 bp, 24 predicted proteins | sample KBSC53metaG_FD_184318 | JGI IMG/M metagenome (GOLD analysis project Ga0207706, IMG submission 184318) | Corn rhizosphere microbial communities from Kellogg Biological Station, Michigan, USA - KBS C5-3 metaG (SPAdes) (version 2) | ecosystem: Host-associated > Plants > Roots > Rhizosphere > Soil ... | reverse complement strand
TTTCGTCTCCTTCGTCTGAAGTTCCTTGAGGTAGGTGTCGAGGCGATCGAGGCGGCCTTCCCAGATGGCTCGATAGCGTTCGGCCCATTCGACGACGTCCTTGAGGGGCGCGGCCTCGAGGCGGCACGGTCGGAGTTGGGCTTCACGTCGCCGCGAGATCAGCCCCGCGCCTTCGAGCACACGGAGGTGCTTGGAGATGGCGGGCATGGTCATGCGGAACGGCGCGGCGAGCTCCGTGACCGTGCATTCACCCGTGGCGAGCCGGGCGAGAATCGCGCGCCGCGTGGGGTCGGCGAGGGCGGCGAACGTCGTGCTGAGTCGGTCGGGGGTCATCTGTATTTAACCATACGGTAATTTAACTATGTGGTTAAATACACTGCCCACCCTGGTCCTGTCAAGCAGCCGCTTCTTGCTGCTTGCCGCCTGCCGCCAGTCGCCTGCCGCCATCACTGCGCGAACATGATCCCCACCACGCCAACCACCGCAACCAGCACCGCGCCCGGCACGGCGAACCGGAGCCAGCGCTCATATCCCACTCCCGCTCCGAGCACCATCGCGAGCAGCGCGCCGTTGGTCGGCGTGATCATGTCCATGAGTCCGGCGCCGGTCTGGTATGCGATGACCGCCGCGTCCCGCGAAATCCCGAGCAGGTCGCACAGCGGAGCCAGAATCGGCATGGTCAGCACGGCCTGACCACTCACGGTCGGCAGTGGAACGTGCAGCAGTGCCTGCGCGGGAATCATGAGCAACGCGGCCAGCGGTCCTGGCGCCCGCGCGAGCGACGTCGCGAGCCCATAGACGATCGTGTCCATCACGCGGCCGTCCGACAGGACGACACTGATCCCTCGCGCTACGCCAACGAAGAGCGACGCGGCGAGCAGTCCCTCCATGGCCTTGAGGAAGACGACGGCGCTCTCCGAGAGTGTGTGCCCGGCCACCAGCGCGATGACGAAGCCCGCGACGAGGAAGGTCGCGGACAGCTCGTTGAAACCCCAGTCCCATCGAATGACGCCGATGACGTAGGGCACGAAAGGAGCGATCGCGAGCACCAGCAACACCACGTCGCGCTTGGTGGCAGGCGCGGTGTCTGGTGGTGCCTGCTCCGGACGCACGTCATCGCGCGACACCATCGCGAGCGTCCAGACCATCCAGACAGCGACCGCGACCACGAGCAGCGAAAACCTCAACACGGGTTGAGTCAGCGGTGGGAGCTCGGCGAAGCGGAGCGCGATTCCCGTCTGGAAGGGATTCGTCGGCCCGAAGGCCGAGCCGACGGCGGCCGCACCAACGCTGACGGCGAGCGTCGTCACGGCACCGAAGCCGAGGCGCGTGCATAACGCGAGGAGCACCGGGATGAGCGCGATGATCTCCTCTTGCATGTTCTCGAGCGCGCCGAGCGTCGCGAACACGAGGCTGACGAGGATGACGATGAGCCTCGGGCGTCGCGTGCGTCGGAGCAGGCTGCCGACGAGCCGAGCGAGCGCGCCGGTGGCATCGAGGAGCGCGAACGTACCGCCGACAAAGAGGATCGTCAGGATGACGTCTGCGCCGGAGATGATGCCTCGCGGCACAGCCATGAGCGCACCGCCCGGGCCCACCGGCGCCGCCTTCGCGGGCGTATACGTTCCGGCGATGACGACCGAGCGCTGAGTGACCGGATCCGTGCGCCGCTGGTAGAAGCCGGCCGGAATGACCCACGTGAGCGCCGCCGCCACGGCCACGCCGCCAAGGAGGAGGATCAGCGGATGTGGGAGCCGCGGGAGCGGGAGGCGCATTGCGCGGAGAACATACCGCTCACCGCGCGCGCCGACAAACCGCGTTGCGGCCGTGATTGCAGGGCGCCATGTTCGCGAACATGAAACCCATTGTCATTCTCGCCCTCGCTCTCGCGGCGTGCACACGCGCCTCCAGCGCTCCCACGCCTGCCCCCTCCTACCCCAACTCGTACGAGACGGTCATCACCGGCGGCAAGATCGTCGACGGAACCGGCAACGCCTGGTTTTACGGCGACGTCGGTATCGTCGGTGACCACATCGCCCGCATAGCGCCCGCCGGCATGCTCGCGAAGGCCTCGGCGCAGCGGCGCATCGATGCGCGCGGGCTGGTCGTCGCGCCAGGTGTCATCGACATCCAGGCCCACTCGGAGGAGCAGCTCCTGTACGGCGACAGCCGTGTCATGGGCATGATCACTCAGGGCGTGACGACGATGATCATGGGTGAAGGGGAAACACCCGGTCAGGTGTCGCAGACGATGTTCAACGACTACCTCAAGTCCGGCGACACCACGCACGCGGCGCTGTTCCGGTCATTCATCGGGCCGAAGGGCTTCGGCGAGTGGCTGCACGCCATGGAGCGTCACACCGCGTCGGTCAACTTCGGGTCTTTCATCGGGGCCGGTGGCATCCGGCAGTACGCGAAGAACATGGCGCAGGGTGCGCCGACGCCCGCCGAGCTGGACACGATGCGTACGGTCGTTAGGCAGGCCATGCGTGACGGTGCGTTCGGCGTCGCGAGCGCGCTGATCTACCCGCCGGGCAACTACGCCGGGACCGAGGAGCTCATCGAGGAAGCGAAGACGATGGCGCCCTACGGCGGCGTCTACATCACCCACATGCGATCGGAAGGCGATCGCTTCGTCGAGGCCGTGGACGAAGCGATGCGCATCGGCCGGGAGGGCGGTGTTCCCGTCGAGATCTACCATCTCAAGGCGGCCGGCGTGAAGAACTGGCCGAAGATGAAGACCGTCATCGCCAAGCTCGACTCGGCGCGGGCGGCGGGCCAGGACATCGCGGTCGATCAGTACCCGTACACGGCCGGTGGGAACAATCTCTCGTCGTGCATTCCACCGTGGGCGCATGCAGACGGCAAGCTGCTCGATCGCCTGCGCGACGCACCGACGCGCGCGAAGATCAAGACCGAGATGATGGACGAGAACTCGAACTACGAGAGCCTGTGTCTCGGTGCCACGCCACAGGGCGTCGAGGTGGTCGGGTTCCAGGTGGACTCGCTCAAGAAGTACGAGGGCAAGCGCCTGCCGGAGATCGCGTCGGCCTGGAACAAGGACTGGGCCGATGCGCTGATGGACCTGACGCTGGCGGAGCGGAATCGGCTGGGGCAGATCATCTTCGTCGCGTCCGATTCCAACATCGCGATGCAGGTGAAGCTGCCGTACATGAAGTTCGGGACGGACGCGGCCGGCTACGACCCGGATAGCGTGCACGAGTCGGTGCATCCACGTTCGTACGGCACATACCCGAAGATCCTCGGCCGGTACGTGCGCGACTACAAGTGGCTGACGCTGGAGGACGCGGTCCGCAAGATGACCGGCGCGACGGCAGCGCGGCTGTCGATTCGCGACCGCGGCGAGCTGAAGGAGGGGTGGAAGGCGGACATCATGATCTTCGACCCGAACACGATCATCGACAAGGCGACGTACGAGCAGCCGCACCAACTTTCGGTGGGCGTGAAGCACGTGTTCGTGAACGGGGTCGCGGTGGTGTCGGACGGGAAGGTGACCGGCGCGAAGCCGGGCCGCGTGGTCCGTGGCCCGGGGTATGGGATGCCCTAACGAGGGAACCTCACCGCGACCGTCGGCTGGAACTGATGACCGAAAACCAATGACCCATCACCCATGACCCATGACTCGCCATGCATCACGAGATGTCATGGCGAGTTTTCAGAGTTCTGGGCAATGGGTCATTGGTTTTCGGTTATCGGTTTCTTGCGGCGCCAGTCTTACTGCAGCGGCACACGCTCCCACGAGAAGATCGACCCCGTCGTCGGCTTCGGATCGATCGTTAGGCGCACGTACTCCGTTCGGCCATCGCTCCCCTCCACCACCATCCGGGTGACGTTCTCGGCCACCGGAGTGGAGGGATGCAGCGCATGGGCCAGCGCGTTCTCCGGGCTCGCGGAGAACGGGTTGTCCACCTTGAACCGGTGCGAATCCCCCTCGAGGATGAGCACCGGTTTCCCGAACGCCGCCGCCAACGTCCCGATCTGGGTCACGAGCGCGTCGAAGCCGTCGAGTTTCGCCGTGGGATCCCACATGTCCGCCTGCATGAACAACACGACACCCGCCGCATCCTCGGTGTTCGCGAGGGCGAACGCCTTGTTCAGCCACGCGGTGTTCGCCTGGGCCCGGCTTGCGACCTCCTCGGCCTGCGTCGGGAAGCTCGCGGCGTCCGCCGGGAGCGGGGAGCCCCACGACGCGAGATCGTTGTTGCTGCCGGTGATGTTGAGCGCGGCGAAAACGACGCGCGACTCCATGAACATGGTGTTCTCGACGAAGGCCGAGTTGTCGGGGTCGTCGGCCTGGGTGAGCAACTGCTTCTTCCGACCGCCTAACGTCTGGCCGGGCACCGGGAAGAACAGCGCCCGAACCGCCGCCAGGCGCTCGGTCGGCGTGTACAGGCCGTTGTTCTTGCTGGCCACGTGACAATCCGTCCATTCGTTGTCGCCTGGGGTGTACACCAGCGGATCCTGGAACGTGTCGAACAACCCGCGAATCGTGGTGAAGTACTCATCCGTGCACGGGCTCGATGACCCGGCTTTGATGTCCCCGAGGTGCACCGCGACGTCGACCTTCGGGTCCGCGTTCATGAGCGCGATGAGCTTCGGAAAGTCCTCGAGCTTCTGCGCGCCGTAGGGAATGTCGCCGATCACCGCCAGCGTATACGGATTCGCGGACCCGGTGTTGATGGGATTCCCGATGTCGAACGACGGCTGTTGCTGGGGATTGACGGGAGCGTCGGTGTTGCACGCGGCGGCGGCAATACAGGTGAACAGCGAAAGAGAAACGACGGCAGCGTGTCTGGGCATTGGGCCTCGGCCGTTGGAATGGAAGGGCGCAATACTCCCGCGCGTCTGCGACGGCCGGATCACCGCATTGTCATCGACACGTCACGAACAACACGGAGACGAGTCGTTCGCGCGCCATTCGTGCGGCGTTCATGCGCCGTTCATTCACCGTTCAGCGTCGGTTGAGCCTCGCCACCGCCTGTGGCATCTTTCGTTCACGTTCAGCGATTGCCTGCGCGACGGCCCGCGCGGGCTTGAGCGAGCACGAGGCTTCGACAGACGGCGGCACCGCCGGAGGAGGGACGATGGCAACGACGAACCTCACCGAGCTCCTCGACCGAGAGGGCATCAGGTACATCACGATCCAGCACTCCCGCGCCTACACCGCGCAGGAGATCGCAGCCGCGGCGCACGTCTCCGGCAGGGAGATGGCGAAGACGGTCGTGACGAAGATCGATGGCAGACCAGCGCTCGTGGTGCTGCCCGCCGGCGAGAAGGTGGACTTCGACCAGATTCGCGCCAACACGGGTGCGCACGACGTCGAGCTCGCGACCGAGCAGGAGTTCGCGACGCTGTTTCCTGGATGTGAGCTGGGCGCCATGCCGCCGTTCGGCAATCTGTACGGGCTGGACACGTACGTGACCCGAAGCCTCGCGGATGATGAGGAGATTGCGTTCAATGCCGGCACGCACACGGAGCTGATCCGAATGCCATATCGCGACTTCGAGCGAGTAGTGCACCCGAAGTCCATCGATTCGCGAGCGGACGCGAGGTAGGCGGCCATACCCCCGAGCGCGCGCCGTCCGGTCCACTTTCTCGACGACCAGCGCCGAAACCGACGCCGAAGCGTTCGGTTCGGTGTGTTCGCCGTCACCGCGGTTGCGATCGCGGGTCTTCCGCTGTGTGTCGTGATCGCGCCGCTGTTGCTTGGCGGCGTGTTGGTCGTTGCGCACCTGATCGACCTGGTCGAGCCACTGGGCCCCGAACAGTGGGCAGCGCTGCACGACGCGGTCTTCGTTGGGCCGACTCTGTACAGAAAGCTGCTCGGCCAACAAACCGCCATCTCGTGGCGGGCGCTCGCGCTCATTTACGTAGCGCCGGGCGCCGTGCTCATGCTCGTGACATGGCCGTTCATGCAGTTGCTGTCGCGGAGTGCGGGCGTGGGATCCCTTCTCCGCCGCCTCGATTCGCGACCGCCCGACCCGCAACGTCTCGCCGAGCAGCAAGTGGTAAACGTCGTCGGCGAGATGGCGGTGGCAGCTGGTGTACGCGCGCCCGCCGTGGGCGTGATCGACTCGGACGCAGTCAACGCCGTTGCCGTCGGTCTCACCACGAACGACGCGACGATTCTCGTCACCAATGGCTTCCTCGAGCGGCTGGACCGTGACGAGCGTCAGGCTACAGTCGCGCATCTCATCGGGTCGGTGGGCAACGGAGACCTCGAGATTGCCGCAACGATCTTCTCCGTATTCGAAACGTGGGCTCTCGTCGCCGCGCTCCTCGAGACGCCGTTGAGTGCGCGGCGGCGCGCGTTCGTCCGGCAATTCGTTCGGCTCGCCTACCAGGCGACGCGCGGACGCGTGGACGAGCGTGAAGCGCGAGCGATGGTCGACGCGCTGCTCATCGGATCGGGCCAGGATGTCGATGACTTCATCTCGATGGTCGAGTCCGTCCACCCTTCGTCGTTCGGGAACGGGTGCTACATCATCCTCGTCCAGATCCCACTCATCGCGAGTGTCGGGCTCGGGATGATCGCAGCGCGAGAATCGACGAATCTGTTCACGCTGTTGGTGCTCGGCCCGTGGCTCGGCGCGATGTGGCGCGCGCGTCGGTACCTCGCCGACGCCACCGCGGTTCAGCTGACGCGCAACCCCGATGCGCTGGCGCGAGCGGTGCGGACGCTGTCGAGCTGCGACGTCGAAGTGCCCGGCGGCTGGCCCGTCCACTTTCTGTTCCCGGTCTGGGTACCGGTGCCCGTCACACCGGATTCGAAGTTCGCGGGTGCGTCGACCCAAGCCGCGCGCATGCGCGTCGAGCCAGAGCCGCGCCTTCGACGTCTTGCCGCGCTCGGCGCGTTAACGGGCGACCACTCACGCGTTAGGCTCGCGCAGCGCGTTCGATCCGCGCTGTCGGAATGGCGCGACCTCCGAAATCTGATCGGGTTGATCATCGCAGCGACCGCGCTGATCGCTGTACTGATGCTCGTCACGATGCTGTGTGCGTCGCTTCTGTTGATGCTGCTGTGGTACGCGCTTCGATGGATCACGCTACCGCTGAGATTTCTGCGCGGCTCTCGGTCCTGACGCCACACCACGCTCCGCCTCACGCCGCGTCCGGGTATTGTTGACTTTCGACAACATGGCCCTAGTTTAGTGTCGGAACTCGACAACTCGAGGTTCGGCACGCCATGGCCCGACAGGAAACCGATCTCCTCCGCGGCACACTCGATCTCCTCATCCTGAGAACGCTCGCCGGAGGGCCCATGCACGGGTGGGCCCTGAGCCAGTTCATTCAGCAGCAGTCCGAGAACCTGCTCCGGGTGGGACAGGGCTCGCTCTATCCTGCGTTGCAGCGGCTCGAGCAGCAGGCGTGGATCGAGAGCGAATGGCGACCCACCGAGCAGAACCGGCCGGCCCGGTTCTACACGCTCACGGCCTCTGGGCGCCGCGCCCTCGTTGCGGAGACGAAGAGCTGGCGGCAGTACGTGCGCGCAGTGGATCTGATCCTCGAGGGTGCCTAACGTGGCCAGGCGGCCGCTGCCGACTGACCGCGTCCGCGCCTGGCTCCGCCGGGCCCGCGCGCTGATGCGCCGAGACGTGGCCGACCGCCGAATGTCCGCGGAGCTCGCGTTCCATCTCGACATGGAGACGGACAAGAACATCCGCGCCGGAATGAAGCCGGCGGACGCGCGACGAGCCGCTGTGCTGGCGTTCGGCGGAATGGATCGCGTCGCGGAGGAGATCCGCGATGTGCGAGGCATCGTGTGGGTCGACGACGCCATGCGCGATCTCCGCCACGCCGCACGAGCGCTCCGTCGATCACCCGGGTTTGCCGCGAGTGCGATCGCCGCCCTCAGCCTGGGCATCGGGGCGAACACGGCCGTGTTCGCGGTTGTTCATGCGGTCGTCATCGCTCCGCTGCCGTATGCAGAGCCGGACCGACTCGTCCGCGTGTGGGAAGCGAACCCGGCGCAGCGCATCGAGCATGCACTGGTGTCGCCGGGGACGCTCGTGGACCTCCGGCAACGGAGCCGAACGCTCGAGCGCGTCGCCATCTTCGGCGAGCGCGAGATGCTCTTCACGGACGACCGCCAGACGTGGGCGGCTCGCGCGGCTGCCGTTTCGCCTGCCCTCTTCAACGTGTTGAGTGTCCGCCCGACTGTCGGTCGCGTGTTCCCCTCGGAAGACGACCGCACGGCCTGGACGGGGTCGCACGACGACGTCGTGATCAGTTACGGGCTATGGCAGCGCCAGTTCGGCGGCGACCCCGCGGTCGTCGGCCGCACGATCCGCATGGATTACCGATGGTCGTACACGATCGTCGGCGTCATGCCGTTGGGATTTTCGTTTCCGACGAACACGGATGTCTGGGTTCCGCTGACGTACGGCCCGACCGTGTCTCCGCTCGAACGACAGTTCCGCTATTACGGCGCGGTCGCGCAGATGCGACAAGGCATGACCATCGACGAGGCGAGACGCGAGACCGCGACGATTGCCGCCGAGCTCCAGACCGAGCTCCCCGCGTCGAACGCCGGATGGACGATCGAGCTGGCGCGGCTCGACCGGAGCATTGTAGGCGGCGCGCGACCCGCCCTGTTCGTCCTGCTCGGTCTCGCGACGTGCGTGCTGTTCATCGCGTGCGGCAACGTCGCGACGCTGGCGGTCGCGCGCGCGACCGCCCGGCGTCACGAGCTCGCCGTTCGTACGGCGTTAGGCGCCGGGCGAGGCCGCCTCATCCGGCAGTGGGCGGCGGAAGCACTGTTGCTCGCGGGGTTGGGCGGCGCGGGCGGAGCCCTCGTGGGCTACTGGTGCAACCGGCTGTTGCTCGCGCTCGCGCCACATGACATCCCGCGGCTCGACGAGGTTGCGTTCGGCACTTCCGCGGTCGCCTTCGTGGGACTCGCGACGATCGTCGTCGGGCTCATTATCGGCCTGGTTCCGGCACTCCGCTCGCGGGACGCCAGCGCACTCGATGCATTGCGCAGTCGCACGCGGACCGGCGGAGCGCGCTCCGCGCGATCTCGCGAATGGCTCGTCGGGCTGCAGGTTGCGTTGACGTGTGTTCTTACGGTGGCCGCCGTGCTGCTCGTTCGCAGCTTCGAACGCCTCCAGGCCACCGACCTGGGGTTTCGCCAGGAGTCGTTGCTCTCCGCCGAGCTTCGTGTCCCTGCCGGCCGATTCTCGGGAGCACAGCCGTGGTTCCAGCGCGTCGAGTACTACGACCGTCTCATCGCCGAGCTGAGTCGAATCCCTGGTGTCCGCGGGATTGGAGGGACATCGAATGTTCCACTCACGGGCGAGGTGGGATCCGGGAGCATGTGGCGCACCGATGCACCCGGCGCGCATGGCGCGACGCCACCGACATCGGCCGCCGACCAGTGGAAGGCCGGCATTCAGCTCGTGACGCCCGGCTACTTCGAGGTGCTTGGCGTTCCAATCCTGCACGGACGCGCATTCGCCCAGAGCGACCGGTTCACCGAGCAGGCGCTCGCCAACCTGGATCCTCCACGTCCGCCGGGCGTGGCCATCATCAACGAGGCCATGGCACGGCGTTACTGGCCGAGCTCCGACCCGTTAGGCTCGACGATCTTCCTCTTCGATGACAAGTCGTTCGCGGCGTACCGCACGGTCATTGGCGTCGTTGGCGATGTTCGCTCGGCGAGCGTCGATTCCACGGCCGTGCCGACCGTGTACCTGCCATTCGCCCAGAACTCCGGCCAGGGCTTGTCGCTGATCCTGCGCTCGGACCTTTCGTTGAGCGAGCTCGTTGCGCCGGTCGTGGCTCGCCTTCGCGCGCTCGACCCCGCGATCAACATTGCGAATGTTCGTCCGTTCGCCGAGGTGTTCGACGGCGCGCTTTCCCGTCCGAGATTTACGACACTGCTCGCCGGTGGCTTCGCGACCCTCGCGTTGGTCATCGCGGCCGTCGGGGTCTTCGGGATCGTCGGCTTTCTGGTCGCGCGGCGCACACAGGAGCTCGGGATCCGCGTCGCCCTCGGTGCACGCCACGGCGATGTGCTCTGGCTCGTACTGTCGGAAGGACTGCGACCCGTCTTGTTAGGCATGCTCGCGGGGTCGGTCGCCGCCGTCGTCGTGGCGCGCGCGATGCGCGCGCTGTTGTACGGCATTTCGCCGCTCGATCGTGCGAGCTTCGCGATGGCAGCCGCGATCCTCGTTGCGACGTCGGTCATTGCGGCGGTGGTACCGGCCGCGCGAGCAGTCAGCGTCGATCCGCTGCAGTCGTTGCGGAATGAATGAACGGGGATGAGGGCTGGGGGATGAGGGATGAGGGTAGAAAGCGAGAACCCTCGGGAGGCCTCACTCTGCGTGAATGGCATCCCGAGAGTTTCCGCTCTTAACCCTCATCCCTCATCCCTCATCCCGAGGAGATAACCAGCTTGAACCCGTCGGGGTCGCGGAGGCGGAACACACGCACGCCCCACGGCATGTCCGTCGGTTCGGAATCGAGTGTGCCTCCGCACTGCTTGATCCGGTTCGCGACATCATCGACGCTTCCGGCCACCGTATACTGCAGCGAAAAGCCTTCGCCTTTCACGCGATCGAGTCCCTTCGCTCCGTCATCCTGTGTGATCAGGAGCTTCACGGCCCCCGCTCTGAACGACACGGCTCGGAGTTGCCCATCGCGCTCGTGTTCGCGGTCGACGGTAAAGCCGACGACGTCGCGATACCAGGCCAGGCTCTTCCGAATGTCCTTCACGGTCAGCGACGCCGCCACGGCAGTAGCATTGAACGGCGCGAGGTCGGCAGCTGGAGCGCCACCAACGGGCTTCGAATCTGTGGTCATGCAACCTCGTCGGGATTTTCGGGCGCGCGGTGCAGCGTGAAGAGCGTGACCTCGGGCCTGACGTTGAAGCGTACCTGCACGAGATGACCGAGCCCGCGGTTGATGTACAGCATGCGGCCCGGGGCGATCTGGTATTCGCCTGATATATAGCGCTTGTTGAAGACCGGCAGGATCGGCGGCGGCAGAAACGGCGGCTTCACCTGGCCGCCGTGTGTATGACCCGAAAGCGACCAGGCACGCACCCCATCCCAGATCGGCAGGTCCTGCACATCCGGGTTGTGCACGAGGACGATGGTCGGCCGCCCGGGTGCGCGGGTCTGTAGAGTCGCTCCGGCGTCCCGGCCGCCGGGCGGAGTCTGTTCGACGACACGAGTCCCGTCCGGGAGGTAGTGCGGTACGAGCCGCTGGGCCGCGTGTCGGCCGAACTCCGGGCTCCAGAAGTCGGTGAGCCCGACGAACTGCAGGTCGCCAACGACCTCGACCTCGTTCCGCAGTACCCGAATACCGGCGTCGGCAGCGATCTGCGTGATCCGATCGGCGACCTCGACCTGTCGCCACTTGATTCCGTAGTCATGATTTCCAAGTACGCCGACCGTTCCGAGCCGCCCGTTAGGCACGTGGCGCAGGACCCGGGCCAGCTCACGGGTGGCATCGGCGGATCGATACGTCACGAAGTCACCCGTGAACACGACGAAGTCGGGCGCGAGCTCGCGCGCGCGGTCAAACGCCTCGATGAGATACGCCGAGCTCACGCGCGGACCGACGTGAATGTCGCTCAACTGCAGCAGCGTACGACCCTCGAGCGCGGACGGCAGGTCCTCCAGTGGCAGCGGTCGTCGGACGACATCCACCCAGTGCGGTTCGATCTGCCACGCGTACAAGGGGACGCCGGCGGCGGTCGCGAACGCGGCGCCCCCGAGTGCGAGGAACTGACGGCGGTTCATTCTCGATAATACCGAGCGGCGTGCTTAACGCGTAGTGACTTGAGGCTCAGGGGGTGCTGCCCTTTCGGTAGTCGAGCTGCGGCGGCTGGCTCCCGAGCGCCGTCTCGTACTTGAACGCGGGTCCGCGCTTGGTATCGAGCTCGGCCTTCGCGGCCGCGATCGTCGCGGGCGTGCTGAAGAGATCCGCTCCCGTCAGCGCCATGGTCTTCGCGGCGACCATCATCCCCTTGTAGCCGATGGTCGTGCCGCCGGCCGCCACGGCCTGCCACGAGTGGGCCGCCGTGCCAGGAACCCAGGTCGCCGCCGAAAGCTGCACCGTTGGCACGACCCAGCTCACGTCCCCGACGTCGGTGGACCCGGCGCCCGCCGCGCCAATGGACAGCGGCTTCACCTTTGCCACGGTCTCGAGTGGCACCGCCGTGAATGCATCGCTCTTCTGGAGCCGTTCGGCGAACGCGCGTTCCGCCGGCGTGTAGGTGAACCCGCCCACCTTCTCGAGCGCACGCTGCTGCACCTTCGCCAGCGTTTCGTTAGGCAGCAGCGAGTAGACCGACCCCACGAGCTGGACGTCATAAGTCGTCCCGGTGCCCAGTGCGGCACCCTTGGCGGCGTTGACGACCTTGTTCCAGATGTCCTTCACGATGGCCATCTCGACATGCCGCACGACGTAGTACACCTCGGCCTCGTCCGGGACGACGTTAGGCGCCTTGCCGCCGTTCGTGATGATGTAGTGGATGCGGCTGCCGTCGGGGATGTGCTCGCGCAGCATGTTCGTCATCACGTCCATCGCTTCCACGGCATCGAGCGCCGAGCGCCCACGCTCGGGTGCGGCGGCCGCGTGGGCGCTCACGCCGTGGAACCGGAATTTGCCCGAGATGTTCGCCATCGACCGCTCGCCGGTCACCGAGTTGTCGTCGCCGGGATGCCAGGCAATGACGGCGTCGACGTCGTTGAACACGCCATCGCGCACCATGTATACCTTCCCCGCGCCGCCCTCCTCGGCCGGCGTGCCTATCATCCGGATCGTCCCCTTCACGTTGTTCGCCTGCATCCACTGCTTGAGCGCGATCGCGGCCGCGGTGCTCGCGGTACCGAACAGGTGATGGCCGCAGCCGTGGCCGGGGCCACCCGCACGTAGCGGTCTGCGCTCCGGCACGCTGTCCTGCGAGAGCCCGGGCAGCGCATCGAACTCACCAAGGATGGCGATCACCGGTTTGCCGCTCCCGAACTCGGCGATGAATGCGGTGGGCTCGCCGACGACTCCAGCCTTCACGGTGAAGCCCGCGGTCTTGAGCTCGGACTGCAGGAGGGCAGAGCTTTTCTCCTCCATGTAGCCGACCTCCGCGTACGTCCAGATCTGCTTGGCGACCGTCGCGTAATGGGCCGCAGCGGCGTCGAGGGTGGACAGCATCGGCGCGGTATTCGCAGCAGGCTTCGGGACCTGCGCGCCCAGTGGAAGCGCGATGACGAGGAAGAGACCGAGCGGACGCATGCGTCGGGGGGGGGTGAGGTCGAACAACGAACGTGCCGGACAGAGCATTCGAGTGCTGAACGATGCTGGCACCGACCGCAGAACTTGTCCACACCCGTCATGAGAGTAGTATGACAGCATTCGGTCATGACATCGGAGTCGGAGCGACGGGCTCATGTCACATCCATCGACGGCACTGCGTATCCGCGTCAACGGCGCCGACCACGACGTTTCCGCTGAGCCGGACACGCCACTGCTCTACGTCCTGCGCAACGAGCTCTCGCTCAACGGTCCCAAGTTCGGCTGCGGACTCGGACAGTGTGGCGCGTGCACCGTGCACATCGATGGCGCGCCTCGACGCTCGTGCGTGACGGCCGTCTCGGCCGCCGCCGGGAAGGACGTCGTGACGCTCGAGGGACTCGGCACTCCCGAGCGACCGCATCCGCTGCAGCAGGCGTTCATCGACGAGCAGGCCGCGCAGTGCGGTTACTGCATCAATGGAATGATCATGCGAGCGTCCGCGCTGCTCGCGAAAACGCCTCGCCCGTCGCGTGACGACATCCTGTCCGCGATGGACGCGAACCTCTGCCGGTGCGGAACGCATATGCGCATCGTGCGCGCCATCGAACGTGCCGCGGCCGGCGGCGCCGCCGGACCGGCCGGACGGGAGGGCTGACGTGAACACGTCATCAGCGTGCACGCAATCACGCCGCGAATTCCTCGCCGACGCCGGCGTTCTCCTCGTCGGCTTCACACTGTTCCCGCGTGGCGCACGAGCTGGATCGTTAGGCGCTGTGCCGGGGACGTCAGCCGCCCCATCCGCCGACGCGCTCGACTCGTGGCTCGTGATCGGCCGAGACGAGAGCGTGACGGTCTATGCCGGCAAGGTGGAGTTGGGCACGGGCGTGTCCACGTCGCTCCGGCAGATCGTGGCGGAGGAGCTCGACGTGGCCCCGGCGCGCATTGCGTGGGTGCAAGGGGATAGCCAGCTCACGGTCGATCAGGGCCGAACCGTCGGCAGCGGCAGCGTGAAGCGTGGTGGCGCCCAGCTTCGACGCGCGGCGGCGGAGGCACGACAGGCGCTGCTCGAGATGGCGGCGTCGAAGCTGGGCGTGCCCGCCACGCAGCTCGCGATCAATGATGGCGTCGTCTCGGTGACTGGCGACGCGGCTCGAAGCCTAACGTTTGGTACGCTCGTCGGCGGCGGGCGCTTCGAGCGCACGGTCTCCGGACGCGCACCGGTCAAGGCACCATCGGCATACAAAGTCGTCGGCCATCCAGTGCCGCGCGTCGAGATCCCCGCAAAGGTCACCGGCAAGCACGTCTACGTACACGACGTCCGCCTCTCGCGGATGGTTCACGGTCGCGTCGTCAGGCCGCCGCGCGTCGGCGCGACGCTCGATTCGTTCGACGAGCAGTCGGCGGCGAAGCTGCCTGGTGTGATCCGCGTGGTGCGGAAGGGCACATTCGTCGGCGTCGTGGCGGAGCGCGAAGAGCAGGCGGTGCGCGCCGCGAAGGCGTTGACCGCAAAATGGTCGGCGACGACCGTGCTGCCTGACGCGGCAGATCTCTACGCCAGATTCAAGTCACTGGCGACGGCCGAGCGCGTGGTCGGCGAGGCCGGCGACGCCGCCGCCGCGCTCCGATCCGCCGCGCGGCCGGTGCGCGCGACGTATCGCTGGCCGTTTCAGCTCCACGCGTCGATCGGGCCCTCGTGCGCCGTGGCTGACGTCCGCCGCGATGGCGCCACCGTGTATTCCGCAACGCAGGGCGCTCACCAACTCGTCGCGCCGATCGCGGCGCTGCTCGGGATGTCGAGCGATAACGTGCGCGTCGTCTTCACCGAAGGGTCCGGGTGCTACGGACACAACGGCGCCGACGATGTCGCGGCCGATGCGGCGCTCCTGTCGCAAGCGGTCGGTCGACCAGTGCGGGTGCAGTGGAGTCGCGAAGACGAGAACGGGTGGGAGCCGGAGGGGCCCGCGATGCTGTTCGAGATGGCGGGCGCCGTTGGCGCCGACGGAAAGATTTCAGCGTGGACGTATGACGCCTGGACGCCGACGCACGGCGCGCGGCCGACGCGCGACCCTGCCTCGCTGGTGGCCGGTGCGCTGGTCGGCGGGTCCGCATCGACCGCCGAGTTCTTCAGCGGCGGCGGCGAGCGCAACGCTCGGACCACTTACGTGCTGCCTAACGAACGAGTGGTGTCGCACCCCGTTCCGTCGTTCCCGATCCGCACGTCGTCGCTCCGCGGGCTCGGGTCGCCGCAGAACTCGTTCGCGAACGAGTCCTTCATGGACGAGCTGGCGGTGGCCGCCGGCGTCGACGCGATCGAGCTTCGGCGGCGTCACCTGTCGGACGCGCGGGCACTGGCAGTGATCGAGGCTGCCGCGAAGCGCTCTGGCTGGACCCCTCGGACGTCGATCCGTGAGCGCGGCGGAGCGGCGAGCAACGGCATAAGGAAAGGCCGAGGGTTCGCGTACGTGCAGTACGATCGCACCGAGGCGTATGTCGCGGCGGTAGTCGACGTTGACGTGAGACCCGACACGGGCTTGGTGCGAGTTCGTCGCGTGTGCGTCGCGCACGACTGCGGGCTCATCGTGAACCCGGATGGTCTGCGCAACCAGATCGAAGGCAACGTGGTCCAGGCGATCAGCCGGACGCTCAAGGAAGCCGTGCGGTTCGACTCGACGCGCGTCACGGGCGTGGACTGGAACGGGTACCCGATTCTTCGGTTTTCGGCGATTCCGGACGCGATCGACGTCGACCTGATCGATCACCCCGATCAGCCGTCGGTGGGCGCAGGCGAAGCGGCGACGTCGCCGATTCCGGCGGCGATCGCGAACGCGATCTTCGATGCGACGGGTGCTCGGGTCCGGCAGGTGCCGTTCACGCCGGACCGGGTGCGGGAAGCGCTGCGCGCGTCGAAGGTCTGACGCGGCTTTGACGCGGGCCTAACCCCTGCCTGCCACCCCTGTCGCAATTTGTCATCCCGCGCTCGGTAGTCATCCCGAGCGACGCGAGGGATCGCGATCATCCCGACCAAGGGCCCTCTGCCGGGAAAATCGCGATCCTTCGCCTGACGGCTCAGGATGACGACCTGGAGGCTTACCGTGCACTCGACCATCCGCCACGCCATCCGCCGCCTGCTCCGCGAGCCGACACTGACGACCACCGCGGTGCTCACGCTCGCGTTAGGCATCGGCGCCACGACCGCCGTGTTCACGGTCGTCAACGCGGTTCTGCTGCAGCCGCTCCCCTACCCGAGGCCCGAGCGGCTCGTCGACCTGTCGCACACGCTGACCATCTCGGGAATCACGCGGGTCGACCAATCCGACGCGACCTTCCTCTATTACGCTCGCGAAAACCGCGTGTTCAGCGGAATCGGCGCCTATCGTGTCACCGGCGTCAACGTCGCTGGATCCACCACCGGATCGACGACCGGTAACGCGAGCGCCGAGCGTGTGAGCGCAGGGCTTGTCAGCGCGAGCACATTCCCCGTGCTTGGCGCCACGCCACTCCTCGGCCGTACCTTCCGCGACAACGAAGATCGGCGCGGCGCGCCACGCGTGGTGCTCCTCGGACAGCAGCTCTGGGAACGCAAGTTCGGCGCGGATCGTGGCATCATCGGACGTCAGATCTCGATCGACGGTGTGCCGCGTGAGATCGTGGGCATCATGCCCGCCGACTTCGATCTTCCGGGGGCCAGAACGGACGTGTGGCTGCCGCTCGGCATCGACCCGGCGCACACGGCCTCGGCGGCGTTCGATTATCGCGGCGTCGGCAGGCTGCGCGACGGCGTGTCACTCGACGCGGCTGCCGCCGAACTCCAACGCTTGTTGCCTCTCGTCCCGGAGGCCTACCCGGGACGCCTAACGGCACAGTCGATCGCGCAGATTCGAATGCGGGCCGTGGTGCGTCCGCTGCGCGACGTCGTCGTGGGCGACGTCGGACGCGTACTCTGGGTCGTGCTCGGCGCCGTTGCGTGCGTCCTGCTCATCGCGTGCGCGAACGTCATGAACCTGTTGCTCGTGAGAGCCGAAGGCCGCCAGCACGAGCTCGCCGTTCGTCGCGCCCTTGGCGCCGAACGCTGGACGCTCGCGCGGGATCATGTGGCCGAAGGGAGCGTGCTCGCCATCGTCGGTGCCGTGCTCGGACTTGGCGTCGCCGTGGCTGGCGTCCGTGTGCTTCGGTCGCTCGAAGGCTCGATCGACGTGCCGCGCCTGGCCGAGGTCCGTGTCAGCGCGCTGGTGGTTGCTGTGGTCGCTGCGGTGACCGTGCTGGCGACGCTGCTCGTGAGCGTCTTCCCGGCGCTGCGCGCGGCGTCGTCCACTGCCCTCCCGGCGCTCACGGAGATGGGACGGGCGCTCACCGCCAGTCGAGGGCGGCACCGCGCTCGACACACGCTGGTCGTCGCCCAGCTCGCGCTCGCACTCGTACTCCTCGCGGCTGCGGGACTCATGGCGCGAAGCTTCGCGCGACTGCTTTCGGTGCCACCAGGAATCGATGCCGCACACGCCTTTGCGTTCCGCGTGGCGCTGCCGACAACCCCGTACGCTGACTCCAGTCGCGCTGCCCGCTTCATCATTCGGGCGCTCGAGCAGATCGCCACGATTCCAGGCGTCGACGGCACCGGCGCCGTCTCGAAGCTCCCGTTCGTTCCCGATGCGCGTCAGGACTCGGCGCTGTTCGTCGAGGATCATCCGCTTGCGCCGGGGACCATGCCGAACATCCATCAGTTCGCGTTCGCGAGCCCGGGCTACTTCCGCGCGATGGGGATTCCGGTGATCGAAGGCCGCACGTTCGAGACGCTCGACCCGGCGCGTGCGCCGCGGGAGCTCGTGCTGAGCCGCTCGGTCGCCTCGCGGTACTGGCCGCAGGGCACGGCAGTCGGCAAGCGCGTGCGGATGGCGCCCGTGGGTGAGTGGTACACGGTGGTGGGGGTGGCCGGCGACGTCCATGGCACCGCACTCGACCAGCCACCCGATGAGATCGTCTACCTGCCGCTGGTCGTGACGTTAGGCGGTCAGGCGATGGGGCTGGACGCCGAACGACCGTGGACGCCTCGAGACATCGCCTTTGTGGCGCGCACGGCCGGGGACCCAGCCATGGTCGGCCCCCGGGCCGAGCGCGTGATCAGAGATCTCGATGCCGAGGTACCGGCCTATGGGGCGCGGTCGATGGGGGACGTCGTCGCTCGGTCGGCGGCGAGGACCACGCTCACGCTGACCCTGCTCGGCATCGCGTCGCTGGTCGCGCTGGCGTTAGGCGCCGTCGGAATTTACGGCGTGATCTCGTACGTCGTGAGTCTGCGCACGCGCGAGATCGCCGTTCGTATGGCGCTCGGCGCTCGGCCCGTCGACGTGCGGCGGATGGTCTCGCGGCAGGCGGCGGTGGTCGCCGGCATCGGAATCGCCGTGGGCGTCGCCGGCGCGTTCGCGCTGACGCGCGTGTTGGGCGCGCTGTTGTTCGGAGTGAGCCCCTTGGATCCCGCGACAATGATCGCCGCCGCGGCAATCCTGGCAGGCGTGGCGGCGCTAGCCGCGTGGTTGCCCGCGCGTCGCGCGGCTGGCCTGGACCCTGCGCAGGCGTTGAGAGCCGAGTGAGTGTCGGGGGTGCGTCCGCACCGTGTACGACTTCGGTGCGGGCGCAAGCTTTTTTAGGGGAACAACGATATCCCGGATGAAGCAGAAACTGCCGGATCCGGCTTTGCATTCACGCTGGCTCTCGCAACGACCCGGGATTTCTTGGGAACGACGTCGGGATGCACTGAACTGGCTTCCCGGGGTCGTTCTTAAGAAACCGGCTCGTTGGGCAAGCAGGCTGGCCCGTTAGGCAGTATCCGGCCGCTTCCGCCGCATCCGCGTCATCGCTGTTCACGAAAAAAGCTCGGCGAACATCGAAGTCGGACGTGTCGGTGAACATCGAAGTCGGACGTCAGGTATTAAGCAGCATCTTCGTCAGATTCACCAGCCCCGCGCCCTGCTGCGTGCGAACCCGCTTCAGGTCCGTACAATTGTCGATGAGGATCTGTTTGACGCGATCGGGCTCGCCGACGAACTCCCGCCGCACCGACAGGAACGCCGCCGCGACACCGGACACGTGTGGCGTGGCCATGCTCGTCCCGCTCATCTCCACGTACAGATCGTCCACCGTGGCCGCCGCTTTCTTCACCTTGTGCCGGCACGACAGGATGCGTTCCCCCGGCGCGACCACGTCGGGTTTCTGACGACCATCCGCCGTCGGACCACGCGACGAGAAGTACGAGATGCCGAAGGTGTGCGGGCTCTCCTTGTGCACCGATCCGACCGCGATGGCTTCCTCGAGATTCGCCGGATCGCCGATCGACAGGTCCATGTTCGCGTCGATCGTCCCATCCAGCGTCTGCAGCACGGCGAATCCTTCATTGCCCGCGGCCAGCACGACGACCACGCCCTGACGCCAGAGCCGCTTCAGCTCGCGGCACAGTGGTGAGTGGCCACACGCGTAGACACTCTGATCGAACGAGCCACCGAGGCTGAGATTCACACCGTGTATCACGAGCTGACCGGCGCCCTCGTTCGTCGTGAAGACGTGATCGAGCGCCTTGATGATCCACGAATCGTCGCCGTCACCGTCGTCGCCGAGCGTCTTGTAGATGTAAAGCTTCGCTTCCGGCGCTACACCCGACATCACGCGATCGGGCTTCCCCTTCTTTCCACGAAATTGCTGCGTGCCGGCAATGATTCCGGCGACATGCGTGCCGTGCCCGTAGTTGTCCGGCGCGGATCCGGTGATGAGCGCGCCGCGCTTCGTGCAGTCGTACTGTGCTTCGATGTTCGCGAACCTGGCAAAGTGCGGATGCGCGGCATTCACTCCGGTGTCCAGCACGGCCCAGCGAATGTCGCGCCCGACGGCAGAGTATCCGACGTTCGCCGTGCGCGCCTGAATCGTGTTGGTGGAGGTGTCGAGCAGCGCGCTCTTCGCGGAGTTGCGCCAGATGCGTGAGATGGATCGACCGGCCGCGGGTTCGACGCTCGCGAGGGTCTCAGCCTCTTCGCGAGTCAATTCGGCCGCCACGAAGCGCTGCAGCGGATCGATGGCCAGGGCCTCCTCGCTGACCTTCCGGTCTCGGGCGATCTGCTTGAGACTGGCGACGAGATTCTCCCGGGTGGCGTCGAGCTTTCCCTTGGAGTCGTTGCCGCTCGAGGCAAGCTCGATGAGCACCTTGTGGCGCACTTCGGCTGGCTGGTTCTCGAACCGACGCGCCATGTCTCGCGCGATGACGAATGGGGCGATCGGCTGGAACGCCGCCGTTTCCACCGCGTTGCGAACGGCCGTCTGCACGACCTCGGTCCGCAGGTATCCGGAGCCCGAATGCGGGTGCCTCGGGGCATCGGGGTTGCTCGCCGTGAAATCCTGGATCGACGTTGGACCCATGATCTCACCGGCAAGCGTGCTGTCGAGCGCCACTGGATCGATGGCGTCGGCGACGTTGATCCACCGCTTGATGCATCGCGGGACGCGCAGCGATTTCTGCCCCGTTAGGCTCCGGATCTGATCCTGTACCTCGGTAATACCAAGCGGGGATCCGACCGTCACGAACAGTTCCACCGGATACGCGGCGGGATCGAGATCGCACAGGACGTCGTACGCGATCATCGACCCCTGGCTGTGGCCGATGACGACGAACGGCCCACCTCCGACGCGGATTCGCTCCAGGACGCTTTCCTTCATCGCCGCGCGTCGTGCCGGCACGTAGAAGTAGTCGTTCACGTCGCGAAGAAAGGCGCGGACGATCCGGCGCGTGATCCACTCGCGGAGAGGCCGCGGAAGCGGCAGCGCCGTTGCCGCCAATCCCTCAACGGCCTTGGTCCCCACCTCGGGAGGCGTGCCCTTGGCCTCCATCTTCGCCGCGATGGCGAGCAAGGTCTCGCGGTCCGTTTTCCGGCTTGCGATCGCGGTGATCTCGTCATCGAGCGACACTGCGTCGACGTGCTGTCGGACGCTGATGGCGCGTCCTGTGGGCTCGTCCTCGAGCTGCGTGCTGTCAGGCGATGCGCATGTCCCTTCGCTCGGGTCCGGGTAGAATGCCCGGTTGACCCAGTACGCCAGCCTGCTGCGCTCCGCCAGGTCGAACCCGAACAGGGCATGGTCCCACTGGCATTTGAGAATTGCCGGCAACGGTTTATTCCCGATGCCGTGGACGTAGACGATGGTTCGACCGATGCCCGGTTCGGTGTTCGCCGCCCTCCTGCCCGCCGCCGTAACGCGCTTCGTCGAGCCGCGGGCAGCGCTGGCGGATTTCTTCCCGACACGGCGGGACGACGGTTTTCGTGGAGTCGGCATGACGAGTCACTCGTTAGGTATGGAGACGACGGCGCAGGCAACGACGGCAAGACAGGACCACGTGGCCCGTCGACACACACGTGGTGTAACCCGGCGATACTATGTCACTCGGGTGCGCTTCGCGAGCGGCCGCTCGGCGCAAATAGCCTGGTCACCTCTCGCGCCACCTGACCGGGTTGCATAGGCTAAGTGTTACGCCCATGACTGCAACTTCCACCACCAGACAGGAGGAACACATGCTGCTGGTCCGCGACATCATGTATTGCAAGCCCGGCAAGGTCCGACCCATGGTCGAGAAGTTCGTCGCCATGTCGAAGCTCGGTGAGAAGACAGGCATGCCGAAGATGCGTGTGATGACCGACGTGAGCGCCGAACGATACTGGACCGTCGTCTCCGAAATGGAGGTCGAGAGCATGGACGCGCTCATGGCGATGATGCAGAACCCGGACGCCGCCAAGGAGTTCGAATCCATCATGAAGGGGTACCACGATCTGGTCGACCACGGACGGCGCGAGGTCTACAACATCGAGGCATGATCGTGCGCTGCTCGGGCGGAGTGTTCCTGCGACTCGCCACCGTCGCTGCGTGCGCGGTTGGCACCGCTCGGGCGCCTAACGCTGGAGCGCAGGTGTCGCCCGGCGCTCGCCCCACGGCGCCGTCGCGCTACGACGATCTGGTCACGCTGTTCACCGCCTGGCGCGCGTTCCAGCAGCCGAAGGTGGTGAACGGCGTGCCCGACTACTCGCCCGCCGCCATGGCCGCGCAACACCGCGAGCTCGCGACCTACCGCCAGCGGCTCGCAGCGCTCGACACCGCCGGGTGGCCGACGCACGCACAGGTGGACTACCACATCGTTCGGGCCGAGATGAACGGGCTCGACTTCGATCACCGTGTGCTGCGTCCGTGGGCCAACAACCCGGCGTTTTACATGACGGTGTTCGCCGAACAGAGCGATCAGCCGGCGCGCGAAGGCCCCCACGCGGCGGGTGCCGTAGAGCTGTGGCGCTACACGTTCCCGCTATCAGCGAGCGAGACCGCCGAAGTTCGTCGAGGCCTGCAACCGATTCCCGAGCTGCTCGTGCAGGCGCGGCGCAACCTCGTCGGCAATGGTCGAGATCTCTGGGCGCGGAGCGCGGGCGACGCTCACGACCAGAGCGCCACGCTCACTGACCTCGAGACGAAGCTCGGGAGCACCGCGCCGGCGGACCTCCTCGCCCAGGTCAAACGCGCCAAGGCTGCAACCGACAGCTTCGCCACCTGGCTCGCATCCCGGATTCCGACGAAGACCGGACCGTCGGGTGTCGGCGTCGCGAACTACGACTGGTATCTCAAGAACGTGCAGCTGGTGCCGTATACCTGGCAGGACGAAGTCCGGATCATGGAGCGCGAGCTCGCGCGTGCCCGCTCGTCGCTCGCACTCGCCGAGCAGCACAATCGCGGTCTGCCCGAGCTCGTGCCCGTGGCGAGCGAGGAGGAGCACACACGGCGTTTCGCCGCCGCCGTGGATGAGTATATGGCCTTTCTCCGCGACCACGACATTCTCACCGTGACGCCGTGGATGGGTCCCGCGATGCAGGCACACGTCGGACGTTTCTCGCCCGGGCCGCGCGAGTTCTTCACGGAGGTCGACTACCGAGACCCGGAAGTCATGCGGACGCACGGCTATCATTGGTTCGATCTCGCTCGCATGACGAACCAGCCGCACGCGAGCCCGATTCGGCGCGGGCCGTTGCTCTACAACATCTTCGACACGCGCACCGAGGGCCACGCCACGGGCTGGGAAGAGATGATGCTGCACGCCGGGATGTTCGATGCGCGCCCGCGCACGCGCGAGCTCATTTACATCCTGCTGGCCCAGCGTGCGGCCCGGGCGTTAGGCGATCTGCGCATGCACAGCAACGAGCTCACGCTCGAGCAGGCCGCGCAGTACGCGTCGGCCAACACCCCACGCGGCTGGCTCCGACTCGACGCGAACACGGTACGAGGCGAGCAGCACCTCTACCTCCAGCAGCCGTCCTACGGCACCAGCTACGTGATCGGCAAGATCGAGGTGGAGCGCCTCATGAGCGACCGGGCGCACGAGCTCGGGGACCGATACTCGATGCGGGAGTTCATGGACGCCTTCGATGCGGTGGGGCTCATTCCCGTGATGCTCGTTAGGTGGGAGATGCTGGGACGCCTGGATGAGCCGGTGCGCCGAGTCCTGCGCTAACAGGCTCCAATGTTGGCAATACTTTTTCGGGAACTGCGATGAAGCTGATCTGGCGGAAACTGCCGGATCCGGCTTTGCATCGACGCTGGCTCGCCCAACAAGCCAGGATTTGAGAATGGAACGGCCTCGGGAAGCTCATGCGTCCCGAGGCCGTTCCTTAAAAGTTCATGGCTCGTAGCGCGATCAAGGCAGCACTCGTTAGGCGGTTATCCGGCCGTTTCCGTACAATCCGCTTCATCGCAGTTCCTGGGAAAGGCTTGCTCAACAACGAAGTTGTACGTGGCGAGCGGAGTGATCCGCTGAATCTGGTATGGGAGGTCGCGCCTATCGAAACAGATCGAGTGACTTTCTGAATACCTGCCAGACGCCCCACGCGAGCGGGATGCCCACGAGCGCCCATGCGCCCGCGAGGCGAAGCACGAGTCCAGCGGACGGCCGCGATTGTGGCGAGGTCTCGGACATGGTGTCCCTCCTCTCAGGCTGCCGCCGCCGGTGACCGCCGCGCGACCGTGCGGCGCGTGTCCACGGGACGGACCAACAGGTTGCACACGAATCCGATCACCAACAGTCCCGCCATGATGTGCATCGTTGTGGTATAGGCATCCGCCTTCGCCACGCCGTGCCCGATCTCGTACTCTCGGATGTAGTTGACGAGCACAGGCCCCAGCACGCCCGCCGTCGACCACGCGGTGAGCAGCCGCCCGTGAATCGCACCCACCTGCAGGCTGCCGAACATGTCGCGGAGATATGCCGGGATCGTCGCGAAACCTCCGCCGTACATGCTCATGATGATCACGTATCCCGCCACGAACAGCACGACGTTCCCCGATCGTCCCGTCGACGGCACGACCGCGTAGAGCGCCGCCCCCAGCGCGAAGAACGTGGCGTACACCGCCTTCCGACCGATGTAATCCGACAGCGACGACCAGAAGAATCGGCCGACCATGTTGGCGAGGCTGAGGAGACCGACGAAACCCGCGGCGGCCACCGCCGTGATGGACCCTGGAAACATCTCCTGGATCATCGGAGACGCCTGACCCAAGACGCCGATTCCAGCCGTGACGTTCACGCAGAGCACGACCCACAGGAGCCAGAACTGCGGCGTGCGGATGGCAAGGCTCGCGGTCACGTTCTCCCTCGTCACCATTTTCTTGGGGTGCTCTGATGGTGTCCAGCCGCGTGGCTGCCAACCCGGGCGCGGAACCCGCACGGTGAACACCCCGAACATCATGAAGCAGAAGTAGAGGATCCCCAACGTCACGAACGTCGACGCCGCCCCGGGTACCTGTTCGGTCTTGAAGTAGGCCATGAGCATGGTCGACAGCGGTGACGCGATCATGGCGCCGCCGCCGAAGCCCATGATCGCCATGCCGGTGGCCATCCCGGGACGGTCGGGGAACCAGCGGATCAGCGTCGTGACAGGCGAGATGTAGCCAATTCCGAGACCAATGCCGCCCAACACGCCGTAGCCCAGCAGCAACAGCCAGAACTGGTGCGTCGCGATCCCCAGCGCCGCGACCTCGAATCCGCCGCCGAAACACAGCGCCGCCACGAACATCGCCTTTCGAGGACCGACGCGATCGAGCCACGACCCGAACAGCGCAGCCGACAGGCCGAGGAACACGATCGCCACGCTGAACACCCAGCCGATCGTGCTGAGCTTCCAGTCTCCGGGCGCCGAGTGGGTGACGCCGATGCGCTGCGACAGCGGGAAGTTGAACACGCTGAACGCGTATGCCTGGCCAATCGACAGATGGATGGAGAGCGCCGCCGGCGGCACCAGCCACCGCGAGTAGTGCTCACCGGCGATCGAGTGCTCGCGGTCGAGGAACGAGAGCAGAGCCATGGTCGGGGAGTTTGCGTGCCGAAGCGCGCGACGTCCAGCGCCGAGCCTTTGGACGTGATGTCCGGCGTGATGTCAGAGGCGATGACGTTGCGGCCTCGCCAAAGCGGCCGTCCAATCCGTGGCCGCGCGCAGCGGGCGTACGTTCCGACGCAGATTAATCCCCCGTTAGCGCCGGAAATCGCTATTGTGGTCCGCTGATTCCGAACCGATGCCACCGCCCGGTGGCCACCGTCCCCCTACGAAGGCACACATGCCGAGATGGATCATGTACGCCGCCCTCATACTCGTTGGCGGCGCGACCCACCCATTCGCCCCACAGACCGTAGCGCCAAATGACAATCGACGTCCCGTCGGCACCCTCGAAAAAGGCGTGCTGACCGTGGCGCTCGAGGCGCGACTGGGCCGCTGGTACCCTGAAGGCGAGGGTGGACGAACGCTGGACGTGGCAGCGTTCGCGGAGGAGGGCAAACCGCTTTCGACCCCGGGGCCGCTCGTGCGCGTAGCCGTGGGTACGACCGTGCGCGCCACGGTTCACAACCGGCTCGACAAGCCGCTCACGGTCTTCGGATTCGGCAAGACGCGCGGTCTCTCCGACAGCGTCGTCGTTCCGGTCGAGGGGAAGACCGCACTGTCGTTCACACCGACGGCGCCCGGGACGTACTACTACGCGGCGCGGCGCGAACCAGATCCGTTAGGCGGTCGCACCGTCGAGGATGCACAGCTCGTCGGCGTGATCATCGTCGACCCACCTAACGTGAAGCCGAATCCGAGCGACCGGATCATGGCGATGACGTGGGGATGCAGGGTCGACCCGTCGAGCAGGACCGGGCTCGATCGGTGCACCATGGCCATCAACGGTCGCTCGTGGCCGCACACCGAACACCTCACGTATACGCAGGGCGACTCGATCCGGTGGCGCGTCATCAACTTCACCGAGCTCGATCACCCAATGCACCTCCACGGCTTCTTCTTCCGCGTCGACTCGAAGGGCGACGGCGTCGTGGACTCGGTGTACGCGCCCGCCCAGCGTCGCATGGGGGTGACCGAGGTGATGGGCCCGTTTCAGACGTTGTCACTCGCCTGGAAGGCCGACCGACCCGGCAACTGGATCTATCACTGCCATTACGCGACACACCTCTCCGACCTCGTCGCGCTCGACACCGACAAGGGCTCGCTGGACTCGTCGATGCTCGCGCACCACTCGTCCGATCGCCCGCACCAGATGTACGGGCTCGTGATGGGCATCAGCGTCGCGCCGAAAGGTCCGGCGGCGGTGGTCAACGGGCCGGAGCGCAGGATCCGGATCATCCAGCGCGAGAAGCCTAACGTGTACGGCTCGCAGCCGGGGATGTCGTTCGTGGTCGATGGGACCCCGGAGGCGTCCGACCCGAACGCAATGCCGGTGCCGGGGCCGATGCTGGTGCTCGAGCGCGGCAAGCCGGTGGCGGTCACGATCGTCAATCAGTCCGACGATCATGCGGCGGTCCACTGGCACGGCATCGAGCTCGAGAGCTATCCCGACGGGGTGCCGGGGTGGAGCGGGAGCGGCAAGAACCTGTTGCCGTCCATCGCGCCGCACGACTCGCTCACCGTGCGGTGGACCCCGCCGCGCACGGGGTCGTACATGTATCACTCGCATTTCCGGGAGGCGCAGCAGATGGGTAGCGGGCTATACGGGCCAATCATCGTCGTCGAACCAGGACAGCGGTTCGATCCGGAAACGGATAAGACACTGTTCTTCGGGACCGCCGGGCGACTGGAAAACGCCGTCTTCGGTCCGCTTCCGGCTTTCGTGATGAATGGCAAGACCCAGCCTGACGCGATGGACCTCAAGGCCGGGACGCGCTACCGCTTCCGCCTCTTCAACCTGGCGGGCGATACGCCGCTCCTGCTGTCGATCAACGCTGGCGACGCGCCCGTGGAGTGGCGCGCTGTCGCGAAGGACGGCTACCCGCTGCCGACGTCGCAGGCCACCCGGGGGCCGGCGGTGCTGATGTTCGATCCGGGCGAGATCTACGATTTCGAGCTTACGCCGTCGGCCGCGGGTGAACTGACGCTCAAGTTCGGGCTTCCGGATTTCATCACGGTTCCGCCCCCGCCGCCCGCGGGGCCGAATCTCCCGTTCGCGCCGCTTCCGCCAAGGATCACGGTGCCGATCCACGTGCACTAGACAGGCACGTTAGGCGGCGACAAGATTTCGCCATGAACGACGTCGTTCGTGGTACGGTCGCCGCGGGGTATCAGCCCGTAGCCGACGCATTCCGCGCCTTCTTCACGAAGGCGTGGGACGTCGGCTCGGCTGTTTCCGTGTACGTGCGCGGCGAGCCGGTCGTGCAGCTCACCGGTGGTCATCGGATTGGCGCCGGCGATCCCAAGCCATACGACGCCGACACCATCCAACTGGTCGCCTCCACCACGAAGTTCGTGGAGTCGCTGGTCGTTGGGCTGCTCGTCGATCGCGGGCTGCTTCGCTACGACGACCGGATCATCGATCACTGGCCGGAATTCGCGGGTGGGCAGCCGGGCAAGGCTCAGGTAACGCTGCGCCAACTGATGATGCATCGCGCGGGGCTCCCCGTGTTCGAGCGGAAGCTCGAAGACGACGAGCTGTTCGATCTGGACGCGCGCGCGCGATTCCTCGAGCGACAGGTGCAGGTGCCGGAGCTCTACGCCGCCGAACCGGCCGGCTCCGACTGGAGGTCTCAGCGACCTGCGCCGCCGCAGGCGTACCACGCCGTGTCGCGCGGCCTCTATTCGTCGGAGCTCGTCCGGCGGGTGGACGCGAAGCATCGGCGTCTGGGTCTCTACTTCCGTGACGAAATCGCCGAACCGTTAGGCATCGACTTCTGGATCGGGTTGCCTGACGAGCAGGCGCCACGCGTCTCCGGCACGCGTCCCGACCCGACCGTCATCACTCGGCTCCTTGCTGGGGATGTCGCGGGGCTCGAGACCTCGGACGACCCGCGTCATCGGCTGCACGATTACGAGATCGCGTTCCTGCGGCAGCTGTTGACTCAGCCCGAATCGATTCCCAGCCGTGCCCTCAATTGTCTGGCGCCGAGCGGCGTGGCGCCGCAGGAGCTGGCGAATCACCCGAAGTTGCGCGCGGTCGAGCTGGCATCGTCGAGTGGGTTCGGCAGCGCGGACGCACTCGCTCGGCTCGCGGCGCTCGTGGCCGGCGGCGGATCGTTAGGCGGCCGCGCGATCTTTTCGTCGCACCGGGCCCTCCAGGATGCGATCGAGGTGGCGGACGAGTACGCGGTGGACGGCCTGATGGGAACCCCGGTCTCGTTCACCCAGGGCGGGCTCGCGCGCTTCCAATCGTCCGGTTCTGATCGCACCGTGAGCATCGGCTGGGGCGGCGCAGGCGGCCAGATGGTGAGGTTCGTCCCCGAGCTCGGTCTCGCGATTGCGTACGTGACCAATACCCTGGGATCGCGGATGGCGATGAACGACCCGCGTGGCCTCAGTCTGCTCGACGCCGCTGTCAGGTGCGCCTCGCGTTGAAATGGTTGACCCCCTACGTGTCGATTTACCGCAGGCTCGTTCGACGTCACTGTGAGCGGGCACGCCGCCAGCACAGGACAAGCGCGGCGCCGCGAACCGTTAACTCGAATCCGAATCGGAGGATAGCATGCGATTCCTTTCCATCTATCGCCACCCCGAGACCAACGTCCCACCGTCGCCCGAGCACATCGCCGCCATGGGCGAGCTCATCGAAAAGTTCTCCAAGTCGGGTCACCTGATCAGCACCGAAGGGTGTCTGCCCAGCAGCCTGGGCTTTCAGGTGCGTCGCGATAACGGCAAGGTCACCGTGAAGGATGGTCCGTTCACGGAAGCGAAGGAGGTTGTCGGCGGGTTCGCACTGCTCGAGGCGGAGTCGAAGGAAGAAGCGATCCGGCTGACCGAGGAATTCCTGTCAGTCGTTGGCGAGGGCGAGTGCGAGGTGCGGCAGCTGTACGAGGCCCCTGCATTCGCGCCGTAAGCCAATCGGAGGTCCGAGTCGAATTGCATCGTTGCAACTCGACTCGGACCGAAATTTCACCGGACCTGCATCATCCACACGTCGCCGCGGAAGTCGCCAAGCACGAAGACCAGCCGATCCGGTGTGGCAACCGGCGCCGTGCCCACCATCGCCGCCGGCACGATCATCTCCGTCAGCGCCAGCGCCGTGAACGGCTCACCGGACGGCAGCCCCGCTCTCGAATCGAAGCGCCGCGCACGCACCATATTGCGCAACTCGCTGCTCGGCACCGTCGGCAGATAGTAGAGAAGCGACCCATCGCCGGACCAGAACGGATGGCTCGCCGACCGATCCACGGCGATCCAGTCAGCCTGCGGTATCACGTCGCCTACACGGAGCCTCGCGACGAACACGGCGGGCCGACCACCCGGCCCGGATGTTAGAGCCGACGATAGCGAACGGTTGACGTTTCGGGCGGTCGCGTCGAACGCAATCCATTGACCATCCGGCGACACTCGGGCATTCGAGATCGAATGCTCCGCGCTCGAAAGCAGCTCGTGCTGCGCACCCTCGGCGGTGTCCAGAATCGCGATCGAGTTGAGGCGGGACCCATAGCGCTCGATGAGGAGGAAGCGTTCGTCGAGCCATTGACGCGGTCGTCCGCCGCAGTCGTCGCCGAGCTTTCGAATCGTGTCGTCGGCAATGGAGCCGACATAGATCGGTCGCAAGGCTCGCGGACCCGCCGTCCTGCGACCGATGGCGAGCAGCTCACCGCTCGGTGAAATAGCCGGGAACCCGTAGTCGTGCGCCGCCGCGAAGGCGGTCTCCACGTCCGTCTTCAGGTTCCGGAGCACCGGACCAGCACCGGAGCGATTCGCGAGAAAGTAGGCCAGCGTTCGGCCATCGCGAGACACGGACAGATAGGCGATGTAGCCCGGCCCACGCGTTAGGCGACGCAGCGATCCGTGCGGCATCCCGGTCGCGCGATCGACCTCGATCGACCAGAGATTCTGGTCGGCGTGCGTGCGAACGAACGCCGCGCGTCCGGCGTTCGCGGTCGGAAAGACATCCATCTCCCCGCCATGCGTGATCAGCTCGGCGTCGCCTTTCGGCTCGAGCGTCACCGCGTCGAGTACCTGGCGAGCGAGTCGAACTCCCTCGATGGTGATGACCGAGAACACGAGCGAATTGCCGAGCCACGATGCCGGAAGCGTGATCGGGAAGCATTGTCGCTGTCGAACCCGCTGCAGAATTCCCGTGTTCGACGGCTCGCCTCCGTCGGCCGGGACGATCCAAAATTCGGGCTCGTCCGCCAAATCCGAATGGGCCTGCACGAGCACGTGGCTCGCGTCCGGTGACCAGAGCACGAACGACACGTCGAACAGGTTCGGCGCCAGCGTCCGCTCCGGCGAGTCGTCCGTCGACGCGATACGTATTCCCGCCGGATCGTCGAGCGAGATGTACGCGAGCCGCTTCCCGTCCGGCGATGGCCGTCCCGCAACGGCCCGCCGCTTCAGAACTCGCGGCTCGCCGCCAAGTGTTGGCATCGCGTACACGTTCGGTCCGTTGGCATCGCTGCCCGTGAAGACGAGTCTCGTGTCATCGGGCGAAAACGCGAGGTGCGACCGCTCGCACGCGCCACTTGTCAGACATACCGGTGAGCCGCCGATCTGCTGCAGCCAGATCTGCGGCAGTTCGTCGTCGCGCCCACCGTCCGAGACGTACGCGAGCAAGCGCCCGTCCGAGGACAGGGCCGGCCAGAACGTCGCGGCCGCCTTCCACGTGATTCGCTCGAGCTGCGCCGTCGGCGGGGCGACAGCGGCCGCACTCGAGACAGCCTCGGTGGAGTCGGAATCCGAGACGTCGCTGGCGAGCGAACGTCGTCTGCTTTCCCACCAGGCATCCACCTCGCGCCGGCGCGCGTAGACGCTGCCCCGCTTCTCGTGCGCGAGCCGATGCACCGGCAGTCCCTCTTCACGTTCCCACCGTTGCACGGTTCGCACGCCGCGACCGAGGTAAGCGGCGATCGCTTTCCAGGAATCGAGTCGATCCTCCGGGCCCGCGGGTGACACGGACTGGAGCTGTTCGAGAGGACTCACTGCCACACCTGCCGGCGACGGAACGTCATGAACGGTGCGCCAAAACGCGCCACTCGGCCAGTGACGTGTCATGTCGCTTTCGTGTGCGAGAGAACCGCCTCACTGTAGCTCCACACCGTTCCTCTGGTGCGTTGCACACTACGCTGGTTATCGAGAGCTACGGAGGTGTCAGATGTGTCGGATACTGAATTCCATTCTCGCAGTGACGGCGGCCGGTGGCCTGAGCGGCGCCGCAATCGCGTCGCGCTCCCCGTCGATCGAAGGTGTTTGGCAGGCTGTTGAAGTAACCATGACTGGACCTGGAGCCCGGACGATCAAGCCGCTGCAGCCCAACCTCAGCATCATCACGGCGAAGCATTACAGCCACATCGAGATCCATGCGGACGCGCCACGTCCCCTGTTGACTGATGCGGAGAGCGCGTCAGCGGACGATCTCCGTCGAGCGTGGGGTCCGGTTGCAGCCGAGGCCGGCAGTTATGAGTTGTCGTCGGGAGCGTTCCTCACGCATCCCGTGGTGTCGAAGAACCCGGCCGCGATGACGAAGGGCTCGTTCACGTCATACTCGTATCGCGTTGCGGCGGACACGCTGTGGCTGACCCCGCAGCGAGACGCGCGCGGTGCCGTGAAGAATCCGCCGACGATCAAGCTCGTGCGCGTGGAGTAATTCGCGATGGCCCGTTTTATCGCGACCTGACGCCTTTCATCATGACCCCTTGGTCCGTTGATCCTGCGTGTCGAAATCGTCCGCTCCCATTCGACATCTGGGTAGAGACCGAGATGGAGGCACGATGATACGCCGCAATGCTGGAAACACGATGGCCGCACTGGCCGTGATAATTCTGCCGCACGTGAGCAATGCTCAGAGCTCCCCCGCGGCCGTTCCGTTCGTGGTTGGCGAAGAGCTCACCTACAAGGCAACGTACGGACGAATTCCCGCGGGCACCGCGCGCATGCGCGTGGACTGCATCGAGGTCGTGCGCGGCCGACCCGCATATCACCTCATCTTCACGATCGACGGCGGGATTCCGTTCTTCCGCGTGCACGATCGGTACGAGAGCTGGGTCGATATCGAGACGCTGTCGTCGTTGCGTCACCGGCAGCAGGTGTCGGAGGGGCACTACAAGCGCACGACGACGTACGAGATCTACCCGGACCGCGCCGCGTATCAGAAGAACGGCGACTCGCTCGTGGCGAGCGTGTCGAATCCGCTGGATGATGGCTCCTTCATCTACGCCGTTCGCGCGGAGGCGGTGAAGGTCGGCGAGACACGGCAGGAGGATCGCTACTTCCGTCCCGATCGGAACCCGGTGGTGCTCGCCGGGCTGCGGAAGGAGACCATATCGGTGCCGGCCGGAACGTACACGACCGTCGTCGTCGCGCCGACGATTCGGACGAAAGGCATGTTCGCCGAGGGCGGCGAGGCGCAGGTGTGGTTCTCGGATGACGATCGCCGCGTGCCGGTGCAGCTCAAGACGAAGTTCGGTGGGTTCTCGATCAAGCTCGAGCTGCAGTCGTTGACGTTAGGCGACGGGCCGGCGCCTACGCTCGCGACAGTACCGTAACCGGGACATCGGGACATCGGGACTCGGCCGCCAAGCTATTACTGCAGAGGAAGGCTCCTCGGCGCCAATAGCTTCCCGGCCGAGTCCCGATGTCCCGAGTCCCGATGTCCCGAGTCCCGATGTCCCGATGTCCCGATGTCCCGTCTGCCTAGAATCCCGGCGGGTGCTCGCCTGCCACGTTGAAAGCCCGCTCCATCGCGATGCCCGCCCTCGCGATCGT
>Ga0207706_10000758_pt1 | contig 33566 bp, 29 predicted proteins | sample KBSC53metaG_FD_184318 | JGI IMG/M metagenome (GOLD analysis project Ga0207706, IMG submission 184318) | Corn rhizosphere microbial communities from Kellogg Biological Station, Michigan, USA - KBS C5-3 metaG (SPAdes) (version 2) | ecosystem: Host-associated > Plants > Roots > Rhizosphere > Soil ... | reverse complement strand
CACCACCACGGCGTGAGCGAGCAGGACTTCCTGCAGCCCGGCCGATACCAGGCGGCCGCCGGCTACTGCGTCTACGGCCCGCAGACCACGCTGGTGCTCACCGTGGGCGATGGCGTCGCGATGTTCACGCTCGACCGCGAGCAGGGCTCCTGGGTGCTGACCGCCGAGGACGTGAAGATCCCGGAAGACACCAAGGAATTCGCGATCAACATGAGCAACATGCGCCACTGGGCCCCGCCGGTGAAGCGCTACATCGACGAATGCCTGGCCGGCAAGGAGGGCCCGCGCGGCAAGGACTTCAACATGCGCTGGATCGCCAGCATGGTGGCCGACGTGCACCGCATCCTCACCCGCGGCGGCGTGTTCCTCTACCCCTGGGACAAGCGCGAGCCCGAAAAGGCCGGCAAGCTGCGCCTGATGTACGAGGCCAACCCGATGGCCTTCATCGTCGAGCAGGCCGGCGGCACCGCGACCAACGGCCGCCAGCGCATCATGGATCTCCAGCCGGGCAAGCTGCATGAGCGCGTGGCCGTGGTGCTGGGCTCGAAGAACGAAGTCGAGCGCGCGACCCGCTATCACCTCGAGGCCGACGACGCCGCGCAGGCGCCCGCGCAAGCCGCTTAAGACAAGCCGAAACCTCGCGCTATAATGCGAGGCTTCACGTGCCGGTGTAGCTCAGTTGGTAGAGCAGCGCATTCGTAATGCGAAGGTCGGGAGTTCGACTCTCTTCACCGGCACCACTGAAATTTCGAGGCCCCGCGCAAGCGGGGCCTTTTGCTTTGCGGCGCCCGAGTGTCAGCGCGCCGGCACCGGGGTGCGGATCAGGTAGTCGAACGCGCCCAGCGCGGCCTTCGCGCCATCACCGGTCGCGATGATGATCTGCTTGAAGGGCACCGTCGTCGCATCGCCGGCGGCGAACACGCCGGGCACGCTGGTCTGGCCCTTGGCGTCGACCACGATCTCGCCGAAGCGGCTCAGCTCGACCGTGCCCTTGAGCCACTCGGTGTTGGGCACCAGGCCGATCTGCACGAACACGCCGGCCAGCGGCACGAGCTGCTCCTGGCCGCTGACGCGGTCCTTGAAGCGCAGGCCGTCGACCTTCTGGCCGTCGCCGGTGATCTCGGTGGTCTGCGCGTTCACATGGACCGTCACGTTGGACAGGCTCTTCAGCTTGGCCACGAGCACTGCATCGGCCTTCAGCTGGTCGGCAAACTCCACCAGCGTCACATGCTCGACGATGCCGGCCAGGTCGATCGCCGCCTCGACGCCGGAGTTGCCGCCGCCGATCACCGCCACGCGCTTGCCCTTGAACAGCGGGCCGTCGCAATGCGGGCAGTAGGCCACGCCCTTGTTGCGGTATTCGGCCTCGCCGGGCACGTTGACATTGCGCCAGCGCGCACCGGTCGACAGGATCACCGTGCGGCTCTTCAGCACCGCGCCGTTGGCCAGCTGCACCTCGACCAGCCCGCCCGGCTCGGCCGCCGGCAGCAGCTTCTCGGCGCGCTGCGCGTTCATGATCTCGACGTCATAGGCGCGCACATGCTGCTCCAGTGCGGCGGCGAATTTCGGGCCCTCGGTCTCCTTGACGGAGACGAAGTTCTCGATCGCCAGCGTGTCCAGCACCTGGCCGCCGAAGCGCTCCGACGCGATGCCGGTGCGGATGCCCTTGCGCGCAGCGTAGATCGCCGCGGCAGCGCCGGCCGGGCCGCCGCCGACGATCAGCACGTCGTACGGCGCCTTGTCGGCCAGGCGCACCGCATCGCGTGCGGCGGCGCCGGTGTCCACCTTCGCGAGGATCTCGGCCAGCTCCATGCGGCCGGAGCCGAAGGGCTGCCCGTTCAGGTAGACGGTCGGCACGCCCATGATCTGGCGTTCCTCGATCTCGTCCTGGAACAGGCCACCGTCGATGGCCACGTGGCGGACGCGCGGGTTCAGCACCGCCATCAGGTTCAGCGCCTGCACGACGTCGGGGCAGTTGTGGCAGGTCAGCGACATGTAGGTCTCGAAGACGAAATCGCCTTCGAGCGCCTTGACCTGCTCCTGCACGTCGGCCTCGATCTTGGGCGGGTGGCCGCCGGTCTGCAGCAGCGCGAGCACCAGCGAGGTGAACTCATGGCCCATCGGGATCGCCGCGAAGCGCACGCCGGGCTCGGCGGCGCCGGCACGGCCGATCGAGAACGACGGGCGGCGCGCATCCTGGCCGTCGAAGCGGGCGCTGATGCGGCCGGGGGCGATGGCGGCGAGCTCTTCGATCAGCTCACGCATCTCCTGCGAGGCCGGCCGGTCGTCGAGGCTGGCCACCAGCTCGATCGGCTGGGTGATGCGCTCGAAATAGGCTTCGAGCTGGCCTTTGGTGGCGGCGTCCAACATGGCGTGTCCTTTCAGGTGTTCAGGCGAGGTCATTCCGACCCCGTTGAGAGCACCGGCAGGAGCAGCCTGCGGCGCTGTCAGCGGGGCCTGTCCGGCCCTCCCCGGCCAGGCCGGGGAAGAGAAGCATCCGTGGCCGGCACGCTGCCGGCCCGGTGGTGGGTCATCAGATCTTGCCGACGAGGTCCAGCGACGGGGCGATCGTCTTCGCGCCTTCGTTCCACTTGGCCGGGCAGACCTGGCCAGGGTTCTTGGCGACGTACTGGGCGGCCTTCAGCTTGCGCAGCGTTTCCTTCACGTCGCGGGCGATGGCGTTGTCGTGCACTTCCATCGTCTTGATCACGCCTTCGGGGTTGATCACGAAGGTGCCGCGCAGCGCCAGGCCTTCTTCGGGGATGTGCACGCCGAAGGCATTGGTCAGCGCATGGGTCGGGTCGCCGACCAGCGGGAACTTGGCCTTGCTAACGGCCGGCGAGGTCTCGTGCCACACCTTGTGCGAGAAGTGGGTGTCGGTGGTGACGATGTAGACCTCGGCGCCGGCCTTCTGGAACTCGGCGTAGTTGTCGGCCGCGTCCTCGACTTCGGTCGGGCAGTTGAAGGTGAAGGCGGCCGGCATGAAGATCAGCACGGACCACTTGCCCTTCAGCGTCTCGTCGGTGACTTCGATGAACTTGCCGTTGTGGAAAGCCTGGGCCTTGAAGGGTTGGACCTGGGTATTGATCAGGGACATGGTGCCTCGCTTTGGTTTGAGGGTTGGAACGGAAGTGATAATACAGAATCTATCGACATTAATGAATCGATAGAGTCAATATCACTCATTGAATTTTCCAAAGGCCGTGCGCCAAGCCGGTGCGCCACTCGCGGCCTCGCGCTCCATTGGAGTGCTCACGCCTGGAATTTTCCCGCCGAAGCGCGCCGAAATGCGCCAAGCCGCACTGCGGCGTCTGGCATGGAGCTTGCGCTAACCCCGCCATCCGAAGCAGCAGCGCTCCACGCGCCACTGCCCGACCCGCGTCACGCCGCACGCCGAAGTGCGGCCCCCAGCACAGCGACGTGCGCCGACGCCGATCCCGCCGGGCATCCCTTGCCCCGGCCTTCCCGTACAGGACACCTCATTCCATGAAGATCGTCGTCATCGGCCACGGCATGGTCGGCCACAAGTTTCTCGAGAGCCTGCAGGACAGCCTGCCCCGGGGCGCCCAGGTGACGGTGCTCTGCGAGGAGCCGCGCCCCGCGTACGACCGCGTCCACCTGTCGGAGTTCTTCTCGGGCAAATCGGCCGACGAGCTGTCGCTGGTGGCGCCGGGCTTCTTCGAGCGCGACGACATGGTGCTGAAGCTCAATGCCCGCGCCACCGCGATCGACCGCGCGGCCAAGAAGGTCACGGCCAGCACCGGCGAGGTGCTGGCCTACGACAAGCTGGTCATCGCCACCGGCTCCTACCCCTTCGTGCCGCCGGTGCCGGGCAAGGACCGGCCCGATTGCTTCGTCTACCGCACCATCGAAGACCTCGAGGCGATGCTCGAGTGCGGCGCGCGCTCGAAGAGCGGCGTGGTCATCGGCGGCGGCCTGCTCGGCCTCGAATGCGCCAAGGCGCTGCGCGACATGAACCTGCAGACGCACGTGGTCGAGTTCTCGCCGCGGCTGATGGCGCTGCAGGTCGACACCGCCGGCGGCGCGATGCTGCGCCGGAAGATCGAGGACCTCGGCGTGCAGGTGCACACGCAGAAGAACACAGTCGACATCGTCGACGGCGAGCAGGCGCGCCACCGCCTGGTGTTCGCCGACGGCTCGCACCTCGAGACCGACATGCTCGTGTTCTCCGCCGGCATCCGCCCGCGCGATGAGCTGGCACGTGATGCGCAACTGGCGATCGGCCCGCGCGGCGGCATCGTGATCGACGACCACTGCCTGACCAGCGACCCCGACGTCTACGCGATCGGCGAATGCGCGCTGTGGAACGGCCAGATCTTCGGCCTCGTGGCGCCCGGATACGACATGGCCCGCGTCGCGGCGCGCCACATCGCCGGCGAAGCGGCCGCCGAGTTCAAGGGCGCCGACATGAGCACCAAGCTCAAGCTGATGGGGGTCGACGTGGCCAGCGTCGGCGACGCGATGGGCGCCACCGCCGGCAGCCGCTCGTTCCAGTTCACCGACGAGCGCAAGCAGGTCTACAAGAAGATCGTCGTCTCCGAATGCGGCAAGAAGCTGCTCGGCGCGGTGCTGGTCGGTGATGCCGCCGAGTACGGCACGCTGCAGCAGATGATGCTCAACGGCATCGACCTGCCGGAGTCGCCCGAGTTCCTGATCCTGCCGCAGAGCGACGGCGCGGCCAAGCCGGGCCTGGGCCCCGACGCGCTGCCGGCCTCGGCCCAGATCTGCTCGTGCAACAACGTCTCCAAGGGCCAGATCTGCGATGCGGTGGGCAACGGCGTCACCGCGATCGGCGAGCTGAAGAGCTGCACCAAGGCCGGCACATCGTGCGGCGGCTGCGTGCCGCTGGTCACGCAGATCATGAAGGTCGAGATGAAGAAGCGCGGCCTGGCGGTGAACAACCACCTGTGCGAGCACTTCGCCTACTCGCGCCAGGAGCTGTTCCACATGGTCAAGGTGGAGCGCATCCGCAGCTTCGACGACCTGCTGACACGCCACGGCAAGGGCCTGGGCTGCGACATCTGCAAGCCGGTGGCCGCGAGCATCTTCGCGTCGTGCTGGAACGACTTCATCCTCAACCAGGACCACGCGCGCCTGCAGGATTCGAACGACTACTTCCTCGGCAACATCCAGAAGGACGGCACCTACTCGGTGGTGCCGCGCATGCCCGGCGGCGAAGTCACGCCCGATGGTCTGATGGCCGTGGCCCAGGTCGCCAAGAAGTACGGCCTGTACACCAAGATCACCGGCGGCCAGCGGGTGGACCTGTTCGGCGCGCGCGTCGACCAGCTGCCGGCCATCTGGGAAGAGCTGATCGCTGCCGGCTTCGAATCCGGCCACGCCTACGGCAAGTCGTTGCGCACGGTGAAGTCCTGCGTGGGCTCCACCTGGTGCCGCTACGGGGTGGGCGACAGCGTCGGCCTCGCCGTCGAGCTGGAGAACCGCTACAAGGGCCTGCGCGCGCCGCACAAGATCAAGTTCGGCGTCTCGGGCTGCACGCGTGAATGCGCCGAAGCCCAGGGCAAGGATGTCGGCGTGATCGCCACCGACAAGGGCTGGAACCTCTATGTCTGCGGCAACGGCGGCATGAAGCCGCGCCATGCCGAGCTGCTGGCCTCCGACCTCACGAAGGAGCAGCTGATCGCCTACATCGACCGCTTCCTGATGTTCTACGTGCGCACCGCCGACAGGCTGCAGCGCACCAGCGTCTGGCGCGAGAACCTCGAAGGCGGCCTGGCCTACCTGAAGGATGTGATCGTCGACGACAAGCTGGGCCTGGCCGCGGAGCTCGAGGCCGAGATGCAGCACGTGGTCGACACCTACGCCTGCGAGTGGAAGACGGCGGTCACCAACCCCGAGGTGCGCAAGCGCTTCCGCCAGTTCGTCAACAGCGACCAGCCCGACCAGCACATCGTGTTCGTCGAGGAGCGCGGGCAGATCCGCCCCGCCGCGCCCGACGAGCGCGCCGCCGTGCGAGACCTTGCCGACCAACCTGCCTGAGGAGAGCCGACCCATGAACCGCAACGACACCCCGCAGTGGAGCCCCGTGTGCTCCGTGGACGACATCCTCCCCGACACCGGCGTCTGCGCGCTGGTCAACCAGCGCCATGTTGCGGTGTTCCACGTCAAGGGCCGGGGCGAGATCTACGCGATCGACAACTTCGATCCCAACGCGCAGGCCAGCGTGCTGTCGCGCGGGCTGGTGGGCAATGTGGGCGAGCGCATCGTCGTCGCCTCGCCGATCTACAAGCACCACTTCTGCCTCGAAAGCGGCGAATGCCTCGAGGCGCCGGAGAACTCCGTCGCCGCCTATCCGGTGCGCATCGAAAACGACACCGTCCTCGTGGCGGTCTGAGCGAGACAACATCATGGCCTACCTCGTCCCTTCCGAATTCGTCACCAAGATGGTCGACGCCGGCGAATCCAAGATCTACATGGCGACGCGCGACACGCTGATCCGCGCCTACATGGCCGGCGCCATCCTGGCGCTGGCGGCCTGGTTCGCGATCACGATCAACGTCAACACCGGCCAGCCGCTGCTCGGCGCCGTGCTGTTCCCGGTGGGCTTCGTCATCCTGTACCTGCTGGGCTTCGACCTGCTGACCGGCGTGTTCGTGCTGACGCCGCTGGCGCTGCTGGACAAGCGGCCCGGCGTCACGCTCAAGGGCGTGCTGCGCAACTGGGGCCTGGTGTTCATCGGCAACTTCGCCGGCGCGATGACGGTGGCGGTGATGATGGCCGTCGTCACCACCTTCGGCTTCTCGACCGAGCCCAATGCGGTGGGCAAGGCGATCGGCGTGATCGGCGAGAACCGCACGCTGGGCTATGCCAAGTACGGCATGGCCGGCATGATGACGCTCTTCTTCCGCGGCATGCTGTGCAACTGGATGGTCTCCACCGGCGTGGTCGGCGCGATGATCTCCACCAGCGTCAGCGGCAAGGTGATCGCGATGTGGATGCCGATCATGCTGTTCTTCTACATGACCTTCGAGCATTCGATCGTCAACATGTTCCTGTTCCCCTCGGGCCTGCTGCTGGGCGCCAAGTTCTCGCTGATGGACTACCTGATCTGGAACGAGATCCCCACCGTGCTCGGCAACATCGTCGGCGGCCTCTCCTTCACCGGCCTCACGCTCTACGCCACCCACGTGCGCACCGGCGCCAAGCGCGCACTGGCCTGATGGGCCGGGCATGCCGCTCGCCATCCGCACGGGCCAATGTTCCGACCCCGGCCGCAAGCCGGTCAACCAGGACTTCCACGGCCTGTGCGTGCCCGGTGAGCCGCAGCTCACCGCGAAGGGCATCGCCGTCGCGCTGGCCGACGGCATCAGCAGCAGCCCTGTGAGCCAGCGCGCCGCCGAGGCGGCGGTGCGCAGCTTCCTCGACGACTACTACTGCACGTCGGACGCCTGGTCGGTCAAGACCTCGGTCGAGCGTGTGCTCGCGGCCACCAACTCCTGGCTGCATGCGCAGAACCAGCGCGGCCCGGGCCGCTACGACAAGGACCGCGGCTGGGTCTGCACACTGAGCGCGATGGTCTTCAAGTCGCGCACCGCCTATCTCTTCCATGTCGGTGATGCCCGCATCTACCAGCTGCACGGCAAGGCGCTGGAGCCGCTGACGCAAGACCACCGCGTGCAGGTCGGCGGCGGCCAGAGCTACCTGGCGCGCGCGCTCGGCGTGCAGGGGCACCTGGAGATCGACCACCGCACGGTCGCACTCGCCGAGGGCGACACCTTCGTGCTCGCCACCGACGGCGTGTACGAGCACGTGCCCGAGCCGGTGATCGTCGACGCGATCGAGCGCCATGCCGATGCGCTCGACACCGCGGCCCGCGAGATCGTCGACGAAGCGCTGGCGCGCGGCAGCCCCGACAACCTCACGGTGCAGATCGTCCGCATCGAGCAGTTGCCCGATCCGCAGGCCGGCGAGGTGGCGCGGCTGGCGGCCGAGCTGCCGCTGCCGCCGCTGCTGGAACCGCGCGCGCTGTTCGATGGCTACCGCATCTTGCGCGAGCTGCACGGCAGCAGCCGCAGTCACATCTACCTGGCGACCGACGAGGCCTCCGGCGAGCCGGTGGTACTGAAGACGCCCTCGATCGACCTGCGCGGCGATCAGGCCTACCTCGAGCGCTTTCTGCTCGAGGAATGGGTGGCGCGCCGTGTCGACAGCCCGCATGTGCTCAAGCCCCGCGCCGCGCGTGCGCGCAGCTTCCTCTACGTGGTGTTCGAGTACGTCGAAGGCTGCACGCTCGCGCAATGGATGCTCGACCATCCGCGCGCCGACATCGCGATGGTGCGCGCCCTCGTCGAGCAGATCGCGCGCGGGCTGCGCGCCTTCCATCGGCTCGAGATGCTGCACCAGGACCTGCGTCCCGAGAACGTGATGGTCGATGCGACCGGCACGGTGAAGATCATCGACTTCGGCGCCGTCCGCGTCGCAGGGCTGGCGGAAACGGCGGCACAGCGCGGCGATGACGTGCTGGGCACGCTCAGCTACACCGCGCCCGAGTGCTTTCTCGGCCAGCCCGGCAGCGCGCGCTCAGACCAGTTCTCGCTGGCGGTGATCACCTACCAGATGCTGACCGGCCGCCTGCCCTACGGCACCGAGGTGGCCCAGTGCCGCAGCCTCGCCGAGCAGCGGCGGCTGAAGTACCGATCGGCGCAGCAGGTGCAGCCGCGGTTGCCCGGCTGGATCGACGACGCGATCCAGAAGGCGCTGCAGCCCGAGCCGCACAAGCGCTATGGCGACATCGACGAATTCGTCGCCAGCCTGCAACGGCCCGACCCGGCACTCGCGCGCAACGGCCGGCTGCCGCTGATCGAGCGCCATCCGCTGGTCTTCTGGCAGGCGCTGTCGGCGCTGCTGGCACTCGCCTGCATCGTCCTGCTGGCGCTGTGGCAGGCGCGCGCCTGAGCGCACCTGCCCGGCTCAGGCCACGGGCTTGGCCTGCGCCTGCGTGACCATCACCTGGTCGATCTTGTAGCCGTCGACGTCCATCACCTCGAAGCGGTAGTGCGCCAGATCCACCGCATCGGTGCGCCGCGGGATGCGGCGCAGCACCACCATCAACAGCCCGGCCAGCGTGTCGTACTGCCCGCGCTGCGGCAGCACCGCGGGGTCGAGGTCGAGCGCGCGCAGCACGTCGACGATCGGCGTCACGCCGTCCATCAGCCAGGAGCCGTCTTCGCGGCGCACGATCTGCTCTTCCTCGCCCGGCGCGACCAGGCTGCCCATCACGGTGCTCATCACGTCGTTCAGCGTGATCACGCCGACGACCAGGCTGTACTCGTTGACCACCACCGCGAAGTCCTCGCGCGCGATGCGGAACTGCCCGAGCACCTCCGACAGCGTCAGCCGATCGGGCACCACGAGCACGCGCTGGATCAAGCCCTTGCTGGTCTCGCCCTGCAGCGAGATCGGTTCCTCGCGCAGCACGCGCGCGAAGAGATCGGCCGCATCGACATAGCCGACCACGCTGTCGATCGAGTCCTCGCAGACGATGTAGGTCGAGTGGGGCTCTGCCGCGATGCGGGTGCGGATGATGTCCTCGCCGTCGTCCTGCAGGAAGTACACCACGCGCTCGCGCGGCGTCATCGCGGATTCGACGGTGCGGGTGTCGAGGTCGAACACGTTCTCGATCACCTGCTGCTCGGCATCGGCCAGCACACCGGCTTCGGAGCCGGCGGCCGCCATCGCGCGGATGTCTTCCATGGTGATGGTGTCGTCGCGCTGGGCCGGCAGCCGCAGCCAGCGGAAGAGCTGGTTCGCCAGGCCGTTGAACACCCACACCAGTGGCGCGAGCAGCCGCATCCACAGCCGCATCGGCGTCACCAGCCGCAGCGCGAGCCGCTCGGGATCGGTCATGCCGATGCGCTTGGGCACCAGGTCGGCGAACAGGATGAACGTGCCGGTGACCAGCGCGAACGAGAGGATGAAGCCCAGGCGCTCGGCCGCCGCGGTGGACAACATCTGCCCCAGCAACGCCGAGAAATACGGCGTCAGCGCGCCCTCGCCGACGATGCCGCCGAGGATCGCGACCATGTTCAGCCCGATCTGCACCACGGTGAAGTAGTTGCCGGGATGCTGCTGGATCTCGAGCACGCGCTGCGCGCGCGGATCGCCGTCGTCGGCCATCTGCCGCAGGCGCAACCGCCGCGCCGCGGCGAGCGAGATCTCGGCCATGGAGAAGAAGCCGCTGGCGCAGATCAGCAGCGCGATGAGCAGGAGGCTGGCGAGGGCATTCACGCGCGCCAGTTTAGTAGTGGCACGCGTGGGGCCCCCGCGGGCCCGCCGTCAGCCCTTGGGCGACATCACGCGCAGCTTCTTCGTGCCGACCGACGCCGGCGCGGCGCCGCCCGAGGTGTTCTCGAAGCAGAAGCCCTGCACCGGCTGGCTGCCCGAGAACTGCACCTCGACACCGGGGTACCAGCCGCCTCCGCCATCGAACGGCGCCACCGACAGCGCGGCGCCGTTGGCCAGCGTGCAGGAGAAGCCGCCGTCGTCCTTCTGCCAGGTGCCGTTCGATGCGAAGTCGACGGTCTCGAAGGGCAGGCCCTGGATCGCGGCCGAGACCGCGCAGGTCACGGAGCCGGTCAGCTGCACCTCCAGCTTGATCGTGCCGCTGCCGCTGCCGCCCATCGCATAGTGGTCGTACTGGTAGCCGCCCTCGATCACGAGGGTGTCGCTGGTCAGCGCGACGCTCGGCGTCTGGCCGTTGTTGCCGACGTTGTTCATGTCGTGCCAGGCGACGGTGCGGTAGTCGAAGCGGCCGGTGGCGGCATTTTGCAGCGTCGGCGCCAGCGACGGCATGTCGACCTCGGTGCCGGTGTGCCAGATCGGCACGCCGGCGGCGTCGTAGAGCGCCATGTCGCCGTCCGCCTGCAGCAGCAGGTAGCCGAGGCGGTTGCCCTGCGTCCCGCTGGCCCACAGCGCGTTGGTGCCGCTGTAGACGACAAGGTTGCCGTCGGCCTGCACCACGAAGAACGCGCCGGCGTTGCCGTAGGTCTGCGAAGCCCAGGTGGGATAGCCCTGGAAGCTCGAACCGGGCGTGGGCGGCGTGCCCGCCACTTCGTACAGCACGAGGTTGCCGTCGCCCTGCATGACGAGCACGTACTCGCTGTTGCCGCTGATGGCCCAGTCGCCGGGCTGCATCTTCGTATCGACCGCGATCTGGCCGCCAGGTGCGTTGATCTGGTTGCCCACGGAGACGGTGGTGGTTCCCATGAAAGTCCTTCCTTGATGTGGAGCTGGGGTGGCGCAAAGTTAGCGCCGGGCCAGGCGGCATGGAATCAGCAGGATGCGGACTTTGGCCCTCTGGAATTCCTAGAGAGCCGGGGGAGGCGCGGCGATCAGCGGCGCGGTGCGATGGCGGCCTGCTCGAGCCACAGCAGCGCATCCACATGGGCCATGAAGCGCTCGAGGTATGCGGGCGACAGCTCGCGCATCAGCAGCAGCGAGCGGTGCACCAGATGGTGCGAATTGAGGGGGCCGGCGTTCTCCGGCACCTTGGCCAGCGAGCGCGTCAGTCGCTGGTCGGTGTTCAGCCGCGACCAGGTGCGCCTGAACTCCTTCAGCGTCTTCAGCTCGCCGTCGCTGGGGGCCGGTGCATGGCGGGCGATATGGTCGACCAGCTCCCCGAGCGGCCCGCGCTGCGGCACAGCCGCCGGCGCTGCTTCGGCCACCCGCGGCGGATCGGCCGCGGCCGCGCGCAGCGCGACGATCTTCTCGTCGAGCAGGCGGCGCGCCTCGCCCTGGTGGGCGGCAGCGCGCCGGGCCAGCGCCTCGATGAAGCGCTGGCGCACCGGATCGAGGCCCCGGTCGTCACGCATGCGGCTTGGCGGCGGCATTGGCGGGCCGCGGCGTCGGCGCCATCTCGACGCGGCGGTTGCGCGACCGGCCTTCGGCATCGGCATTCGAGGCCACCGGCTGCTCCGAGCCGAACGCGGCGGCGAAGACCGTCGACGACGGCATGCCCTCTTCAATGAGCGCACGGGTCACCGTCAGCGCGCGCTGGGCCGAGAGCTCCCAGTTGTCGGCGAACCGGCCGCTGCCGCCGCGCACCTGCCGGTCGTCGGTGAAGCCGCTGACCATCAGGATCTCGTCGCGCGCCTTCAGGTAGGCGGCCAGCGGCCCGGCCAGGCTCTTCAGCAGCTGCCGGCCTTCGGGCTGCAGCTCGGCGGAGTTGAAGGCGAACAGCACGCTGCCGCTGATGCCGATGCGCCCGTTGTTCAGCGTCACGCGCCCCGCGGCCAGCGGGCCGGCGAGCGCTCGCTCGAGCGCCTCGCGGCGCTGTGCCTCGACCTGGCGCTGCTGGACCTCTTTCTCCAGCTGAGTCGCAAGGTCGAGCTGGAGCCCGAGCGCGCACACCAGGATCAGCACGAACGCGCCGAGCAGCCCCGCCATCAGGTCGCCGAACACGGCCCAGACGGGGGGCTCCAGGCTGGCGTCGATCTCTTCCATCGCCGTCAGGCCTCGCTCGCCGCCGGCGCCCGCGCATGCGACAGGCGCTGCAGGTCCTCGACGATCTGCTTCTGGGAGCTGATGCTGAGGTCGATCACCTCCCTCGCCTGCGCCACGTAGTAGGCCAGCTGCTCGTCGCTGCGCGCGATGGACTTGCCCAGCGCGCCTTCGATGCGCTGCAGCTGGGCCATCAGCTTGTCGTTCGACTCGCTGAACAACTGCACCGCATGGCCGAACGCCTCGCCCAGGCTCGCGACCTCGACCGCGCTGCTCGTCATCTGCGCGGCGACATCGGTGACCTTCTCCGCTTCGGCGCCGACCTTCTCGGCGAAACCGGTGGCCACGCGCTCGAGCATCGCGTGGGAGGAATTCACCAGCGCCTCGATCGCGCCGCGCTGCTCGGCCGAGGCGTGGTTCACCGCGTCGAGCAGCGTCGCCAGTGTTTCCATCACGCGGCTGCGCTCCTCGAGGATCGCGTTGTCGCGCGCCAGGCTGTCCGACAGCTTCTGGCGCAACTCGGCGATCACCTCCGCCGCCGCACGCGGCGCTTCGGAGGCGGCCTGCATCAGGCGGCCGATCTCTTCGATCGTGCGGCCGGCATGCGCCTCGGCCTGCGCGCTGATCTGCTGCGCGGTGCGCTCCAGCGTCTGGCAGATCTGCTGTTGCTGCGCGAGCGTCTGCGCGCCGGCCTGCTGCCATTCGTGCTGCAGCGAAGCGGCCATCGCCTGCAGCGCGCTGTTCCAGGCGGCGAGGCGCTGCTGGTCCTGCGCGGCCAGCGCGGCCTGCAGCTCGACATGCGCGCTGCGCATCTCCCGGGCCAGCGCATCGCTGGTGCGCTGCTGCTCGGCGAGGGCGCCCTTCCAGGTCTCGGCCACGGTGGCGGTGGTCGCCTCGAAGCGGGTCGCCAGGCCCTGCAGCTGCTGTTGCACGGCCTGGGCGAGCGAGCCCTGCACCGCGGCCGCCTCCCGCGCGAGGCCGGCCATCGTGGCCTCCATCGCCGGCTGGATCGCCGCGGCGGCGGCGCGCGCGCCATCGGCCAGGCTCTCCTTCAGCGAGCGGTCGACCGACGCGGCCAGCCCGGCATAAGCCGCCTCGGCCTGGCCATGGAAGCGCTCCTGCCCGGTGGCGAGGCGCTCGTTCAGCGCCAGGTGCTGCTGCTCCATCTGCGCCATCATCGCCTGCAGCCGGTCGACCAGGGCCGGCATCGCCTGGGTCTGCAGCTGCAGCAGCTTGAAGGACTCCTCGCGCTGGTGGGCAAGGGAGAAGACACGCAGCGTGGTCGCGATCCGTGCATCGAGCTGTTGTGCCGCCAGCAGGCGCTCGCGCCGGCGCAGCGTCGACATCAAGCCGAGCATCGCGGAGGCGGCCACGCCGGCCACCGAGGTACCGAACGCCAGGCCCAGGCCCTTGACCGGCGCCGCCAGCGAGGCGCGGATGGCCTGCACGTCGGTGGCGCTCTGCAGCGCCAGGCCGGTGCCGTTGAGCGTGACCACCATGCCGAGGAAGGTGCCCAGCATGCCCAGCAGCACGAGCAGCCCGGTCAGGTAGGGCGTGATCGCAGGGCCGGGCAGGCCGACCCGCTCGCCTTCGACGCGCAGGCGCACTGCGTTCTGCAACGAGGGATGCAGCTGGTCGAGCCAGGGGCCCAGGCTCGCCGGCGGCGCCTGCAGGGCCGACACCGCCTGCGTCAGCGTGCCCGTCGCCTGGTGGAAGCGCTGCAGCTCCAGCGCGCCGAGCAGGTAGAACGCGCCGATCAGCAGCGTGATGGCCAGCGCCAGCGGGTTCGTGCCGACATAGCCGGCGCCGACCCAGCCGACGGCGAGCAGGCCCACGATGAAGGCGGCGTGACAGGGAAATCTATTCATGGCGGCTTGCTTGCCTGTTGCGAAGTGCCTCGAGCAGGCCCTCGGCCGGTTGCAATCGAATCTCCAGCTCGGCGAGCAGCACGGCCCGCATGTCGGTGCCGAACACCTCGAGTCCGCCGCCGGGGCGGCCCCATCCGTCGGGATCGTCCTGCCGCAGGCGCTCGAAGCGCCTTTCCAGCAGCCGCGGCACGCTCGACAGCAGCACACGCTCCTGCTCGCTCAAGACCTGCTCCATCACCGCATCCACGGCAGCCAGGCGGGCCATCTCCGGCGAGCTGGCGGCCAGCGCTGCCCGCAGGCGCTCGCGCAGCGGGCCGATGCCCGCCTCCATCGCCTGCTGCCGCGCGCCGTAGCGCCGGCGGTGCGATGAGAAATCGGCGTCGGCGTCGACCGGGGCGCGGTCGTCGGTGATGGCGGTCGCCAGTGCGGCCTTCACGCGGCGGAATTCGGCCTCGTGGGCTTCGATCTGCGCCGATGGGCCGGAGCGCCGGCCCGGCGCGGCTTCAGCAGGGCGTGCGTTCAACGCGGCCGAGAGCGAGATCGCGTCGGTCCAGGCCAGCCACTGGCTCAGCCGCTCGGCGAAGGCTTGTTTCGGCTCCGGGGCCTCGGCATCGGTCAGCCGCACGAGCAGGCGGACGAGCGCCGAACCGGTGAAACGTGTGCGCAGTGACCCTCGACCCATACCGCCAGCAGAGGCTCAGATGGAAAAAAGGGCGCAGTCTACTACTGCCGGCGGCGCCGGCCCCGTGTGCGCTCAGGCCGGGCTCTTCAGTGCCGCCAGCTTGTCGGCGGCCTCCTTCTTGCCCATCGTCCGCAGCATGGCGATGGCGGGTAGCTGGCCGTTGCGCGGCTTGGCCTTGCCGCTTTCCCAGTTGTAGACCGATTGGCCCGACGCGCCGACCAGCAGGCCGCAGTCGTGCGCCGAGAGCCCCAGGCGGCGCCGCTGCGAGGCCAGCCCCTTCGCGCTGAAGCGCAGCTTCGACGACGGCTCTTGCGCGTCGTCGGCCTCGGGGGCCTGGGCCCGGGTGCCGGCCCGGGAGAGCCGGCGCAGCGCCTGCTCCAGCGCCTGCGTGCGCCGCTTCAGCGCCGCGATCTCCGAGCGGTAGGTGCTCACCGCTTTCTTCAGCGCGGCGGTTTCAGAACGGAGCTCCTTTCGCGCGACGCGGGAGATTTCGTTCTTGAGGACGGATGCAACGTTGGTCATGCCACGTAGCTTACCCCGGCCTCCTGCGGCGGGGCTTGCCAGCGAAGCTGTATGGAAATACAGTTCCGCCATTGCCCAGGAGGTCCCATGAGCCACCAGCTCCGCCAGCACTATCGCCCCAGCAGCCATCGCCTTCCGGCGTGGCTTCAGTATGTCTGGCAATGGCTCTGAGCTGACGCCGCTTCGGCGGGGCTGGGGCAAGCGCCGGCGCTCGGCGCCAGCGCCACACGGTTGCGCCCGCCCGTCTTGGCCCGGTAGAGCGCATCGTCGGCCCGCTTCAGCAGCGAAGCGAGCTCATCGCGGGCCTCGCACTGCGCCATGCCGATGCTGATGGTCACCGGCTCCCCATGCGGGAACGTGTGCACCGCCACCGCACGGCGCAGCCGCTCGCCCAGTTCGGCGGCCGCGCTCACCGGCGTGCCGGGTGCGAACAGCAGAAACTCCTCGCCGCCCCAGCGGCCCAGCCCATCGCCGCCGCGCAGCTGCCGGCCCATCACCTCGCCGAGCCGCTGAAGCACCGCATCACCTGCGGCGTGACCGAATCGATCGTTGATCGACTTGAAGCGGTCGACATCGATCAGTGCCACGGTCAGCGGCTGCCCGACGCGGCGCGACAGCGCGATCGCGCTCGTCAGCCGGTCGGTCATCTCGCGCCGGTTGGGCAGGCCGGTCAGCATGTCGGTCAACGCCAGCTCGCGCATCACCTCCATGTGGGCCCGGGCGCGGTCGTGGCTGCTGCGCAGCCGCACCACCGCGATCAGCAGCACGACGAACAGGGCGTGCGTCATCGCCACCTGATCGAGGAAGGGGCCGTGCGCGGTGAGCCACGGCGGCAACGTGCCGGCGCGCAGCATCAGCAGCAGCGGCGAGAAGATGCCCGCCGCGGTGAGGCCAGAGACCACCAGCGCGGACCGCAGGTTCAGGAACACGAACGCGCAGCCGTAGCCCAGCGGTACCCAGTACAGGTCGGTGAGCACCTGGTAGCGCTGATCCTCGCCGCTGGTGAAGGCCAGCGTCGCATGCAGCGTCACGACGAGATAGAGGTTGAAGGTCGCCACCGGCACCGCGCGCAGCGGCGCCTCGAGCGAGGGCTTGAACACCGTGGCGAGCGACGAGCTCGCGATCACGGCGGCCGAGATCGGCAGCATCGAGCTTGGAGCGCCGCCGCTGCGCATTGGTGCACGAAGCCGTGCGATCGGCGATCAGGCCGGGGTCAGCGCTCCTGAGCGCCGGTCGTGCTCAGCGGCAGCGGCGCGAACACGCAGGTGCCGATGGCGGCAAGGTCAACCCCTGCGGCGATCAGGCAGGCCGCCAGCCCGCCGCTGTGCCACGACGATGCCAGCAGCAACAGCAGCGTCGGCAGCGACAGCACGCCGAGCGCCAGGAAACCCGGCGATCGCATGTGGGCGGGCACCCTGCCCGCCGCGGAAGTCGCGTGGGTTGTCGGCCCGCCCGGCCAGACTCGCAGTTCATTCATCGGGGACCTCTCTGATGATCTTGTAGGTATCGAAAGGCCGATTTTCCCCGTCATGCCCTGCGGGGAACAGGGTGAATATTCACGCGCTCAATGCCAGACCTTGGGCACCTCGATGCCGACGCCCTGCAGCAGCTGCACCACGTCGGCCACGCCGTTGCCGACGGTCGCGATCGCGCGCCGCACGTCGAACTCGGTGACGTCGAGCACGCAGGCCCAGAAATCGATGTCGTGGTCGCCCACGATGCGCAGGCCGTCGAATTGTTCGGGAAGGGGCTGGTCGTACTGCATGAGGTTCTCGCTGATTTCTGTAGAGACTCACGCCCGTTATCGACCGCCCCTGTCAACCGCTGTAGCAGCGGCGCCGCGTCAATCCGCGAATTCGTTCGCGGTCACTTCAGGTCGGTGGTGTAGTTCACCGGCACCCACTGGTAGCCCTTGCCCGCGCTGCGCAGGTGGCCCATGCCGGGGAACTGCAGGTGCGCGGCACCGACGATCGCGCCCTCCTTCGCAGCCTGGTCGAAGACCTTGCGGCGCATCGCGGCGGCGGCCTTCTCGTCGGTGTCGAAGGCGATGGTCACGGCGGGCTTGTCGAACTGCACGGCGCCCACGTGGATCAGGTCGCCCACCAGCACCAGCTTCTGGCCCTGGCTTTCGACGACGTAGACGGTGTGCCCCGGCGTGTGGCCGTAGGCGGCGCTCGACTTCACGCCCGGCACGATGTCGCCATCGGCCTCGATGGCCTTGAACTTGCCCGCGGCGATGTAGGGGTTCAGCGAGTTCATCGCGCCCTGGAAGAAGCCCTTGGCATCGGCGGGCGCCTTGTCCATGTTGGCCTGCGAGAGCCAGTAGTCGGCATCGTGCTTGTCGGCATGGATCGTCGCGTTGGGGAACACCAGCGCGCCGTTGGCCACCAGGCCGCCGACATGGTCGGCATGCATGTGCGTGATGACGATGTCGTCGATCTGCTCGGGCTTGTAGCCGGCAGCCTGGATGTTCTGTACCAGCTTGCCCAGCGTGGGGCCGAACAGGCTGCCCGCGCCGGCGTCGATCAGCACCAGCTTGCTGCCGGTGTTCACGAGGAAGGTGTTGACCGAGGTCTCGACCGGCACCTTGAGGTACGACTTGGCGAGGGCGGACTGCGTCTTGGCAGGGGATTCGTGCAGCAGCTTGTCGACCGGCAGGCTGACCGTGCCGTCGCTGACGACCGTCACCTCGAATTCGCCGAGCATCGTGCGGTAGTAGCCCGGCGCCTGCGTCTTGACCATCGGGGCGGCGGCCATCGCGGGGGTGGTGCCGAGCGTGAAGCCGCAGGCGGCGGCAGCGATGGCAAGGGTCAGGAGCTTGGTTTTGAGCATGGGGGGTTCTCTTCCTGTGTTGTGGTGCGGCGCATTGTGTGGCGTTGCGAGAAACCTCACAATCGTCCATGACGCAAAGCAACGTTGCAGGCTACGCAAAATGAAATCCCGATGATCGACGCCCTCCACAGCTTTCTCGCGGTCGCCTCGGCCGGCAGCTTCTCCCGCGTGGCCAAGGCGCAATCGGTGGCGGTCTCGTCGGTGACGCGCAAGATCGACTGGCTCGAGGCCGAGATCGGCGCCCGGCTGTTCCACCGCAGCCCGCGCCGCGTGATGCTCACCGATGCCGGCGAGCAGTTCGTCCAGCGCGCGCGCAACATCCTCGCCGAGCTGGCCGAGGCCAAGGAGGCGATGACCACGGTCGATGCCGAGCCGCGCGGCCTGCTCACGGTGACCGCGCCCTCTGTCTTCGGGCGGCGGCATGTCGCGCCGGCGGTGGCAAGCTTCCTGAAGCGCCATCCGATGCTGGAGGTCGACCTGCACGTGAGCGACCACGTGATCGACCTCGCCGAGCGCCGCATCGATGTGGCCATCCGCATCGGCGTGCTGCCCGACAGCGACCTGATCGCCACGCCGCTCGCGCCGCTGCGCCTGATGGCCTGCGCCAGCCCGGAGTACCTGGCTCGCCACGGCCGGCCCGAGACGCCGGCCGATCTGCTGAAGCACCACTGCATCACCGTGGCCTCGCCGCCCGCGCCGCCGCCCCTGTGGTGCTTCGAGGGGATCAACCGGAACCAGCCGCTGCCGGTGCGCGGCCGCGTGCGCACCGACGACAAGGATTGCATCCTGCAGGCGGCACTCGCCGGCCTGGGCATCGCGCACCTCGCCAGCTGGCTGGCGAGCCAGGACCTCGCCGCCGGCCGGCTGGTCGACCTGTTCCCCGGCGTCGGGAGTCCGGCCTCGAAGATCGCGCCGGCCATCCACGCGGTGCGCATGGCGGGCCGCTCGCACGAGGCCAAGGCCCGGCTCTTCATCGCGCACCTGCGTGACATCATCGGCACGCCGCCCTACTGGGACCGCGCAGCGGATTTTCCCGGGTAGGGCCGGTCACGATTCGACACCACAATCCCCGCGTCGTGGCGCCCGTCGGCGCCGAGGGAGGATCTGATGACGTTCGTCCGCATCGCGGCCTGGGCCGCCACCTTGGCCACCACCGGCCTGCTGCTCGCCGCGGCCGGCTGCGCGACCGGCCCTGCAGCCTGCCAGACAGGCGGGCCCGAGACCGTGTGCACCGCGCAGGGCGCCGTGAAGGGCGTGGCCGAGAACGGCACGCTGGCCTTCAAGGGCATCCCCTATGCGAGCCCGCCGGTCGGCGCGCTGCGCTGGCGCGCGCCGGAGCCGCCCCAGCCGTGGCAGGGCGTGCGCGACGGCAGCCGCTTCGGGGCGATCTGCCCGCAGCTCATCGGCCAGGAGGTTGTGGGCGACGAAGACTGCCTGACGCTCAACGTCTGGACGCCGCAGGCCCGGCCGGATAAGCCGCTGCCGGTGATGGTGTTCTTCACCGGCGGGGGCAACCATTCGTTCTCGGGCCAGGGCGCGGGGGTGTTCGGCGGCGTCGCCTACAACGGACAGAAGCTGGTGCCCGAAGGCGTGGTGTACGTCAGCTTCAACTACCGGCTCGGCGCGCTGGGCTTCCTGGCGCATCCGGCGCTGAGCGCCGAGCGCGCGGAGCGCGTCTCCGGCAACTACGGCAGCCTCGACCAGATCGCGATGCTGCGCTGGCTGCAGCGCAACATCGCAGCCTTCGGCGGCGACCCGCAGCGCATCACGCTGTTCGGCACCTCGGCCGGCGGCGGCAACATCTGCACGCTGATGACCGCGCCCACGGCGCGCGGGCTGTTCCAGCGCGCGGCCATGGCGTCGAGCGTGCCCACCGGTTGCGAGATCGCGACGCTGGCCGACGTGCAGGACGGCACCGGCCGCCGCGTGGCGCAGGCGCTGGGCTGCGAGCAGGGCGACACCGCCGCCGCCTGCCTGCGCGGCAAGGGCACCGCCGAAGTGGTGCGTGCGCTGCCCGGCACCTTCGGGTTGTTCCCGCGCTTCTACGGGCCCAACGTCGATGGCGTGGTGTTCCCCGAGCAGCCGCTGGCGGCCATCGCCCGCGGCGCGCATTCGCACATGCCGGTGATCATCGGCAACAACGCGCAGGAGACGATGCAGTTCGTGGGCTCGGTCGGCCCGCTGCCCGACGCGGCGAGCTACGAGGCCGCCGTGCGCAAGGTGTTCGGCGCCGAAGCCGCGCCGCGCATCCTGGCGGCCTACCCACCCTCGGCCTACGCCACGCCGCGCGATGCGATGGTGCAGCTGACGACCGACGGGCTGTTCACCTGCCAGAGCCGCCGCGTCGCGCGGGCGCTGGCCAAGGCGCAAGGCGAGCCGGTGCACCGCTACCTCTTCGCCCATGCGCTCGAGAACGACCCCGAGCAGAAGGCGCTCGGCGCGGTGCACACGGTGGAGCATGTGTTCTTCTTCCCCTGGCAGGGCAAGTACCAGCCGGACGCGTCGGACCTGGCCGTGCAGCAGTTGATGATCGGCCACTGGACCGCGCTGGCGCGCGACGGCCAGCCGCGGGCCGGCTGGCCCCGTGCGACGCCCGGCGACAGCTACCTGCGCTTCGCCGGCAGCGCTGCCGCGCCGGCCGCCGACGATGCCGCCAAGTGCGAGGTCTGGGACGCCGTGCACCTGCCCTGGCCGCACCTGTAACACCCGCCGGCCAGGGTGTGTCGCGCGAGGCCGAAGGCGCTAAAGTCTTCAGCCTCCCGACCTCACCGCCCGCTTCCGATGCGCGTCTCATCCACTGCCACTCACGGGATCACTCGCCGGCTCTTCCAGGGCTCGCTGCTCGGCATGGCCGCCACCGCGGCGCTGGGCGCGAAACCCTCGGCGGGGCCGCCGGTGCTGGTGGGCATCGACGCCGAATTCGGCCTCGCCAACAGCACCTCGGCACAGGCGGTCGAGCTCGGCGTGCGGGTGGCGGTGGAGCAGATCAACGAAGCCGGCGGCGTGCTCGGCGGCCGGCCGCTCGAGATCGTCACCAAAGACCATCGCTCGATCCCGGCCCGCGGCATCCGCAACATCGAGGAATTCGCGGCGATGCCGGATCTGGTGGCGGTGTTCGGCGCGCGCTTCAGCCCGGTGGTGATCGAGGAGCTGCCGACGCTCAAGCAGGCGAAGATCCCCTTCCTCGCGGTGTGGTCGGCGGCCGATGTGATCGTCGACAACGGCAGCAACCCGAACTACGCCTTCCGCCTCTCGCTGCGCGACAGCCTCGCCATGCCGTTCATGATGGAGGCCGCCCGCCAGCGCGGCATCGAACGCGTGGGCCTGCTGCTGACCAACACCGCCTGGGGCCGCAGCAACCTCGCCGCGGTCGACAAGTACGCCGCGGCGCACAAGCAGCCGCGCGTGGTCGGCACCGCCTGGTACAACTGGCAGGAGCGCACGCTGGTCGACAAGTACACCAAGCTGCTCGAAGCCGGCGCGCAGGGCATCCTGCTGGTGGCCAACGACGACGAGGCGGCGGTGCTGGTCAACGAGGTCGGCGCGCTGCCGAAGGACAAGCGCCTCCCGATCTTCAGCCACTGGGGCGTGACCGGCGGCCGTTTCTTCAGCGCGGCGCGCGAAGGCCTGAAGTCGGTGGACTTCAGCGTGGTGCAGACCTTCAGCTTCTTCAACGCGCGCAAGCCGCAGCTCGACCGCTTCATGGCGACCGCGGCGAAGTTCAACATCCGCCGCATCGAGGACATCGAAAGCCCGGTGGGCACGGCGCATGCCTACGACATGACGCACATCCTGGCCAAGGCCATCGCCCTGGCCGGCAAGCCCGATCGCGCCGCGATCCGCGATGCCCTCGAGAAGGTTCCCATGCACGACGGTCTGGTCAAGCGTTACGCGCCGCCTTTCTCGCCGACGCGCCACGAGGCGCTGTCGCCGTCGGAGCTGCTGCTGGCGCGCTATCGAGACGATGGCGCGCTGGTGCCGGCCGAGCCCTGACATGACCATTCTTCGTTGGCTGCCAGCGAGCCTGGCCCAACGCTTCGCGCTCGTCGCCGCCGGCCTGGCGGTCGGCGCGCTGCTGCTGACCTCGCTGGCCTCGTGGTGGCTGATCCGCCAGCAGCACGACCAGGCGCTGCACGAGCTGGCCACGCGCGAGCGGCAGTTCCGCGCCGCCGCGGTGGGCAGCGACCTGCGCGCGCTCGCCGGCCGCATGTCGGAGATCGCCGGCAGCACCATCCTCGCCACCGGCCTGGTCGACAGCGCCGGGCGCGAGACCTACCTCGCGCCTTTTCTCAACGGCGTGCGCCAGATCAACGGCCTGCCGGTGCAGGTGATGTTCACCGACTTCCAGGGCAAGGAGATCGCGAGCAACGGCAACACGCGCTTCACGCCGCCGCAGCTCGCCTGGCTGCGCCGCAAGCTCGACGAAGGCAAGCCCGCCGCCGAGGTCTTCACGTCGCCGCAAGGCGCCGAGCTGGTGGCGCTGGAGCCGATGGTCTACCAGCGGACCACCTCGCCCGAAGGTGCGGTGCTGTACAAGATTGCGCTGAACAAACTCGACGCCGGCCCCTCGCTGCGGCTCGAGTGGGGCCCGGAGCCCGCCGGCGCGTCGGCCGACTTCGCGCGCACCACGCCCGTGCCGGCGCCGCCGGTGTTCGAGCCCATGCACTTCCGGCTGCGCGGCGAAAGCCTGGGCGGGCCGGTCGTCGAGGTGGCGCTGCCCTATGCGCACATCCTGGTGATCACGCTGGTGCTGTTCAGCGTGGTGGTGGTCGCCGGCTTCCGCCTGGCGCGGCTGGTCACGCGCGACCTGCATGGCCTGGAGGCCTTTGCGCGCGGCCTGCTCGGCAGCAGCCTGGGCACCGGCCGCGCGCCGGAACAAGGCGCGGCGGAAGTGGCGAGCCTGGCCCGCTCGATCAACGACATGCTCGAGCGCCTGAACCAGCAGCACGAGACGCTGCTGCAGGAGCGCGAGAAACTCACGCTCCTGACCAAGGCGCTGCAGGCGGCCGACCGCAAGAAGGACGCCTTCCTCGCGATGCTGGGCCACGAGCTGCGCAACCCGCTCGCGCCCATCAGCGCCGGGGCGGAGCTGCTGCGCCGGCTGCCGGTGGAAGACGCCCGGGTCGTGCGCACCAGCGAGATCATCTCGCGCCAGGTGGGCCACATGACCAAGATCGTCAGCGACCTGCTCGACGTGTCGCGCGTCACCCGCGGGCTGATCACGCTGGAGAAGCGGCCGGTCGACATCGCCGGGGTCGTGTCGGCCGCGGTCGAGCAGGTGCGGCCGCTGATCGAGTCGCGCGCGCACACCGTGAAGGTGACGCTGCCGCCCGAGGACATCGTCGTGATGGGCGATCCCGCGCGGCTCGTGCAGGTGGTGGGCAACCTGCTGACCAATGCCGCCAAGTACACCGACGAAGGCGGCCACATCGAGGTGAGCGCCGGCGCCACCGCCGGGGTGGCCGAGATCGTGGTGAGCGACAACGGCGTCGGCATCACGCCCGAGCTGATGCCCGAGATCTTCGACCTCTTCACGCAAGGCTCGCGTGCGGCCGACCGCAGCCAGGGCGGCCTGGGCCTGGGCCTCGCGTTGGTGAAGCACCTCGTGGAGCTGCACGGCGGCTCGGTCTGCGCGCGCAGCGACGGGCCCGGCCAGGGCTCGGTCTTCACCGTGCGCCTGCCGCGTGTGCCGCAAGCCGCCGCCCCGGCCGGCGACGCGAGCCTGCCGGCGCCGCCGCAGCCCGGCCGGCGACGCGTGCTGGTGGTCGACGACAACGCCGATGCCGCGCAGACGCTGGCGCAATGGCTCACGCTCGACGGCCACACGGTCTTCGTCGCCCACGACGCCACCGCGGCGCTCGAGATCGCCGCGCGCGAGCCGGTGGAGACCTTCATCCTCGACATCGGCTTGCCCGGCATGAACGGCTACGAACTCGCCGAGCGCCTGCGCGCCCAGCCCCGCAGTGCCCAGGCGCTGCTGATCGCGCTGACCGGCTACGGGCAGGAAGCCGACCGCCGGCGCTCGATGGAGGCCGGCTTCAACCACCACCTCGTCAAGCCCGCCGATCCCGACGTGCTGCGCGCGCTGCTGGCATGACCATCCAAGACCTCGTAGGCGCGGAGCGCCTTACAGCCGAGCGGCCGGCTGAGCCTTGGTGCCGGCGATCTGCGCGCCGTCGAGCATGTCGCCGAACTTCTGTGCGGCGAAGCGGCCCTTCAGCGTGTAGACCTCCTGCGTCGGATGCAGGCCATCGGGGCAGAGGGTGGTGACGTCCCGGCCGGCGAGGTATTGCGTCAGGTAGGCGTACTGGTCGATCACCGGCACCTGCTCCTGGGCCGCCACCTGCTTCATCGCATCCACATACACATCGAGACCACCGGGCCCGCTGTCGCGCGTGGGGTTCGGCGTCTCGAAGATCACCTGCTTGCCGGCGGCGCGGGCCAGCTGCGCGAGCTGGCGCAGGCAGGACTGGTAGGTGGCAACGTCGTACTGCCACTCGTCGTTGATCGCATGGTTGAGGATCACGACCTGCGCCGCCGACGCGGCGATGTGCTCGCTCCAGCGCGCATGCCGGCCGTCGGTGCCGTTGAGCAAGGCGCAGGCAGTGGAGCCGCTGACCCCTTCGTTGCGCACGCTGACGCTGCGGCCCGCCGCGGCGAGGGCCGATGCAAAGGCCACCGGCGCCGGCTCGTCGACCTGGCCGCCGCTGCCGGAGCGGTAGCCCCAGATCGTGGAGTCGCCGTGGTATTCGACCGCGCGCGATGCCGTGGACCCCTGCCCCTTGAATTTCCAGCTCCGCACATAGCGCACCTCGAACGCGTTGCCCTTGCCGGTGGGCGTGGAGTCGTCGGGCTCGCCGCTGGCGCTGCCGAACCACAGGTCGAGCATCAGGTACATCGGGTCGCCCATCGCCACCTCGACCGTCATCACCTCCTGGCCGTCGAAGTAGTAGGTCTGCCTGCCCGGCTCCCACTTGACGCCGTATTTGTGGAAGCCGGCCGACAGGTCGGTGCCGGTGTCGAACTGGCGGGAACCGACCAGCTGGCCTTCATGGTCGCCCTTCCAGACGGTGGGCGCATAGGCCTGCGGATGCGGCACGCCGTCGACGTCGAATCCCCATGGCGCCTCGCCGCCGGCATAGGCCTCCATCACGTCCATCTCGGGCCGGCGATCGCCGATGTGGTTGAACAGCCAGAAGGCCGGCCAGGTGCCTTTGCCGACCGGCAGCCGCGCCTCGATCTCGAAGTAGCCGTAGGTCTGCGTGTACTTGCCGTCGGTGTCGAGGGTGCGGTTGAAGAAGTTGCCGTTCGCATCGCGCTGCGGCCAGATCTTGAGCAGGCCGTCCTCGACCGCGTAGTTGGTCGTCGGGTTCGGGCTCTCGTACCAGATGGCGTCGTTCCAGACGCTGCGGTCGAGCTCGCCGCCCTCGAATTCATCGTGGAAGGCGAGCTCGTAGTCGCCGGCGTTCTGGCCATAGGGCCCGTCGCCGCCGCCCGGTTGCGTGGTGTCCGACGACGCGACCTCGCAGATCTTGTCGGCGCCGACGTACGGGTCGCCGAACTCGTCGTTGTTGCAGGGGATCGAGTCGGTCGCGGTCTTGTAGGCGTACTGGCCATCGAGGCCGTAGCGCACCTCGTGGGTGCCGGAGAAATTGCAGATCTCGTTCTCGGCCGCGCAACGGGTCCAGGTGACGCCGTCTTCAGCGGCATGGGCCCGCGCGGTGTTGCGGGGCGATGCCGAGGCGCCGGGGTCGTCGGCATCGCCGCCGCCGCAGGCAGCGAGCACGAGGGTGCAGGCCAGCGCCCAGCATCGGCGACGACGGAAAACGGAGAAGAAGCGCATGTCGTACTCCCTGGTGGTGGATGCGCTTCATTCTCGAAGTGGCACGCCGCGGCACGCGCGGCCGCGGGGTGACAAGGGGGTGACGCGCCGGCGCCTCAGGCGCGCACGCGGCGGAACAGCGCCTCGAAGCGCGCATCCGACCGCAAGGGATCGAAAGCCGGCTCGATGCCGGCGAAGATGAACGCGGGGTCGCGCAGCGACGAGCTCTCCTCGAGCAGCGACAACGCCTGCGCATGGTGACCGGCATTGACCCGCACCACCGCCACGCAGTAGGCCGGGATGCGGCCGCCCATCATCGCCCGGGCGGCTTCCAGCGCCTGCGCGCATTCAGCCTCCCGGCGCTGCAGCGCCCTCACCTGCGCCTCGCCGAGCAGGCCCGCGGCATGGCCGGGAAACTCCTGCTGCAGCGCGCGGTACAGCGCCAGCGCTTCATCGTGCAGGCCGCGGCAGCGGCGCACGTCGGCACGCGTCTGCAGGCCCGAGAAGTGGTGCGGCGCGATGTCGAGCAAGGCCTCGAGCTCCTTGTCGGCATCGTCCCAGCGGCGCTGCGAGACGCGCAGCTTGGCCATGAACAGGCGGGCATTGAGGTAGAGCGGATCGAGCTGGCGCGCCTGGCGCAGCTCTTCCTCGGCTTCATCAGCGCGGCCGGCGAGCATCAGGTAGGTGCCGCGGCCGCTGCGCACCAGCGCGCTGTCGGGCGCCATCTCGGCGGCGCGGCGGAACCAGGGCTCGGCCGCCTGCCAATCGTGGCCATGCCGGTGCAGCAGGATGCCCATCAACAGCACCGCGAGCGCATCGGCCGGCTCGAGCGCGAGCGCGCGCTCGATCGACGCGCGGGCCTGGTCGATCCACGGCACCGTGGGCTCATGCCAGGCGCACACCAGCGCCATGCGCGCCTGCGCCGCGCCCTTGTGGGCGGCGGCATAGCCCGGCGCTTCGGCCGCCGCGGATTCGAAACGCTCGAGCGCCTTGCGCAACGCGGCCTCGCTGCCCTGGCGCAGGAAGTGCTCGCCACGCTCGACGAGATCACGCGCCTTGCGTGTGACTTCGGCGGCCGCCGGGCCGGGGCCGCGCCACTGCAGCAGCGGCACGTAGCTGCCCACCGGCAGCTCGATGCGCAGCGGCGCGTCGGCGCCTTCTTCGGCGTAGTAGCGCAGCAGCCGCTGGCGCAGGCGGCGCGCCTCGACGCGCACGATGCTGTCGGCGCGGGGATCGAAGCGATCGGCGCAACGGCCGAACACCTCCACCGCGACCACCGTCTCCTTCAGGATCGCGTGGTTGCCGTTCAGCGCATGGTGGACCAGGTAGTGCAGGAAGCGCTGCTGCCGGCGCGACGGCGCGAAGGTGCGGCTGGACAACACGCGGGCCAGTTCGACATCGACCCGCCCCTGCGGCGGCAAGGCCTGCCGCGCCTCGGCCTGGGCCGGGCTCCTCCGCGATGCGATCCCTTGTGATTCGATGCCCACAGACTTGTCGTCTTTGGTTGCTCTGCGACGGCAGTATCGCGGAGCACCTCCCGACCGGGCTGCGGTTTTTCACGCCGTTACGGCGCATCGGCTTCGTACGGTCGGTCGAAGCGCGGCCCTATGAAGCCGGCCCCGCTGGAGCCTGCGTGACCTGCCGGAACAGCCCTGCGGCATAGCCGCGCACGATGACCGCCTGCTGCGCATAGGCCGGGTCCGACCGCAGGTGGCGATGCAGCCGCGGCAGCCGGAAGAACGGCACCGACGGGAACAGGTGATGCTCCGCGTGATAGCCCACCGAGTTCTGCCCGATCAGCAGCCGCTCCCACCAGCCGCACAGCACGGTGCGCGAGCGCTCGAGGCCGGGAGCCGGCATGCCGTAGTGCTCGCCGATGTCGCGCACATAGAGGATCGCCATCAGAAAGGTCGACAGCGGCAGCAGCCAGAAGAGCAGCGCCCTCCACGCGTCGAGCCAGGCACACAAGCCGATGACGGCGCCGAAGAAGAATACCTGCCGCGCCAGCACCTGCGGCGGCAGCTCGACCGACATCCGCGCGTCGACGGTGTAGCTCTTCAGCTCCGCCAGCGTCCGCAACCCGCAGACATGCCGCGCCACCTCGAGCCACAGCTCGCGGCGGCGCTTGGGAAACCGGTAGCGCCGCTTGCGCATCGCGGCGACCCAGTTGGGATCGTCCACGGTGGCCACATGCCGGTGGTGCGCCAGGTGGTTGCGCCGGAAGCCATGCACGGTGATGAAGAACGGGAACGCGGTGAACACGTCGCCCAGCACATCGTTCAGCGTCGGGTGGCGGCGGCTGAACTGGTGATGCGCGAACTCATGCATCAGCGCGAGCAGCGCATGCTGCCGCGTCGCCACCAGCAGCATCAGCAGCGCCTGGGCCGCGATGCTCGTGGTGTGCAGGGCCACCGCGATCAGCGCCGCGACGCAAGCCCATTCGAACAGCACCTGCAGGCAGAGCCGGGCCGGCGCCGGCTGCGCAAGCGCCTTCAGCACCCGCCTGTCGATGCGAACGGCGGAATCGGTGGCGGCCATCGGATGCGTTCTCCATGAGTGGAAGGGAACGCAGTCTTCCGAAAGGGCATGTCAATCGCATGACGGCGCCGCCGCACAGGGCAGCAGGTGCCCCATCGCGCGGGCGACGTATTCGTCCTTCTCCCCCACAGGCGCCACGTAGTGCAGCGCGTCGCGCGCGGCGTCGATGCCGGCGAGCCGGGCGATGACCCATCCTGCGAGGTATTGCGAGGCCAGGCATCCGCCGGCCGTTGCGATGTTGCCGCGGGCGATGAAGGCCTGGTTGCGCACCTCGATGCCGGCTTCGGCCACCCAGGGCTGGGTGGTCAGGTCGGTGCAGGCGGGCAGGCCCTGCAGCAAGCCCAGGCGCGCGAGGATCAGCGCGCCCGAGCACTGGGCGCCGATCAGCTGCCGCGCCGGGTCGAAGCGCAGCTCGGCCATCAGGGCCGGGTCTTCGACGACGCGGCGGGTCCCCATGCCGCTGCCGACGATCACCGCGTCGGCGCTGCGCGCCTCGGCCAGCGTGGCCTGCGCCTCGAGCACCACGCCGTTCTTCGAGACGATGCGCCCACCGCTGCCCGCGATGGAGATGCGCCAGCCCGGCCGCTGCGCGAAGCCGAGGATGCCCAGGGCGATCAGTGAATCGAGCTCGTTGAAGCCGTCGAAGGTGAGGATGGCGATGTGCATGGCAGGCTCTCCAGGAATGCGAACGCCCCGATCGTAGGAAGCCGGTTCAATACAATCAAAGAATTGTCATGGATACATCGGGAGCAGCGCATGGGCCGGGCGCGCTACAAGCAGGTGGTCGATGCAGTCGCCGCAGACATCCGCGCGGGGCGGCTCAAGCCGGGCACGCGGCTGCCCACGCACCGCAGGCTCGCCCAGGCGCACGGCCTGTCGCTGGCCACCGCCAGCCGCGCATATGCGGAGCTGCAGGCGATGGGGCTGGTGATCGGCGAAACCGGCCGCGGCACCTTCGTGCGCGACACCTCGTATCCGCGCGAGATGGACATCGATCTCCGCCAGGCCAGCGGCCGCAGCATCGACCTCAACTTCAACTATCCCGCGGTGCCAGGCCAGACGCCGCAGCTGCGCGACGCACTGCGCCGGCTCGCCGCCGCCGGCGACCTGGAAGCCGCGCTGCACTACCAGCCGCATGGCGGGCGGGCGCATGAACGCGCCATCGTCGCGCGCCACCTGCGGGCACGGCAGCTGACGGTCGGCGCCGAGCAGGTGGCCATCGTCGACGGCGCGCAGCATGGGCTGGCCGTCACGCTGATGGCGCTGCTGCGCCCGGGCGAGGTGGTGGCGGTGGATGCGTTGACCTACCCCGGCTTTCGCGTGCTGGCCGAGATGCTGGGGCTCGAGCTGGTGCCGCTGCCGCTCGGCCCGCAGGGCACCGACCCCGACGCGCTGGCCGCGTTGTGCCGGCGCCGCGCGGTGAAGGCGCTGTACACGATGCCGACGTTGCACAACCCGCTGGGCCATGTGATGGGCGAGCGGGCGCGCCGGCGCATCGCCTCCATTGCGCGGGCCCACGACCTGCTGCTGATCGAAGACGGCGCCTACGCCTACCTTGAGCCTGACCCGCCGCCTCCGCTGGCCGCGCTGGCCCCCGAGCGCACGGTGTATGTCTCGAGCCTGTCGAAGAGCGTGGCCACCGGCCTTCGCTTCGGATTCGTGGCCGGCGCTCCCGAGGCCGTGCACAAGATCGAGCGCGCGATCCGCGCCACCACGTCGAACACGCCGGGTGTCATCACTTCACTGGCCTGTGCCTGGATCGAGGACGGCACGGTCGCTCGCCTCGAAGGTCAGAAGCGCCGCGACGCGCGGCGGCGCCAGGCCATCGCGCGCAAGGCGCTGGCCGGCCTGCCGGTCGTGGCGCACCCCAATGCCTACATCCTCTGGCTGCCGCTCGGCGAAGACAGCCGGGCGGATCGGGTGGCCGCGGCGCTGGCGGCCCAAGGCATCGCCGTGGCGACCGCGGAGCCGTTTGCGACGACACGCCATGTGCCGCAGGCCCTGCGGCTGGCGCTCGGCTCGGTCGACCCCGAGACCCTGAAACGCGCGCTGCTGCAGGTGAGGCAGGTGGTGGAGCTCGACGGCCTTCAGGGCTGAGGCGCAGCCCGGTAGACATCGGGTGCGAAGCGCTCCATCTGCGTCTGCGGCTTCAGCGGCGGCGTGAAGCCGAATTGCGCATACAGCCCGTGCGCCGTGCTGGTGCTCAGCGTGAAGCGGCGCAGCCCCTGCAACTCGGGATGGGCCAGCACCGCCTGCATCAGCGCCTTGCTGTGGCCACGGCCGCGATGCTCGGGCAGCACGAACACATCGACCAGGTTGGCGAAAGTCGAATAGTCGGAGATCACGCGGGCGAAGGCGATCTGCCGCCCGTCGACGAAGCCGCCGAAGCACAGCGAGTGCTCGATGGCCTTGCGCACGGTGGCCAGCGGAATGCCCTGCGCCCAGGTCGACTGCTCGGCGAGGAAACGGTGGATCAGCGGGATGTCCAGGCGGGACTTGTCGGTGGTGATGTCCATGGCGTGATGCTACGGGCTCAGCGGGCGATCGTCAGCAGCACGCGCTGCCGCTCTTCGCGCGGCGTGATGCCGAAGATGGAGCTGTAGGTGGTGGAGAAGTGCGAGCCCGACGAGAAGCCGCACATCAGGCCGACCTGCAGCAGTGAATGCCGCGTCTCGCGCAGCAGCTTGCGCGCGCGCTGCAGCCGGATGTCGAGGTAGTAGCGCGACGGCACGGTGCTGAGGTGCTGCTTGAACAGGCGCTCGAGCTGGCGGCGCGACACGCCGACCAGGCGGGCGATCTCGTCGGCCTGCAGCGGCTCCTCCACGTTGACCTCCATCAGCGCAATGGCTTCGGCGAGCTTGGGCACCATCTGGCCCAGCACGCCGGCGGCGGCCGTGCGCTGGCGCGAGCCGGGCTCGCGCAGCCGGTCGAGGCACAGCGCGTCCATCACCTGCAGCGCGATGTTCGCGCCGGCCAGCTCGTGCAGCATCAGCAGGCCGAGGTCGACCACCGCGAAGCCGCCGCTGCAGGTGGTGTGGCGGCCACCGACCTCGATGATCGACGGCGACGGCACCACGTCATCGGCCATCTGCTCGCGCGCGGCCGCGTCCTCCCAGTGCAGCGCCACGCGCAGGCCTCGCGCCTCGCGCGTGCCGGCGAACCACACGGCCGCAGGGCCGATGAACACGCTCGCCTCGCCGATCCCGGGCGAAGGCAGCACGGCCGACAGGTCCTGCGCCATCACCCACAGCGACGCCGCCGGCACCGGCTCGCCGGGCTGCAGGCGCAGCCACCGCCAGCGCAGCCGCTCGTCGCCGCCCCGCCGCAGGCCTTCGTCGAACACGCGAGCCAGCAGTTGCAGCTCGAACGGCTGGGCATCGCCTGTATAGGCAAGCACGATGTCGGCCGGCCCCGCACCCAGCAGCGGGCGCCAATGGCCGCCCGGCTCCAGCGGCGGTGCGTCGTGCCCGGTCTCGTCCACGGCGCTCAGCCTTGCGCGGCCCCGGCGGCCGGCGCCACCAGCAGGCCGGCGCGCAGCCCCAGCGCCACCGACGGATTGGGAAACAACACGCATTCGCCCGGGTGGCGGGCATACACGAGGTCGAGGCGGTCGCGCGCGACCAGTTGCCCCGGCTCGAGCCGGGCGAAGTTGGGCGCCGAGCCCGGCACCATCAGCTCGAACTGCTCGCTGCTGCGCACCAGCTCGTGCGTGACGCGATAGACCTCGAGTGCGCACGCATCCTGGCTCGTGCCCCAGGTGTACGCCGGCGCACGCACCAGCGCGTCGAGCGCGGCGTCGAAGTCTGCCAGCAGCCCGAGGTCGTTGGCGCCGAAGCTCCCGACCTTGCCCAGCTCCACCGTGCAGGCGGCGGCGCCGAGGCGGGCGCTGAAGGCGCTGAGCGTCACGTTGGGGCCGGGGTTGAGCACCGCCGCATGCAGCCCGGCGCGCCCGAGCCAGCGCACCAGTGGCGATCGCGCATCGTCGCCGGGCACGATCGCGAACGTGGGCTTCAGCGAGGGGCGGATCGTGGTGTGAAGGTCGAGATGGACGCAGACGGCACCGCCGGCATCGCGCATCGTCGCAACCAGCGCCTGCTGCAGCCGTTCGGCGCGCCGGCTCTCGGCCCCCCACTGCCGCGGCACGCCGGCGGCGCCGAACATGCGGTTCATGTCGTGCTGCAGGTAGCGCCTGCCGGCGGCCACCGCGTCCAGGTTGCCCACCGCGACGAAGAGGTCGATCTCCAGCGTGGGAGCCGCCTCGGCCCAGCCGGGCAGGCGGCGGGCCAGCATCTCGATCGGCGCGGTCTCGTCGCCATGCACGCCGGCGGTGAGCAGCAGCTGGAGCCGCGGGCCGGGCCGCGCATGCCGCGGCCGGTAGCGCCACATGGCCTCGTCCAGCCGATCGGCCTGCCAGCCGTGTTCGCGGAAGCGGCGCGCAGCGCCTTCGAAGTCAGGCAGCAACATCGTGGCCCACCGCTTCGAGCACGGACTGTTCATCGAGCCGGCCCGCGATCTCGAGAAGCTTCTCGAGACGCCGCTGGCCCCACTCGGACTGGTGGATCACGCGCAGGCGCTGCAGCGGCTCGCGCCAGCCGAGCGCATCGAGCGCGGTCTGCACCGCGTGCTCGCCTTCGCGGCCATGTGTGGCGGCCGCCACCCGCAGGCCGATCAGAGAGAAGCTGCGCCGCACCCAGCGCAGGAACAGCGCGCTGCCGTCGAGCGCGGACTCGGCCGCCAGGCCGTCGATCACCTCGCCCAGGCCGGTCTCGCGCTCCACCTCGGCCAGCAGGGCGCGCGCGGGGCGCACCGCGAGGCCACGGTC
>Ga0207706_10000754_pt1 | contig 33680 bp, 38 predicted proteins | sample KBSC53metaG_FD_184318 | JGI IMG/M metagenome (GOLD analysis project Ga0207706, IMG submission 184318) | Corn rhizosphere microbial communities from Kellogg Biological Station, Michigan, USA - KBS C5-3 metaG (SPAdes) (version 2) | ecosystem: Host-associated > Plants > Roots > Rhizosphere > Soil ... | reverse complement strand
TCGAAGCGGCGCTCGACCGCGTTGGAGATCTGGGTCAACACCGTGGTCAACACCAGGTAGATCGTGGCGGTGGTCGCCAGGATGGGCAGCGGCTGGAAGGTCGCGGCCTGGATGCGGTTGCCGATGTTGGTGAGCTCCACCACGCCGATCGCATAGGCGAGCGACGAGTCCTTCAGCAGCGCGACGATGTTGTTGACCAGCGGCGGCAGCGCGATCTTGAAGGCCTGCGGAAACGTGATGTCGACGAAGGTGAACCAGCGGCTCAGGCCCAGCGACCGCGCCGCCTCCACCTGCCCCTTGGGCACCGCGAGCAGCCCCGATCGGATGGCCTCGGCGTTGTAGGCGCCCACGTTGAGCGCCAGCGCCACGCAGGCCGACGAGAAGTCGGTCAGCTGCAGCACCGGGATCAGCGACGGCAGCGCGAAGAACACGAACAGCACCTGCACCAGCAGCGGCGTGCCGCGGATCACCCAGATGTAGAGGCTCGCGACCCAGCGCAGCGGCACGAAGCGCGAGGTCTTGCCCAGCGCCGCCAGCACGCCCAGCAGCACGCCCGCCACGCCGGAGATCACCGTGAGCTGCACGGTCACCCGCGCGCCCTCGGCGAAGTACTGCGCGTTGTTGCCGATCGGGTTGGACACCTGCTGCAGCGGCAGCGCGAGCAGCCACAACAGCACGCACAGCACCACCACCGCCGTCATCATCGTCGCGCTGCTGCGCTGCTGCCGGCTCCAGCTGGCCGGCCAGTGAACCATGGAGAGCGTCATGACTGCTTCCTCTCGTCCTCGGGGCGATCCGCGTCCGCTCACTTGCAACGAACGTCGTCGTTGAAGTACTTCCTGGAGACGGCGGCGTAGGTGCCGTCCTGCAGCGCATCGGCCAGTGCCTTGTTGTAGGCCTGGGCCAACGAGCCGTTGCCCTTGGCGACAGCGGCAGCGATGCGCTCGACGAACACGAAGTCGCCCAGCTTCATGCCGGCGCCCGGGTTGGCGTCGAGCGCCATCTTGGCGACGAACTTGTCGGTCACCCAGGCATCGACACGGTGCGTCAGCAGCGCGCTGCGGGCGTCGGTGTCCTGCGGGAAGTTCTTGACCTCCTTGGCGGCCACCAGCTTCTTCACGTTCTCCAGGTAGGTGGAGCCGGTCTGCACCGCGACCACCTTGCCGCTGAGGTCCTTGGCGTTGTGGATGGCCGGATCGGTGGACACCACCACGCCGCCCGAGCAGTAGTGCGGCTCGGTGAAGGTGACCGCCTTGCTGCGCTCCTCGGTGATGCCATGCGAGGCGATCACCAGGTCCCAGCGGTCCTGCCGCAGGCCGGCGAGCAGCGCATCGAAGCTCAGCGCCTTCCATTCGACGGCCACGCCCATCTTCTTGGCCACGGCCTCGGCGACCTCGACCTCGAAGCCGGCGAGCTTGGCGCCCTGGAAGTAGTTGAAGGGCGCGAACTGGCCTTCGGTGGCAACGATGATCTTGCCGTCTTTCTTGATGTCGTCGAAGCTGCGGGCCTGCACATTGAAAACGCAGGCAAAAGCAAGGGCAGAGGCGGCAAGCGCCTTGATCGTCTTCATTGGGATGTCTCCTATGTAGGTATCGTCGGGATCGCGTGGGGTACAGCTGGGAACAGAAGGCTCAGCGGGTCAACCGAGCCCGTACAACCCGGGAAGTTCGATGACGCTCTCCAGCGCCTTCAGGGCCGCGCGCACTTCGTCGACCAGGGCCGCATCGGCCAGGTCCTGCGCGGTGAGTCGGTCGCGGTAGTGCCTGCGCACCCATGCGCTCAGGTCGGCGTGCAGCCGCCTGTCGAGGATGACGCGGCCGCGCAGCGCGGCGAGCTGGGCATCGCTCAGCACCACGCGCAGGCGCAGGCAGGCGGGGCCGCCGCCGTTGCGCATGCTCTGGCGCAGGTCGAAGCTGGCCACCTCACGGATCGGGTCGCCCTCGGCCACCAGCCTGTCGAGGAAGGCGCTCACGCGCGCGTTCTCGCGGCACTCGGCCGGCACCACCAGCAGCATGCCGCCCTGCGGGTGCTGCAGCAGCTGGCTGTTGAACAGGTAGCTCTGCACGGCATCGGCCAGGCTCACGTCGGCCGAGGCCACGCGCACCGTGCGCAGCTTGAAGCCGGCGTTGCCGCAGGCCTGCTGCAGCGCCGCCAGCGTGCCGGCCTCGTCGAGGAAGGCCTCCTCGTGGTAGAGCATCACGTCGAGGTTGCCGACCGCGATCACGTCGTTGTGGAACACGCCGGCATCGATGGCCGCCGGGTTCTGCTGCGCGAGCACGGTGCGCTCGGGCGCCAGGCCATGCAGGCGGGCGATGGCGCGTGAGGCTTCCAGCGTCTGCCGGCCCGGAAAACGCCGGGGTGCCGGATGGCGGCCGTCGAACTCGCTGCGTCCATAGACGAAGAACTCGACACCCGGCTCGCCGTGGCTGCGCGCGAAGCGGGTGTGGTTGGCCGCGCCCTCGTCGCCCAGCGCGCCGCAATCGGGCAGCGCATCGTGCACCGTGAACTGGGCCGCATCCGCAAAGATGCGGCGCAAGGCACGTGCGGTGTCCCGGTGCTCCTGCGAGCGGTGCAGCTTGGCGTTGAGGTTGGCCGCGGTGAAGTGCACGCGGCCGTCGGGCGTGTCGGCCGAGGGGCTGACGGTGGCGGCGTTGGCCGTCCACATGGCCGAGGCCGAGTATGCGGCCGAGAGGATCGAGGGCTCCTGCGCGGCGGCCTGCTTCAGCACTTCGGCATCGCTGCCGGCAAAGCCCAGCGAGCGCAGCAATCCGAGGTTGGGCCGGCACAGCGGCGGCAGCACGCCCTGCACCAGGCCGCGCTCGGCGAGCGCCAGCATCTTGTCCAGGCCCTGCAGGGCCGCTTCACGCGGGTTGGCGACGCCGCCCACGTTGTGCGTGGAGGCGACGTTGCCCACCGACAGGCCGGCGTAGTTGTGGGTCGGCCCGACGAGGCCGTCGAAATTCACTTCACGGGAGCTCATGGCGATCTCAGTTGGTGAGCGTCAGGCCCGGGATCGGGGCCTTGGGCAGCGCAAGCCGCGGGGCGGTCATGCCTGCGACCGGGTAGGCGCAGTAGTCGGCCGCGTAGTAGGCGCTGGCGCGGTGGTTCCCCGAGCGTCCGATGCCGCCGAACGGCGCCGTGCTCGCGGCGCCGGTGGTGGGCTTGTTCCAGTTGACGACGCCGGCGCGAGCCTCGGCCCAGAAGCGGCCCCACAGCGCCTCGCTGTCGCTCAGCAGGCCGGCGGCGAGGCCATAGCTGGTGCGGTTGGCAGCGGCGATGGCGGCGTCGAAGTCGGCCACGCGCTGCACCTGCAGCAGCGGGCCGAAGAGTTCTTCATCGGGCACGTTGGCCACGCCGGTCATGTCGAGCACGCCGGGGCTGAGCAGGCCGGTGTCGGGCTGCAGCGAGCGCATGCGCAGCAGCGTGCGGGCGCCCATCTGCACCAGCGAATCCTGCGCGTCGAGCAGCACGCGGGCCACCCGGGCCGAGACCACCGGGCCCATGAAGGGCTCGGGCTGTGCATCCCATGCGCCGACGCGGATGCCCTTGATCGCCGTGAGCAGCCGCTCGACGATCGCACGGCCCTCGTCGCCGTCGTTGACGATCAGCCGGCGCGCACAGGTGCAGCGCTGGCCGGCGCTGATGAAGGCCGATTGGATGATGGTGACGACCGCCGCGTCGATGTCCTTCACGCCCCACGCGACGAGCGGGTTGTTGCCGCCCATCTCGAGTGCGAGGATCTTTTCGGGCCGGCCGGCGAAGCGGCGCGACAGCGCGGCGCCGGTGGCATAGCTGCCGGTGAACAGCACGCCGTCGATCTCGTCATGCCCCACCAGTGCCTCGCCGACCGCGCGGCCGCCGTTGACCACGTTGAGCACGCCCGGCGGCAGGCCCGCCTCTTCCCAGCAGCGCGCGGTGAGCAGCGCGACGCCGGGTGCGTATTCGCTGGGCTTGAAGACCAGCGCGTTGCCCGCGGTCAGCGCGGGCACGATATGGCCGTTGGGCAGGTGGCCGGGGAAGTTGTACGGCCCCAGCACGGCGAGCACGCCATGCGGGCGATGCGTGAGCAGGCTCTTGCCGTCGGCCGCGGGCGTCTCGCGGGTGCCGGTGCGTTCGGCATGGGCCTGCACCGAGATGTCGACCTTGTTGACCATGGTGGTCACTTCGGTGCGCGCCTCCCACAGCGGCTTGCCGACCTCCTGCGAGATCAGGCGGGCCAGCTCGTCGGCATGCTGGGTCAGCGCGGCCTTGAAGTTGCGCACGATCGCGATGCGCTCCTCCAGCCCTGTGCGGGCCCAGGCGCGGGCGGCCTGGCGCGCGGCGGCGCAGGCGGCCTCCACCTGCGCGGGCGAGGCGGCGCGGCCTTGCCACACGGTGCGGCCGGTGGCGGGGCAGACCGAGGCCAGCGCCTCGCCCTCGCCTTCCGTCCGGCGGCCTTCGATCACGTTATGCATACAGCTTGTCTCCGGGATTCAAGGGGGCCACGCGCACCGGGTCGCCTTCGGCGAGGTGCAGGGCCTCGAGTTGTTGTGTGCTGAGCGCGAGGCGGCCGAACTGGATGGCGCCCGGGGCGACGATCACGCGGAAGTCGGCGCGCAGCGTGTTGGCCACCAGCAGCAGCGGCTGCTTGTCGACCGCCGGTGCATCGGCCGCGGCCAGGCGCGCGATGGCGAGCTGGCTCTCGCGCACGATGCGCAGCTCCTTGGTGTGGGCCTGCAGCACCGGGCCGGCATCGAAGATGTCGACATAGCCTTCGTACCAGAAGCCCTCCTGCTCCAGCAGGCGGCGCGCCGGGATGGTGCTGCGGTGGACCACGCCGATGGCTTCGCGTGCCTCGTCGGTGAGGAAATCGGTGTACACCGGATAGCGCGGCATCAGCTCGGCGATGAACGACTTGGGGCCGAGGCTGCTGATGTCGTCGGCCTGGTCGAAGTCCATGCGGAAGAAGTGGCGGCCCAGGCTCTCCCAGAAGGGCGAGGTGCCGTCGTCGCGCTGGAAGCCGCGCAGCTCGGCGATGATGGTCTCGGGCAGCAGGTCGAGCCCGTTGGCCGCGAACATCATGCGGGCCTTGGAGAGCAGGCGGCCGTTCTCGCCGCCGCGGAAAGCGGGGTCGAGGAACAGCGTGCACAGCTCGGCGCAGCCGGTGTAGTCGTTGGTGAGGTACAGCGTGCGCTTGTCGGCATAGATGCCGAGCTCGCGGCTCGAATGCACCAGGCGGCCGAGGCGGAAGTTGTAGAACGGCTCGTCGAGGCCCACCGCGCCCTTGAGCGCACTGACGCCGGCCACGGCACCGCTGGCCTGGTCTTCGAGCACGAACACATAGTCGGCCTCGCGCGGCGACACCTCGCCGGCGAACGATTTCACCGCGAGGTCGATGCGTGCGCCCAGCGCCTTGGCATCGGGCTTCAGCGTGGTCATGCCGGAGCCGACCTTGCGGGCCAGCGCGACCAGGGCATCGAGGTCGTCTTGGCGGATGGCGCGGAAGATGAACATGTTGCTTTTCTCCTGCGCAGGTTCAGTCGGCCGCCACCAGAACACGATCACCGCCTTCGACCTTGAGGGCGGCAAGCGTCTCGGCCGACAGCAGCACGACGCCGTCGTCGGCATGCACCGAAGCAGCCGTCCGCATGCAGCGGAAATCCTTGAACGCTCCGGCCCGCGCCACCAGCGTGGGTGCCGTCAGCGTGATGCCGCTGCCCTCGAGCGGGCGCGCGGTGAGCAGGCGGGCCGTCGACAGCGTGCGCAGCTTGGAGGCGTGCGCTTCGAGGATCGGGCCGCCGTCGAAGATGTCGACGTAGGTCTCGCCTTCGAAGCCCTCGGCGCAGAGGATGTCGTAGGGCAGCTCGCTGTGGTCGTGCAGCTGGCCGATGGCTGCGCGCGCGGCCGGCGGCAGCAGCGGCACGTAGACCGGGTAGTGCGGCATCAGCTCGACGATCAGCGTACGGTTGCGGGCGCCGGAGACCGCGCGCTCGGCATCGATGAAGTCCATGCCGAAGAACTTGCGGCCCAGCGCGTCCCAGAACGGCGAGGCCAGGTTCTCGTCGCACCAGCCGGCGAGCGACGCGAAGAAGTGCTGCGAGAAGCGGTGCTTGTCGATGGCGGCCAGCGCCAGCCGCGCGCGCGACAGCAGCACCGCGTCGGCATGCGCCACGCGCTGCGGATCGACGAAGAACGACAGCAGCTGCGAGTGCCCGGTGAGGTCGGAGCTCAGAGTCAGCACGTGCACGTTGTTGCTGATCTTCAGGTCGCGCGAGGCATGGTGGATCACGTCGTTGCGGAACGTGAAGAAGGTGCCCTGCGAGCCGGCCGTGGCACGGATGGCGGCCACGCCGGTGAGCGCGCCGTCGGCCTCCTCGAGCACCACCATGTACTGCTCGTCGGCGGGCACGTCGACGCTGCGAGACACCGACTCCACCGATCGCTCGAGCGCACGCTGCAGCTCGGCGCGCGAGCGCGGCAGCGTGTAGACGCGCGGGTCGGCGATCTCGCTCAGGCGCATCAGCGCATCGAGATCGCGTTCCTCGGCCAATCGGGCGATGGTGGACATGGGCAGCTCCGTGTGGTCAGGCCTTGGCGACGAACTCGCCGGCGCAGATCTGCAGACGGGCCAGGGCCTCGTCGATCTCGGCGTCGCTCACCACCAGCGGCGGCAGCAGGCGCACGACATCGGGGCCGGCCATCAGCGTCAGCAGTTGATGCTGCTCCGTGAGCCGGGTGAACTCCTTGGCGCGGCCCTTGTACGCGTCGGCCAGCACCAGGCCGACCATCATGCCGCTGCCACGCACCTGCTTGAAGAGCTGCGGGAACGCGGCCTGCAGGCGCTGCAGCCCGGTCCACAGCCGGTCGGCGGCCTGGCGCGTGCGTTCCAGGAAGGCCGGCTGCGCGATGGTGCTCACCACTGACAGCGCCACCGCGCAGGCCAGCGGGTTGCCGCCGTAGGTGGTGCCGTGCGCGCCGACGCTGAAGGCGGCGGCGATGTCGCTGCGGGTGAGCATCGCGCCTACCGGGAAGCCGTTGCCCAGCGCCTTGGCGGTGGTGAGGATGTCGGGCACCACGCCGTAATGCTCGTGCGCGAAGAGCTTGCCGGTGCGGCCCATGCCGCACTGCACCTCGTCGAAGATCAGCAGCGCGCCGCGCTCGTCGCACAGCTTGCGCAGCGCCTGCAGGTACTCGCGGCTCGCGGGCAGCACGCCGCCCTCGCCCTGCACCGGCTCGACGATCACCGCGCACACGTCGTCGCCGATCGCGGCCTCGGCCGCGGCGATGTCGTTGAACGCGATGTGCGAGATGCCGGGCGGCAGCGGCTCGAAGCCCTCGGTGTACTTGGGCTGGCCGCCCACCGACACGGTGAACAGCGTGCGCCCATGGAACGACTGCAGGCACGACACGATGCGGGTGCGCTGGGCGCCGCGCGTCTTGCCGTACTTGCGCGCGAGCTTCAGCGCGGCCTCGTTGGCCTCGGCGCCGGAGTTGGCAACGAACACGCGGTCGGCGAACGTGAGCGACGTGAGCGCCCGGGCCAGGCGCAGCACCGGCTGGTTGGTGTAGCCGTTGCCGATGTGCCAGACCTGCTCGGCCTGGCGGTGCAGCGCCTCCAGCACCGCCGGATGCGCATGGCCCAGGCTGGTGACGCCGATGCCGCTGGTGAAGTCGAGGTAGCGGCGGCCCTCGGCATCGTCGAGCCACACCCCCTGGCCGCGAACCGGCACCACGGTGCTGGGCGCATAGGTGGGCACCATCAGCGCATCGAAGTCGCTGCGCGAGACGGCGGTCTCGAGCGCGGCAGACGGGAACTCAGTGCGGGAATTCATGCAACACAACCTTTGGTCAGTCTGTGGAAGCCAGTCTAGGAAAGGCCCGTCTGCACTTCTTCCGTCAAAGCGACAGCAACTTTCATCGGCGGTGTCGCTGCAACAAAAAAGCGCTGCATCGCCAGGGAAAACCCGTATCCCCGTGTGCAGCGCCCAACCCCATCGCGAACCGGCTTCGGTCTATGGCTTGCAGCGGATGTCTTCGCCGAAGAACTTCTTCGACAGCGCGGCATAGGTGCCATCGGCCTGCAGCTCATGCAGCGCCTGGTTGAAGGCACCGGCCAGCGAGGTGTTGCCCTTGGCCACCGCCGCACCGTTGCGCTCGACGAACAGCAGCCCCGCGATGTGCAGGCCGGCCGAGGCATTGGCCGCCACCGCGGCGCGCGCCACGGCGGGGTCGGTGATCCACGCGTCGGTGCGGCCCGAGATCAGCGCGCTGCGCGCATCGGTGTCCTGCGGGAAGTTCTTGACCTCCCTGACACCCGGCACCTTCTTCACTTCGTCGAGGAAGGTGGTGCCCGTCTGCACCGACACGGTCTTGCCGGCGAGGTCCTTGCCTTCCTTGATGGCCGCATCCCTGGTCACGATGATGCCGCCGCCGCAGAAGTGCGGTGCGGTGAAGGTCACGGCCTTGGCGCGCTCATCGGTGATCGCATGGCCGGCGATCACCAGATCCCAGCGGTCGTGCCGCAAGCCGGCCAGCAGCGCATCGAAGCTCAGCGCCTTCCATTCGACGGCCACGCCCCACTTCTTCGCGATGGCCTCGGCCAGCTCGATCTCGAAGCCGCTGAGCCGGGCGCCCTGGAAGAAGTTGTACGGCGGGTACTGGCCTTCGGTGGCCATCACGATCTTGCCGTCCTTCTTGATCTCTTCGAAGGTGCGCGCCTGCGCCGGCAGCACGGCAGCCAGCGCGAGCAGGCCGGCGGCCAGCGTCTTGATCAGCTTCATGAAGTCTCTCTCCTCGGGTGATGAAAAGTCGTGTGCTTTCTCGTTGCCCGCAAAGATAATCACGAAGCGCTGCACGCTCCATCTCCCTTTGGGGATACGTCATCCATGAGCCACTCCCCCCGCATCGGCCTGCACCTCGATGCCGCCATGGCCGCGGCACTCGCCGCGATGGTGCAGGCCATCGGCACCCCATCGTTCTTCGATGCCGCGCTCGACCTGCTGGGCACCGCGTGCGCTGTCGATTCGGGCGGCGCGATGGTGCTCTTCCGCCACCAGCGGCCGCGCCGGCTGGTGCACCGCTTCAATGCGGCCGAACGCAAGCTGCCCGAAGAAAGCTACCTCGACGGCCCCTATGCGCTCGATCCGAGCTACCAGCTCTTCCTGCGCGGCGCCGGCAGCGGCGTGTACTGGCTGCGCGACACGGCGCCCGACGATTTCTTCGACAGCGAATACCACCGCGTGTTCTATTCGCAGATCGGCCTGTCGGACTCCATCGACCTGATGCTGCGCATCGACGACGACACCGCCCTGCTCTACTTCGTGGAGCGCAGCGTGCGCAACCCTGCCTTCCACGGTGCCGACGTCGCGGCGCTGAACCTGCTGCTGCCTTGCATCGCCGCGGCCTCCATGCGGCACAACGCGCTCACGCACGCCAGCACGCCGCCCGAGGTCGACACGCTGACGCACCGCAAGGTGCAGAGCACGATCGACAACTTCGGCCGCTCGCTGCTCACGCAACGCGAGCGCGAGGTGCTGTTCTACATGCTCAGCGGCTATTCATCGGCCCTCACCGCCGGGCGGCTGCAGACCACCGAAGGCACGATCAAGATCCACCGCAAGAACATCCACCGCAAGCTCGACATCGGCTCGCAGGCGGAGCTGTTCTCGCTGTTCATCAAGTGCATTCCGTTCGCGGCGCCGGAGCAGCCGATCGATCCGCTGGAGGCCTATCAGAGCAAGCCTGGAGCAGCGCCTCGAACACATACACCTGGTACCCCCCGCCCCTGAGCGAGCGTGTGTCCCTGCGCTGACGCATTGCATTCTCGCCCCGGAGGCGCACAATGAATCGAAGCCACCACATGGGAGATGCAGCATGGGCTCCTTGACCTGGCAACCGGGTGTCAGCCCGGACCGGCGCGTCACCCCCGACCGCCGCATCGAGCACACGATCCAATGCCAGGAGACGCTGGCGGAGATCATCGCGGAGACGCGCGGCGACGATTCGTACGCGGCTCAGGCCCTCAAGGAATTCAGGCGCCGCAAGGCCAATCCGGCCGAAGCCGGCACCGGTGACGACGAGCTGATCATCTTCTCGTTGCGCGGCCAGTGGCTGGTGGGCACGGTGGGCGATATCCGCGCCGCGATGATCGCCGCAGCCGGCGCGGCCTGCCGCCGCCGCGCCTCCGACTCGGGCAACCGCCACACCCACCGCGGGTAGCATGGGGTCCCTCCACCACGCTCCCGGCCGGGAGGCTCCGGATGTCGCCGCGCGAACTCGAGCAATACCTCCATGACCACATTCCGCTGTCGAAGGCGATGGCCGTCTCGGTGGAGCACGCTGGCGACGATGGCGTGGTCCTCCACGCGCCGCTGGCGCCCAACATCAACCACCGAGACACGGTGTTCGGCGGCAGCGCCTCGGCGGTGGCGATCCTCGCGGCCTGGTCGCTGCTGCACCTGAGGCTGCGCAGCGCGGGGCTGGCCAGCCGCCTCGTGATCCAGCGCAACACGATGGACTACGAGCGCCCGATCGCGGGCGGCTTCATCGCGCGCTCCGCACTGGCCGATCCCGAAGGATGGCCGGCGTTCACCCGCATGCTCGCGCGCAAGGGCAAGGCCCGCGCCAGCGTCGTGGCCGTGCTGGAACACGAAGGCACGGTGGCCGGCCGGCTGACTGGCGAGTTCGTGGCGCTGGCGCGGCCCTGACGATGACGCTTGCCGACCGCCGCCAACGCCTCCCCTACCCCCACAACGCCGCTGCCGGCGGCTGCATTTGCCCGCCCTCGCAGCGCATCGGATGCTCGCGGTCACGCCGTTGCAGCAGCGGCCCGTCGAGGTCGACATAGCGGCAGTACTGGCCCACGAGGAAGGCCGGCGCCATCGCCAGCGAGCTGCCGCACATGTTGCCCACCATCAGCCCGAAGCCCAGCCGCCTGGCTTCGCGCACCATTGCCAGCGCCTCGGTCAGGCCGCCGCACTTGTCGAGCTTGAGGTTGACGTACTGGTAGCGCCCCACCAGGCCCGGCAGCGAGTCGCGGTCGCGGCACGATTCGTCGGCCGCCAGCGGGATCACCGGCTGCAGGCCCTCGAGCTCGGCATCGGCACCTTGCGGCAGCGGCTGCTCGACCAGCTCGACGCCCAGGGCCGCCAGCCGGGGCAGCAGGCGCTCGAGCAGCGCGCGCGACCAGGACTGGTTGGCGTCGACCACCAGCCGCGCCCGCGGATGCTCCTCGCGCACGATGCGCACCACGTCGACATGGCGCTCGGCATCGGCCTTGAGTTTGAGCAGCGGAAACAGCCGCGCCTCGCGGGCCTTGCGGCGCAGCGCGGCCTCGTCGCACAGGCCGAGCGTGAACGCGGTGGTCAAGGGGTCGAGCGACGTGAGCCCGGCCGCGCGCCACGCGGGCAGCCCGGTCTGCTTGGCCCGCAGGTCCCACAGCGCGCAATCGAGCGCGTTGCGGGCGCCGCCCTTGGGCAGCAGGTTGAGCAGGTCTTCACCGCGCAGCGGCTGGCCGAGGCGCGGCGCCACCGCCGCGATCTCGCGCACCATGCCCGCCGGCGTCTCGCCGTCGTAGTCGACGCCCGCGGCCTCGCCGCGGCCGATGCGGCCCTGCTCGTCGCGCAGCGTGACCAGCACCACGTCCTGCGTGGTGTAGGTCTGGCCCGCGATCTCGAAGGGCTCGACCAGCTCCCAGTGCTCGATCGCCGTGGTGCAGCCGATCATCATGATGCGAGCAGCGCATCGGCCAGGGCCTGCACGCCGCCGCGCATCGGGTCGACCACCGGCAGCCCCAGTTGCCGGCTCACCCGCCTGGCATAGGCCTGCCACCCGGCCTCGTCCAGGCTCGACGAATTGATGCTGATACCGATGCAGCGGATCGCCTTGTTGGTGAGACGACCGGCCTGCAGGTAGGCCTCGATCGCCTCGCCGAGGTCGGGGATCGGAAAGTCCGGATGGCCTTCGATCGTCTGGCGCTCGGGGTCGTGGCACAGCACGATCGCATCGGGCTGCGAACCGTGCAGCAAGCCCAGCGTCACCCCCGCATACGCCGGGTGGAACAGCGCGCCCTGGCCCTCGATCACGTCCCAGTGGTCGGCCGCGTTGTCGGGCGAGAGCTGCTCGGCCGCGCCGGCGACGAAATCGGAGATCACCGCATCGATCGCGACGCCCGAGCCGGTGATCAGGATGCCGGTCTGCCCGGTGGCGCGGAAGCTCGCGCGCGCGCCGCTGGCCCGCAGCGCCTCGGTCAGGGCCAGCGCGGTGTACTTCTTGCCCAGCGCGCAATCGGTGCCCACGGTGAGCACGCGCCTGCCGCTGCGCTTGCGGCCGGTGCCCGCGGGAAACGGCGTGTCGCTGTGGCGCACATCGATGAGGCGCACGCCGCGCCGCTTGGCGGCGGCCTCGAGCTGGCCGAAGGAGGCGAGGCGCGTGTGCAGCCCGCTGACGATGTCCAGCCCCGCATCGATCGCGCCTTCGATCGCCGCCAGCCAGTGCGGCGGCAACGCGCCACCGGCAGGGGCCACCCCGATCACCAGCGAGCCGGCGCCGCGCTCGGCAGCCTCGCGCGGCGAGAGCCGGGGCAGGCCCAGCGAGACGGTGGCTTCGGGCAGGGCGAATTCGCCCACCACCTTGTCGCGCGACCAGTCGCGCAGGCCGAAGGCCGTCTTGGCATCGGACTTGACCTGCACGTCGCCAAGGAACAAGAGGTAGGGTTGACGGAGCTGATGCATCGGAATCTCACTGCGGAAAAAGTGATCGGATGGCATCAGCATGCCGGGCGGCCGGCCCGATGGGAAGGCTTGCGCGGCCCGGCTATCACCAGCGGGATACGGCGGCGCAGCGCACGCCGGCCACCGCGCAGCGCTGTCCTATCCCGCTGGGGATACGCAGCCGTAGAGCCGCTTCAGCCGGCGGTGCCGATGGCGGAACACTCCGCGGTACACCGGCATCAGCAGCCGGGCGACGAACGGCACGCGGCCCTCGACCATGACGGTGTCGGTGAGCACGCAGCCGGCCGCCGTGGGCCGCGTGGTGCGCTCGTGCTGCCAGAGCCGGTTGCTCCACGAGCTGGAGCGCTCGAGGAAGCCGCGGCCCATCTCCACGCGCTCGAGCCGCAGCGCATGCACGTCCACCGGCAGGCAGCAGAACAGCAGCACCACGCTGCGGAACAGCACGCAGCCGGTGGCCCACTGCGAGAGCTCGGCTCGCCGGAAGGCGGCCGGCGAAGTCATGCGCACCAGCGGCATCAGCTCGGCGTTGACAGCCGACATCGACATCCGCGACCAGAAGGCCTCGGGCGTGATCGGGAGTTCGGTGCTGAGCGTGAAGGAAGGCATGGCGGGCGGATCCGGTGCAGCGAAGTATCGGCCATGGGCTGCAAATCGATGTCGCGTCCGCGCAAGCAGGTGGGACGCCACGTCCCCAGAATCCGCTCACCATGATCTTCATCTGATTCATCCCATGCCCCGCATCCCACACCGGCTCGTCGTGGTCGGCGGCGGTGCCGGCGGCCTCGAACTTGCCACGCGGCTCGGGCGCACGCTGGGCCGCTGCGGCGAGGCCTCGATCACGCTGGTGGACCCCGAGCGCACCAGCCTGTGGAAGCCGCTGCTGCACGAAGTGGCCGCCGGCAGCCTCGACCCCGCACGCCACGGCCTCGACTACCTGGCCCAGGCCCGGCGCCACCACTTCCAGTTCCGCCTCGGGCGCATGGACGGCCTCGACCGCACGCACAGGCTGATCCACATCGCCGAGACCCTCGACGACCGCGGCGAAGTGCTGGTGCCCCGGCGCGCGCTGCCCTACGACACGCTGGTGATCGCGGTGGGCAGCCAGTCGCACCACTTCGATACCCCGGGCGCCGCTGAGCATGCCCTCAGCCTCGACACGCCATCTGCAGCACAGACCTTTCATCGCCGGCTGGTGGATGCGTGCGTGCGCGCCAGCCTGCGTGCCGGCCAGGGCGGCGAGCGGCCGCGGATCTCGGTCGCCATCATCGGCGCCGGCGCCACCGGGGTGGAGTTGGCCGCGGAGCTGCGGCATACCCTGCGCGAACTGGTCGAATACGGCCGCGAAGGCATCGACCCGCTGCGCGACATCGACCTCACGATCATCGAAGCCGGGCCGCGCGTATTGCCACTGCTCCCCGAGCGTGTGTCGGCCACCGCGCTGCAGCTGCTTCGGCGCCTGCGCATCACGGTGCGTACCGGTGAACGCGTGACGGCGGTGCACGCCGGCCGCGTGGACACCGCCTCGGGCCGGGCAGTGCAGGCCGACCTGGTGGTGTGGGCCGCGGGCATCCAGGCCCCGCCCTTCCTCGCGCAGCTCGACGGGCTGCAGACCAACCGGCTGCACCAGCTGCTGGTCAGAGCCACGCTGCAGACCACGCAGGACGATCACGTCTACGCGTTCGGCGACTGCGCGGCCTGCCCGCTGGACGCGCAGCGCAGCGTGCCGCCGCGCGCCCAGGCCGCGCATCAGCAGGCGCAATACCTCGCGCGGGCCCTGAAGCGCCGCATGCGCGGGCTACCGGCGCTGCCCTTCCACTACCGCGACTTCGGCTCGCTGGTGTCGCTGGGCGACTTCAGCACGGTGGGCAGCCTGATGGGCGCGTTGGCGAGCGGCAGCTGGTTCGTCGAGGGGCACGCGGCCAGGCTGATGTACCTCAGCCTTTACAAGAAGCGTGAGCTGGCGCTGCATGGGTGGCTGCGCACGGCGCTGGCCACCTTGTCGCGCTGGATCGACCGGAGGACGATGCCGCGGGTGAAGTTGCATTGAGCCGGCATCAGGCAGAGATTCGATCCGCTCGCTCGAGCAACTCGGACCATCGCCGCATCACGAGTTCGGCATACGGGCGAGCCTCAATGCTGTACGCGCCCAGTGCATACCCATCGTTGGCTTCGATCAACGCGGTCTGCCCAGATGCGAGTACGCCGAAGTCGATGCCATAGGCGGATGGCGCCTCGCCCGACTGGCGATAGGTGATCAAGGCCTCCTCGATGACTCGCTGATCCGGTGAAACAGCAGGATCGCCTGCATAGTGATCGATGTCGACGATACGCTCTCCGATGACATAGATCCTGAACTCCGCGAGCCAGGAAACAACCTCGGAACACCACACCTCCTGTCGGCGACTGGCGCTCCCAACAGCAGCGAAATCGGCATGAGACGAAAACACCTTGCCTGTGAAGCTCTTGCGCCGCTCCGCCGGTTTCGCGAAAACAGGCTCGCCCATGTTGAGGGAAATGCCTTGCTCAACGGCCTCCAGGGTCGACTTCCAGACGCGGCGATGCATGAAGCCACGCAAGCTGGCAGGGTAGTCGTTGGGTTCCGGAACCTCGATGCCGAGCTGGCGCATGGCACCGTGCATCACCGGCATGTCGCCGGCGATGAAGGTCTCGCGCGACAACGGCAGATTTCTTCGCTCGATGTTCTTCCGCGTGTACAGGATCACTGGAAGACCGAGGCGATCGCATTCAGCCTTCAACAGTTGCTCTTCATGCCTGAGCGGTCCGCGGCCGGAATACTGAAGGTAGGCAACTGAAAACATCAGTGCAACGCGCAGTCGAGGCAGTTCATCCGTTACCTGCGGTCGTCATCGAACACAAACCGCTGCCACGCCGCGCTTATGCGCTCGCGCACGCTGTCGGCGATCCAGCCATGTCATGGCCGCGCCGCGCTGCCCTTGCGGGGAATCGAATAGGTGCCGACCGCATGCGCCACCATCTCGGGCTGGCCTTCGGAATACAGCGCCACCTCGCCCACCGCCAGCGTCTTGCCCAGCTTGATCAGCTTGCAGACACCGACGATGTTCTTCTCGGCCACGGGCTTGCGCAAGAAGTTGATGTTCAGCGACGTGGTCACCGCCAGCGGCACGATGCCGATCTCGCCGAGGATGGCCACATACAGCGCCACGTCGGCCGTGGCCATCAGCACGGGGCCAGAGACGGTGCCGCCGGGCCTCAGCTCGGCCGGCCCCACCTCGTGCAGCACGGTGGCACCAGCGTTGCCCACGTCGAGCACGCGGCAACGGGTCTGCGGGAATTCGGCGCGGATGAAGGCCGCGATGTCTTGCTGGCTTGCCATGGGCGCATTCTGCCGAGGTTCGTCATTTCATCCGGCAGAACAGCAGCCGGTCCTCCGGGCTCCACACATGCTCCGGGCCTGACCTGTACCCCCGCAGCCATAGCTCTCCGCTGATCCGGCGGAGGTAGAAGCCCTTCGGCGTTTCATGATCTTCTGACAGGGGAGACGAGACGACGGTCAGCGAGCCGGGAGGCGCCCGATGTTTCGTGGAAGGATGCCCCACGAAGCCTTCCGGCTGATCGAGGTACTGAAGCCGCAGATGCGGCCCCACCTCGAGCGGGCACACTGCAAGACCGGCTTCAGCCGCACCGCTCAACAGGGCCTCCATGGTGGCGCCCTCCGGAAAGCCGAGATCGATGACCGCCACCTCCACACACGGGAGCAGGTAGCTCGCTGCGGCAGTCGTGAAGGCAGGATGCCTGAACAGCTGCTCACTGGCTTCGTTGAGCCGAACGCGATGGCGTTCGAGATCATGGCGCAATTCGGCGGGGCTCTTTCCGCCGGCTTGGACGAGCCTTGACACGGACACCGGTGCTCGAGAGGGATCAGGCGACCGGCTTCGCATGCCAACTGCCGTAGGGGCGCAGCGAGAGGCTCGAGTTGAAGTAGCGCGCGTCATGCGTGACCTCTTCTCCCAGCCATTCTGGCCGCACGAAAGACTGGCCTTCCGACTGCAGCTCGATCTCTGCGACGACAAGGCCCGCGTTCTCGCCGAGGAATTCATCAACTTCCCAGGTGGCTCCGCCGTGAGAAATGACTCTACGAATCTTCTCGATGAGAGGCCGCTCGCAGAGCATCAGGAGCTCCTGTCCGTCCGCGAATGGAATCTCATACTCGAACTCGACTCTCGAAGCGCCCTCGGTTCGACCTTTGATCGTCAGGAATGCCCGCTCGCCGGTGAGCCGAACTCGCACGGTTCGGTCTTTGTCTCGATTCAGGTAGCCCTGACTGAAGCGAACGCCGCTGCTTTGGCGCCAAGCTTCACCGGCGACCAGGAACTTGCGTTCGATCTCGATGCTCATATGGTTTCCTCAGAGGCCTGATGTTCGACGTGCAAACCCGCCTAACACCCTGGATTGCAAACGCCACCCGAGAAGGCTGAGACGAAAACACGTGGCAACGGCCGTTGTCGCTGCCCCGGTTACTCCTGAAGCACACCCCACCCGTCCATGTACCCGTCGTGCCGCGATACGCGTTCCGCCAGCCGGGCCTCGAAGGAAGAGACGTTCTCGTGCGTGACGAGCATGGACTTGACAACCATCAGCTCCATTCCACCGTTTTCGGCAGGTCGGGTCTCTATGGCCGTGATGGGCTCACCCCCGGTTCGATCTGCGACAAACTGCCGCGCCACGACATCCGCCTCGTACTCAGTGCGAAAGACTGCAAAGAACTCGACATCGTGCGGAACCGAGAAGTCGAACCCGCTGGCCTCCATGCGCCGTAGCACATCGCCGTTCTCGTCATCAGGAAAAGGCATGGTGTCTCCGAGTTGGGTGCGCTCCTACGTTTGACATCATAGGCATATGGAAGCGAGCGATGCCTGGCCTGCAAGCCGCGCTACCCTTGCACCCATGCGCGCCCTGCACTCCCTCCGCTCCTATGCCGCCCAGGCCTTCCGCTGGCAGAAGGGCCGGCAGGGCACAGGCTACGACAAGATGCTGCTGCTGACCGCCCGCTGGCCACTGCCGTTCGACAGCTACCTGATCCGCTATCCCGAAGGCTCGGAGATCCCGCCGCACACCGACCCGGTGCAGCAGGGGCGGCACTACCGGCTCAACATCGTGTTGAAGTCGCCGCGCTCCGGCGGCGAGTTCGTCTGCGCAAGGCCGATCTTCGAGACGCGGCGCATCAAGCTCTTTCGCCCCGATGCCTGCGAGCACAGCGTCACCCGCGTGGTGGGCGGCAGCCGCTATGTGCTGTCGGTGGGCTGGGTGCTGGGCCAGAATCGGGTGCGATGACTGCGCCGCTTTTCCTGTTCGATTTCCATGATTCCGAGGTGAGCGAGGTCCGGGCCGAAGGGCCGGGGCGGTTGCTGCTGCGCTTTTCTGCAGCGTCCGTGCAGCAGGTGTCCGAAGGCGTGGCGGGCCACGTGCGGTCGCTCGAGCTGCTGCTGGTGGATGCTGAAGTCGAGGGGCCGGTGCACGACGCCATGGGCCGGCTGGCCGCGGGCGAGGTGCTCGTCGACGGCTCGCATGTGCATCCGCTGCCGCTGCCGTTCGCGGCCGAAGGCACCGTGCGCCTGTCACTGCGCTTCAACAATGGCGCCCAGCTCTCGGTGGCGGCCCGGGCCGCCGAATTCCGCTTCGGCGGCGAGCCGCGCTTCATGGAGTCGTACGCATGCTGAGTGCGCACCCGGCCTTCCGGCGCCGGCCGACGCTGGGGCAGTTCGCCAAGCAAGGCGGGTGGGAAGCCGCGTGGTCGTTTCCTGCCGGCGAGCCACCTGCGCCCGAGATCCTCAGGGCCTACCTGGGCGGTGCCGGCGAAGTCGCCTTCGAGGCTTTCTTCGGCGATGCGTTCTTCGGCCTGCGGCTGCAAGGCGTTGCGGCCGAGGTCGAGGCCGGTGCGCAGGCCTGCATGGCGGCCATGGCCGAGGCGGCCGATGGTGCAGCCCTGGTCGGCGCGCTGGCCCGGCGCCTGGGCTGCGACGGCTTCGGCCGCAAGCTTGCGTTCGCGGAGGTGGGTGCGGTCAACGCCTGGCGCTCGGTCGGTGCGTTCCGCATCGACGATCCGTCGCCGGCGATGCCCTGGCTCGATGCACTGCTGCGCGCGCCGGTGGCGCATCACGCCATGCACCGCAAGGCGATCGAGTTCGCCTTCGAAGATCCGATGCCGCACTGGTTCGCGCTGCCGGTGTCGGCGCCGGCTGCGCCCTTTGCGATCGATCGGACGCTGCTGCGCGGCGCGCTCCAGGCGGCTGCGCACGGGGGCTGCGATCGCTGACGCAATCGTTCAAGACGCTGGGCGGCACCGGCCCCACACTCCCCGCACGATTTTCAACGCAGAGGAACCCGTCATGCCCGCCATCCTGGCCCAGGTGCTGCTCGCGCTCGGCATCGCCCACATCGTGTTCGGCATCGTGCGCTTCCGCGAGCCGTTGGCCGATGCGATGCGCGCCGGCTTCGTCGGCCGCTTCGCCGAGTCCGAAGCGCGGCGCACCGCGTTCTGGTTCATCGCGTTCGGCCCGCTGCTGATGCTGGTCGGCCAGCTGGCGCTGCACGCCGCCGCCAGCGGCGACCTGCCGACGTTCACGCTCACCGGCTTCTACATGCTGGCGATGGGGGTGATCGGGGTGCTGGCTTTTCCCAAGTCGCCGCTGTGGCTGCCGCTGCTGCTGTCGCCGGCCTTCCTCGCCTGCGGGCTGGGGTGGCTGCGCTGAAGTTCACTCCTCCGATTCGGCCAGCGTCACCACCTGCTTGCGCGTCTTGCCGGCGCGCCACACGGTGAGCGTGGCCTTGTCGCCGGGTTGCAGGCGCTCCAGCGCGGTGAGCATGTCGTCGAGATCTTCGACCGGCTCGTCGTTGATCGCGGTGATCACGTCGCCGGGCACGATGCCGCCTTCGGTGCCGCGGGCAAACGGCACCAGCCCCGCCTTCTGCGCCGGCCCGCCGGGCTGCACACGCACCAACGCCACGCCCTTGGGCAGGCTCAAAGCGCGCGTCAGGCTCCCCGGGCCGGCCGACACGCCGAGCGTGGGGCGCACCATGCGGCCGTCGCGGATGATGCGCGGCACGATGCGGTTCACTTCATCGACCGGGATCGCGAAGCCGATGCCCGCGCTCGCGCCCGAGGGGCTGTAGATCGCGGTGTTCACGCCGATCAGCCGCCCGGCCGAATCGAGCAGCGGGCCGCCCGAGTTGCCGGGGTTGATCGCGGCATCGGTCTGGATCGCGCCGCGGATCGTGCGCCGGGTCACCGATTCGATCTCGCGGTTGAGCGCGCTGACGATGCCGGTGGTCAGCGTCTGGTCGAGGCCGAAAGGGTTGCCGATCGCGTAGACCTTCTGCCCCACCTGCAGGTCGCGGCTGGTGCCCACCGGGATGGGCGGCAGCTTCGAGGCCGGCGCGTCGATCTTCAGCACCGCGATGTCGCGGTCGGGGAACACGCCGACCAGCTGCGCGCGGTAGCTCGTCTGGTCGGCCAGCGTCACGCGCGCCGCATTGGCCTCCTGGATCACGTGGAAGTTGGTGACGATGTGACCTTTGTCGTCCCACACGAAGCCGGTGCCGGTGCCGCGCGGCACCTGCTGCACGTTGAGCGAGAAGAAATCGCGCTCATAGCCCAGCGCGGTGATGTTGACGACGGCCGGCGAGGCGGCCTTGAACACCGCGATGTTGTTCAGCTCGTCGGCGGCCAGCGGGCCGCGCGGTGCCACGGGTCGCGGCGGCGCGGGCGGCCGGGCCTGTGCGCCGGCATCGGCGAGCATCAACAAAGCGGCCAGCGCGGCCGCGCCGAAGCGGAGGCGGTGGTGGGTCTTCATCGGGGCCGCATGATAGGGCGGCGTGGGGCGATGTCGAGTTCGATCAGGCGCGGACGGGCTTCACCATCCTCGAGCAGCAGCTCGCCCACGCTCACCGGCAGCGAGAAACGGCGCGGCCCGGCGCTGCCGGGGTTCACATGCAGCCTGCCGTCTCGCCGCTCGATCAGCGGCTTGTGCGAATGGCCGGCGATCACCACGTCGGCCGGCCGGTCGAGCTTCAGCGTCTTCAGGTCGTGCACGACGCAGATCGACACGCCCTCGAGCTGCAGCCATTCGGTCTCGGCCAGCGCCTCGGCCCAGGGACCGTGGTCGTTGTTGCCGCGCACCACGGTGAGCGGTGCGATCGCCGCCAGCCGCTCGAGGATGCCGGCATCGCCGATGTCTCCGGCGTGCACGATGCGGTCGCTGCCCTGCAGCGCGGCCAGCGCCTCGGGCCGCAGCAGGCCGTGGGTGTCGGAGATCAAGCCAAGGCGCATCAGGGCAACCTTTCTATCCAAGTCAATCGGCGGCGGGCTGGGTATGCTTTCGGGTTCCCAAGCGAAAGGCTGCCATGAGCACTGAACCGCAACAACACCTGCACTACCTCCGCGGGCAATGGGTCGAAGGTACCGGCTTCACCCCCAACGTCAATCCGTCGGACCTGTCCGACACGATCGGGCTCTACGCCACCGGCTCGGCCACGCTGGTCGACGAAGCGGTGCAGGCCGCCCGCGCCGCGGCCCCCGCCTGGGGCACCGGCAACATCCAGGCCCGCGCCGAAGCGATCGGCGAGGTCGTGCGTGCCGGCAACATCTTCAAGTTCTTCGCGGGCGAATGCCTGCGGCTCTCGGGCGAGGTGCTGCCATCGGTGCGGCCGGGCATCGGCGTGGAGATCACGCGCGAGCCGGTGGGTGTGGTCGGGATCATCAGCCCGTGGAATTTTCCGATTGCGATCCCGGCCTGGAAGATCGCGCCGGCGCTGGCCTACGGCAACTGCGTGGTGTTCAAGCCGGCCGACCTGGTGCCCGGCTCGGCCTGGGCGCTCACCGAGATCATCTCTCGCGCCGGACTGCCGGCCGGCGTGTTCAACCTGGTGATGGGCGCGGGCCGCGAGGTCGGCCAGGCGATCGTCGAGCATGCGGGCGTGGATGCGGTGAGCTTCACCGGCTCGCAGGCGGTGGGCCAGCAGGTGGCCGCGGCCTGCGTCGCGCGCGGCGCGAAGGTGCAGCTCGAGATGGGCGGCAAGAACCCGCAGGTGGTGCTCGACGATGCCGACCTCGGCGTCGCGGTCGAGCTGTGCGCGCAGAGCGCGTTCTACTCCACCGGCCAGCGCTGCACGGCGGCCAGCCGGCTGATCGTCACGCAGGGGATCCACGACCGCTTCGTGGCGGCACTGACCGAGCGGCTGGCGAAGATCAAGGTCGGCCCCGCGCTGGCCGACGGCACCGACATGGGCCCGGTGGTCTCGGCCTCCCAGCTGGCGCAGGACCTGCGCTACATCGATCTGGCCCGCAGCGAAGGCGGGCGGCTGGCCTTCGGCGGCGACCGCGTGAGCTGTGCGACCGAGGGCCACTTCCTCGCGCCGGCGCTGTTCACCGACACCACGATGGGCATGAAGATCAACCTCGAGGAGGTGTTCGGCCCGGTGGCCAGCGTGATCCGCGTGAAGGACTACGACGAAGCGCTGGCCACGGCCAACGCCACGCCCTTCGGGCTCTCGGCCGGAATCGCCACCACCTCGTTGAAGTACGCCACGCACTTCAAGCGCCATGCGCAGGCTGGCATGGTGATGGTCAACCTGCCGACCGCGGGCGTGGATTACCACGTGCCGTTCGGCGGCCGCAAGGCATCGAGCTACGGCCCGCGCGAGCAGGGGCGCTACGCGGCCGAGTTCTACACCACGGTGAAGACGGCCTACACGCTGGCCTGAAGCAGCGCGTCGATCGCGGCCTGCGCAACCTGCTCGTCCTCGTGCGACTGCACGCCCGAGACGCCGATCGCGCCGACGCAATCGGCGCCGACCATGATCGGCAGGCCGCCTTGCACCGGCAGCACCGGCATGCGCAGCATGCCGAGCCGGCCTGCGGCCACGCGCTCCTCCCAGGTCTTGCTGGGGCGGCGCGAGTAGGCCGAGGTGTGGGCCTTCTCGATGGCGATCTGCGCATTGGCCGGCGTGGCGCCGTCCATGCGCTGGAAGCCGAGCAGGTGGCCGCCGTCGTCGAGGATCGCGATGGTGACGTTCCAGCCGTGCTTGGCCGCCTCGGCTTCGGCCGCGGCCATCATCAGCTTGACGTCTGAGAGTGTGAGGGCTTGTTTGCTGCGCATCGACGCAGCTTAGCCGAAGCGCACCGGCTGCGGGCCGCGCTTCCGGCGCACGACCACGGTGCCGGCCAGCTTGTCGTGCCAGCCCTGCTTGCGGGCATCGAGGCCCACCCACACGAAGCCGAGGCAGAACGGAATCGTCGAGACGAAGTAGGCGAGGTAGCGACCGATCAGCTGCGCACTGCTCGGCACGCCGCCGGTGCGGGCATCGACGATGCGCGCGCCGATCGCGATCTTGCCCGGCGTGGCGCTGCGGTAGCGCCAGAAGAGGATCACCGCGATCGCCGGCAGCACCCAGGTCACGAGGTTGGCGAACCAGCCTTCGGCGCCGGGCCCCGTGAGGCTGAGCAGGCTGCCCCAGCCGTAGTAGAAGCCCAGCAGCGGGGTGGTCACCACCATCACCAGCACGGTGTCGACGATGGTGGCCCACAGCCGGGCCCAGAAGCCCACGTATTCGAGGTTCTCGTGCGCGGGCTCAGGCTGGCTCATGACCGGTGGGTTCCTTGGGTGAGGTTCGTGCGGCGAGCGCCACTGCCAGCAGCACGCAGGCCGCGCCGGCCAGGTGCCGCGGCGTGACCTGCTCGCCGAGCAGCCCGGCCGCCAGCACCAGCGCCGACACCGGCACCAGCGCGGTGAACACCGCCGCTTCCGATGCGGCCACGCGGGCCGAGCCAGCATACCAAAGCAGGTAGCCGCCGACGGTGGGCACCAGCGCGTAGTACACCAGCGCCAGCCACACCGGCGTGCCCGGCGTGTAGCTGAACGGATGCTCCAGCAACGCCGGCACCAGCGAGAGCGCGAAGCCCAGGCCGGTCATCAGTGTCGACAGCATCAGCGGCTGCAGCGGCCGGTCGAGCTTGCGGTTGAGCAGGATGAACACCGCCTCGCAGACCACCGCCGCCAGCACCAGCGCATTGCCGGTCATCGAATGCGCCCCCTCGGCCGAGGCGCCCGCACCGACATGCAGCGCCACCACCCCGCCGGTGGCCAGCAGCAGCACCGCGCACAGCGCCAGGCTGGGCCGCTCGCCGAGCAGCACGATCGCGACCAGGCCCGACACCGCCGGCAGGGTGCCCGCGATGACGCCGGCATCGGCCGCGGTGGCGCGCTGCAGCCCCGCGATCAGCAGCACCGTGTAGCCCACGCTGCCCGCCAATGCCTGCAGCACGAGCAGCGCCGCATCGCGCCGCGAGGGCCGCGGCCAGGCCAGCCCGGCGCGCCGCACCAGCCACAGGAACACCGCGAACGCGAGGCCCAGCCGCAGCGCGGTGGCGGTAAAGGGCGGCAGGCTGCCGGCGATGGTGCGGCTGGCGACCACCGTGCTGCCCACGGTGATCATCGCCAGCGCCAGGCAGGCATAGGCGCTCGCGCGGGAGGAAATCTTCGTCGTCATCGGTCCCTCGTCTGTCGGATGCAAAGTACCGACAGGCTAGGGACCGGGCGCTCAGCGGTCTTGAACCCGATTGCAGGCCGCCGCGTAGGCGCCCGGCGTGTAGCCGAGGTGGCGCACGAAGGCGCGCGTCATGTGGCTCTGGTCGGCGAAGCCGGCCGCGGCCGCCGCCTCGGCCAGCGGCAGGCCGCGGCCGATCAGCCCCCGGGCGCAGGCGATGCGGCGCTGCATGCGGTAGGCGTTGGGGGTGAGCCCGAGCTCGCGCGCGAAGCCGCGCAGCACCTGGAAGCGGCTCAGCCCCGCCTCTGCCGCCAGCTCGGCCAGGCTCAGCGCGGCGGCGGGATTGTCATCGATGCGCTGGCGGCAGCGCACGATCGAGGCCGGCGGCTCCGGCTGCAGCCGCAGGCCCGCATGCCGCCGCAACAGCGCCGACAGCGTCGCCAGGCCCAGCCCTTCGCCCTGCAGCGCATCACCGCCGGGCGAGGGCGCCGTCAGCGTGCGGAACAGGCGCACCACGTCGCCGGCCAGCGCCGGATCGCGCACCACCGGCGGCAGCCACTCGCCGCTGCCACCGCAGGGCATGCCGAGCTCGTCGAGCACCTGCGCCATGCGCTGCGGCTCCACATACAGCATGTGCCACGCGCGCCCGCCGTCGTCGAGCGGCAGCCCGTCGTGCACCTCGCCGGGGTTGACCATGATCAGGTCGCCCGGGCCTGCCTCGACCACGCCGCGTCCGCTCAGCGAGCGCTGCGCACCGCGCTCGATCACGCCGAAGCCATAGGCATCGTGCGAGTGCCGGTCGAAGGCCCGCGTCGACACCGCGCTCACCGCCTCCCAGCCGGGCAGCGCGCTGCGATGGGGGTGGAAGCCTTCGGCGCTCATGCGCCGATTCTGCCTGCGCCCCTGGCCTCACACGCGCGCGAGCGCCTGCGCGAGGTCGTGGCACAGGTCCTGCGGGTCCTCCAGGCCGATATGCAGCCGCACGAGCCGGCCTTCGTCGGGCAGCGTGCTCAGCGTGCGCAGGTGATGGGGCACGGCCGGCAGCACCAGGCTTTCGAAGCCGCCCCAGCTCGTGCCGAGGCTGAAGAGCTGCAGCGCATCGATGAAGGCCGCGAAAGCCGCCTCGCCGCAAGGCGCCAGCTCGAACGAAAAAGGCCCCGGGGCGCCGGAGAACTGCGCACGCCAAAGCTCGTGACCCGGGTCCGATGCGAGCGCAGGGAACAGCACGCGGCGCACCTGCGGCTGCCGCTGCAGCCATTGCGCCACCGCCATCGCATTGCGCTCGTGGCGCTCGAGCCGCACCGCCAGCGTACGCAGGCCGCGCATCGCGAGCCAGCACACATCGGGCGCCGCATGCGTACCGCTGCGGTCGCAGAAAGCCCGCACACCGGCGAGCGCCTGGTGCGTGCCGGTGACCAGGCCGAGCATCACGTCGGAATGGCCGTTGATGTATTTGGTGCCGGCGTGGATGGCGATGTCGACGCCCAGGCCGTGCGCGTCGAACAGCAGCGGCGTCCCCCAGGTCGCATCGGCGGCCACCGGAACGCCCCGCGCATGCGCGGCGGTGCAGACGGCGCGCACATCGAGCATCTCCATCGTCAGCGAGGCCGGTGCTTCCACGTAGACCAGGCTCGTGTCGTCGCGCAGGAAGGCCGACACGTCGGCGCCTTGCGGGAAGAACTCGACCAGGGAGCCGGCGGCCGCCAGCTCCTGTTCGCAGAAGGTGCGCGTGGGACCGTACACGCCGTCGCTCAGCAGCAGGTGCCGGCCGGGCCCGGCATGCGCGGCCAGCACCGCGGTGATGGCCGACAGGCCGGAGCCGGTGGCGATGCAACTCTCGGTACGCGACAAGGCCGCCATCGCGCGCTGCAGCTCGAAGGTGGTCGACGTGCCCGAGCGCCCGTAGCGCGGCGAATCGAACACGGTCTGGTGATGCGCCTGCTTGTAGTCGGCCAGCGTGTCGAACACGACCGTCGACGCACGCACCAGCGGCGGATTGACGGCCTGGGCCGCCTTCGCGGTGGCACGGGCGGCGTGGATGAGCAAGGTGTCGGTGTGCATGGCGACGATACTATGGCGGCATGCCGCAGCCGGAACGCCAACAAACATCGCCGACCCGCCAGGACTTCGGCCCCTGGTCGACGCTGGCGAAGACGCACGCCGCCGGCGCGGTGCTGGCGCGCCATCAACACCGCGCCGGGCAGCTGGTGTTCGGCATCAGCGGCGTGATGCTGGTCGAGACCGATGCCGCGCGCTGGACGGTGCCGCCGCAGCGCGCGCTATGGATACCGCCGCAGCATCCGCACACCGTGCAGATGCTGTCGGCCACCGAGATGCGCACCGTCTACTGCAGCCCGGCGTTGATCGCGCGCTGCGGGCCTTCGGGGCGGCTGGCCGAGGTGCATGCGGTGGCGGCGTCGGCTCTGATCCGGGAGCTCGTGCTGGGCCTGTTCGACCCCCAGTTCGACCACGCCACGCATGAAGGCATGGCGGTGCTGCTGCTGAGCGCGTTGCGCCAGACGCCCGCGCTGCCCACGCATCTGCCGATGCCGGCGAGCGAGCCGCTGCGGCGTGCGCTCGGGCCGCTGCTCGTGGCCCATCGATGGCATTGGCCGATGCAGCGCGTCGCCGAGAAGGCGGCGATGTCGGAGCGCACATTCACGAGGCGCTTCACTGCCGAGGTGGGCTTGAGTTTTCGCGCATGGCGGCAACGGGCGCGCATCATCGCGTCGCTCGACCTGCTGAACGCCGGCCTGCCGGTGAAGGCGATCGCCCACCGATTGCGCTTCGCGAGCGACGCGGCTTATGTGGCGGCGTTCCGCGAGCTGCTCGGCTGCACGCCGCATGCCTTCCGGCAGGGGCGCAGCGTCGTGTCGTAGGCAACAAAAAACCCGCCGAAGCGGGTTTTTCTTGGAGCAGTCGGCGATCAGCCGATGCGGCGACGGCGCGCCACGAAGCCCACCGCGCCCAGGCCTGCGAGCAGCAGCGCGTAGGTCTCGGGTTCCGGCACCGGGCTCAGCTGGGTGACGAAGTTGCCGCCGTAGCTGTTGCCCTTGTAGCCGCCCTTCAGCGTGCCGTGGATCTCGAGCGAGTAGCTGCCAGCGGTCAGCGACGAGTACAGGATGCTGTCGAAGGTGGAGCCGGCCACCGGGGCAACGGCACCGACGCCGACCTTGTTGAGCACCCACGAATCGAGGCTCAGGCTGAACTTGCCGTTGTTGACGAAGGTCAGGCTGCCGGCAGCGTCGTTGGTGCTGGTCAGGTCGAAGGTCACGTAGTCGACGAAGGCGACGTCGGAGGCCAGCACGGAGGCCTGCTTGTGGTTGAAGGCCAGCGGCGAGGTGTTCTCGTCGAAGGTGCCGAGGTCCAGCGTGTTGGCGCTGGCGGCGCCGCAGACGGCCAGCGCAGCGGCGACGGCCAGGGTCTTGATGTTCATTCGTGTTCTTCCTAGGGTTTGGGACGTCGGCGCGGCTTCCCGCTCCGTACGCTGCGCGCGAGTGTAGGGAGCGGGCTCTCTAAGGGATACCCCGTAGTTCGGGGGAGGCCCATGGGGGTGGCCGGGAGGATGCCAACAAGTTCACGAAAACGGGCTTCGTATGATGGTCGCCATGACCGCCTTCGCTTTCCTCGCCAACAACAGCTTCATGAAGGTGCCGCCGGCCGGCTCGCAGCCGTATGCAGTGGCCGGCATCGCATGGGACGGATCCACCACCAACCGCCCCGGCGCGCGCTTCGGCCCGCGTGCGATCCGCGAGGCCAGCCACATGCTGTGCGACGGCGTGCATCCGCTGTTCGACGTGTCGCCCGAGGGCCTGCTCGGCGACGCAGGCGACCTGCCGCTGCCCAACACCAGCTTGGCCGGCATGCGCGAGGCGATGCAGCCGCTGGCCGGCGGGCTGATCGGCCGGCACCACATGGTGTGGCTGGGCGGCGACCATTCGATCACGCTGCCGCTGCTGCGCGCCTACCGGGCCCAGCTCGGGCAGCCGCTGGCGGTGCTGCATTTCGACGCCCACTGCGACACCTGGCAGGACCACTTCGGCGAGCCCAGCGGCCACGGCACCTGGGTCTACGAAGCCTTCCAGCAAGGACTGGTGGTGCCGCAGTGCTTCACGCAGGTGGGCATCCGCTCGGCCGGCGTGCGCGAGGCGCGCGAGTATGTGCGCGACCAGGGCGGGCTGATCTTCACCGCGCGCGATCTGCGCGGGCAGGAGGGGCCGGCACAGCTGGAGCCGATGCTGCGGGCGATCCGCGAGCGGCTGGCCGCGCACGGCCAGCCGCCGCTGTATGTGAGCCTGGACATCGACTGCCTGGACCCCGCCTTCGCGCCGGGCACCGGCACGCCCGAGCCGGGCGGCATGAGCACGAACCAGGTGCTCACGATCCTCGAGGGGCTGGGCGGGCTGCCCTGCGTGGGGATGGACTGCGTGGAAGTGGCGCCGCCCTATGACCACGCCGAGCAGACCAGCTATGCCGCCGCGACCTTCGTGTGGACCTACCTCTGCGCGCAGATCGCAGCCGCAGGCTGACGAAGGGCACGCGCGGCGATCAGCCGCCGAAGATTCGACGCAGGATCGCGCTGCCGGTGCCGATCGGATCCTGGCGGATCTTCTTCTCCTCGTCGCCGATCATCAGGAACAGGCCGTCGAGCGCCTTGCCGGTGACATAGCGTTCGAGGCTCGCGTCCTCCTGCTTCAGCAGGCCGAAGCCGACCGCCTTGGCCGCCAGCGCATCGTATTTCTGCGCCAGAGACACGCGCTGCGTGGCCCGCGTGACGATCGGCAGGAACCGCTCGCCCAGCGGCTCACGGGTTTTGCGCTCGAAGAATTCAGTGGCCGAGGTCTCGCCGCCGCGCACGATGCCCCAGGCATCCTCGACGCTCATCTGCCGCACCGCCTGAACCAGCAGCGTCTTGGCCTCGGGCACCGCCGCTTCGGCGGCGCGGTTCATCGCGGTGACGAGCTCGTCGACCTTGCGTTGCTGGCCCAGCGCGCGCATCAGCTTGGCCACCGATTCCAGCCCCTCGGGCAGAGGGATGCGCACGCGCGGGTTGCCGAGGAAGCCATCGGTGCGGCCCAGCAGGCCCACGGCCGAGATCGCGCCGCGCTCCAGCGCCGTGCGCACGCCGCCGGCGGCATCGCCCTCGCTCGGGCCCGCGGCTCGTGCGCCGGCACTGCCGGCGGCACAGGCCAGCAGGAACAGTCTTCGTTGCATGTCAGGTCTCCTGCACCGGCAGCGCGGTGGTCTTCTTCACCGTGCGCAACACCAGCATCGAGTTCGATCGTGCCACACCGGGCAGGCGCATCAGCACGTCGGTGTGAAAGCGCTCCAGGTCCTCGGCGTCACGGTAGCTGAAGCGGATCAGGTAGTCGTTGGAGCCGGCAACGTAGAAGCAATCGAGGATCTGCGGCTCCTGCCGCACGGCCCGCTCGAAGGCCTCGAGCAGCGGCGTGTTCATGCTCTCGAGGTTGATGATCGTGAAGCTGGTACCGTGCCGGCCCACCGCCTTGGGGTTGAGCAGCGCGACGTACTGCGCGATGACGCCCGACTCCTCGAGCTGCTTCACACGCCGCAGGCAGGCCGAGGGCGAGAGATGCACGCGCTCCGCCAGATCCACGTTGGAGAGCCGGCCATCGGCCTGCAGCTCCGCAAGGATCGCCCGGTCGATCGCATCGAGTTGCACCAGACTGGGTTTGCTTCGCATGCCGTGTCTTCAATTCTTCAGAAGCACGCATGATATTGCGCCGGCAGGGGTGAACCCCCGGCGATTGCGCACGCACATTGCGCCGGCCGGCGCCTAGACTGCTCCGTGGCAGATGTCACGCCAAGCCAAGGAAATTGCCTAGCGCATACCCACCATGTCCTTCCTGAACGCCGACCGCGATCTTTCGCGCAACTCGTACTACGCGGCCACCACGGCTCGCGATATCGGTTTTCCGGCGTTGCAGGGCGACGCGAGTGCCGATGTGGCCATCGTCGGCGGCGGGCTGGCCGGCCTGTCGGCCGCGATCGAGCTGGCCGACCGGGGCTTCTCGGTGGCGCTGCTTGAAGCGAAGCAACTGGCCTGGGGCGCGAGCGGGCGCAATGGCGGGCAAGCGATCCATGGCCTGGCCTGCGATCCCTCGGTGATCGAGGAGCAGCTGGGCATCGAGGAGGCGCGCCGCGTGTGGGCGATGTCGATCGAGGCACTGGACCTGATACGTGCCCGCCGCGAGCGCTTCGGCATCGATTGCGACTGGCAGAGCGGCTTCCTCGGTCTGGCGGTCAACGAGCGCAAGGGGCGCGAGCTGCAGGAGTGGGCCCAGCACGTGGAGGCGACCTACCGCTATCCGCTCACATGGATCGAACACCGCGACATCGGCCGCTGGATCGCCAGCCCGCGCTACCACAGCGGGTTGCACGACGCACGTTCGGGCCACCTGCATCCGCTGAAATACAGCCTCGGGCTGGCGCGCGCCGCGGCCTCGCTCGGCGTGCGCCTGTATGAGGCATCGCCGGTGGTCGCGATCGAGCATGGCCGCACCGTCACGCTGCGCACCGCGCACGGCAGCGTGCGCGCCGGCCAGGTGCTGCTGGCCGGCAACGTCTACCTGCAGGGGCTGGCGCCGGAGCTCGAGGCGCGGGTCATGCCGGTCGGCACCTACATCGTCTGCTCGCAGCCGCTGGGCGAAGAACGTTGCCGCGCGCTGATCCCGTCGCGCTCGGCCGTGTGCGACACCAACTTCGTGCTCGACTACTTCCGGCCAACGGCCGATCACCGGCTGCTCTATGGCGGCCGCGTCAGCTACAGCACGGTGACGCCTGCCAACCTGGCCGAGAGCATGCGGCGCCGCATGGCGGGCACCTTCCCGCAGCTGGCCGACGTGCAGGTCGAGTACGCCTGGGGCGGCTTCGTCGACATCTCGATGAACCGCGCGCCCGATTTCGGGCGCCTGCCCGCCGATGGTGCCAGCCGGCACGACAACGTGTACTACCTGCAGGGCTTTTCCGGCCACGGCCTCGCGCTCACCGGCCTGGCCGGGCGCCTGGTGGCCGAGGCGATGGCGGGCGATGCCACGCGCTTCGATACCTTCGCCCGATTGAAGCACCGCCCCTTCCCCGGCGGCCGGCTGATGCGCACGCCGGCGCTGGTGCTCGGGATGGCCTACTACCGCCTGAAGGATCTCCTGTGAACCTGGGGATCTCGCAAACCCTCATTCGTTACGTCTGTGCTGTTGACTCCGCATGGAGCCTTGGCACACTGGATGCAAGCACCCTTTCACAACGCTTCAGCAAGCCCATGGCCCACGGGTCAACAACCCGGCCGCCGCAAGCCCAATGAGTACCCAAACCTCTTCCAAGACCGCGCCCAAGCCGGTCGTCCTGGTGCCCGCCTGCAACCGCCTGCACGGCCATCATCCCTATCACATGGTCGGCAAGAAGTACGTCGACGCGGTACGCCTCGCCGGCTGCCAGCCGCTGATCGTGCCGACGGCACTGCCCGAGGAGCTCGATGACCTGCTGGCCATCGCCCACGGCGTGCTGCTGACCGGCTCGCCCTCCAACGTGCACCCCAGCCACTTCGACGAAGACGTGCTCGATCCCTCGCTGCCGCTCGACCCCGAGCGCGACGCGTGGACGCTGCCGCTGATCCCCAAGGCCATAGCGCGGGGGATGCCGCTGTTCGCGATCTGCCGCGGCTTCCAGGAGGCCAACGTCGCGCTCGGCGGCACGCTGCACCAGGCGGTGCAGCGCGTGCCCGGTTACAACGACCACCGCTCGAACGACGACGATCCGGTCGAGGTGCAGTACGACCTGGCGCATGAGGTCAAGGTCGAGCCGGGCGGGCGGCTCGCGGCCATCGTCGAGCAGCCCAGCTTCCGCGTCAATTCATTGCATGGCCAGGGCGTCAACCGGCTCGCGCCCGGGCTGCGGGTCGAGGCCCGCGCACCTGATGGGCTGGTGGAGGCCTTCTCGGTCGCCGAGGCCCCCGGCTTCACGATGTGCGTGCAATGGCATCCCGAATGGCAGGCCTCGGGCAACCCCGTCTCGCAGCGCCTGTTCGCGGCGTTCGGCGACGCCGCCCGGTCCTATCGCGACCATCACCGCGGCCCTGCGTGAGGGCGGGCGCAGCCGCGCCCGCCGCCTCCATCACGCAAGCGTTCCGAGAACCGAACAGGTGATTCCATGGTCGTCAGAGACAACTTCACATTCAGCGAGCTCGAACAGTGGCTCAACAAGAACCGGGTGACCGAGATCGAGTGCCTCGTGCCCGACCTCACCGGCGTGGCGCGCGGCAAGATCCTGCCGCGCGAGAAATTCACCGAAGACCGCGGCATGCGACTGCCCGAGGCGGTGGTCGCGATGGGCGTGACCGGTGAGTTCCCGGAAGAGGGCCCCTACTACGACGTGATCCAGCCCACGGATCAAGACATGCACCTGCGGCCCGACCCGGCCACCGTGCGCATCGTGCCGTGGGCGGTGGACCCGACCGCCCAGGTCATCCACGACTGCTACGACAAGGAAGGCCGCATCGTGCCCTTCGCGCCGCGCTCGGTGCTGCGCCGCGTGTGCGACCTGTTCGCCGCCGAAGGCTGGGATCCGGTGGTGGCGCCGGAGCTGGAGTTCTACCTCGTCGCGCGCAACACCGATCCCGACATGCCGCTGAAGCCGCCGATCGGCCGCAGCGGCCGCGCCGAGACCTCGCGCCAGGCCTACTCGATCGATGCGGTCAACGAATTCGACCCGTTGTTCGAAGACATCTACGCCTACTGCGAGCGCATGGAGCTCAACGTGGACACGCTGATCCACGAGGTGGGCGCGGGCCAGATGGAGATCAACTTCTTCCACGCCCATCCGCTGGGGCTGGCCGACGAGGTGTTCTTCTTCAAGCGCACGGTGCGCGAGGCCGCGATGCGGCACGACATGTTCGCCACCTTCATGGCCAAGCCCATCGCCGGCGAGCCCGGCAGCGCGATGCACATCCACCAGAGCCTGGTCGACAAGGCCACCGGCCGCAACCTCTTCAGCAACGAAGACGGCACGCCGAGCCAGGAGTTCCACTGGTACATCGGCGGGCTGCAGCGCTACATCCCCGCGGCGATGGCGCTGTTCGCGCCCTACGTCAACTCCTACCGCAGGCTGGCGCGCTTCACCGCGGCACCGATCAACATCCAGTGGGGCACCGACAACCGCACGGTGGGCATCCGCTCCCCGGTGGCCCCGGCGGCCGCGCGCCGCATCGAGAACCGCGTGATCGGTGCCGACGCCAACCCCTACGTGGCGCTCGCCGCGACGCTGGCCTGCGGCTACCTCGGCATCAAGAACCGCATCGATCCCTCGCCCGAATGCAAGGGCGACGCCTACCTGGGTGAATACCAGCTGCCGCGCAGCCTCGGCGAAGCGCTGAACCTGCTGCGCGACGAGGCCGACCTGGCCGAGGTGCTGGGCAAGGCCTTCGTGACCGTC
>Ga0207706_10000750_pt1 | contig 33787 bp, 32 predicted proteins | sample KBSC53metaG_FD_184318 | JGI IMG/M metagenome (GOLD analysis project Ga0207706, IMG submission 184318) | Corn rhizosphere microbial communities from Kellogg Biological Station, Michigan, USA - KBS C5-3 metaG (SPAdes) (version 2) | ecosystem: Host-associated > Plants > Roots > Rhizosphere > Soil ... | reverse complement strand
ATCTACGAAAACCTTCTTATTCATCACAAATTGATTGGTTCCTCTTATGATCATCTATACTTTTGATTCATCAATAACATAATTATTTTTCAACAACAAAAATTTTGAACTATGGCACCAACAATCAATTTGCTTTTACAAAGAACAGTATCTTCAATAAGCAAAAAATTATTCGTGGCAGTAATTGCTACAACATGTTTTGCAGCAAGTGCGTTTGCAGGAGGCGATGAAGCAAACGTAAAGGCAATAAACAACTTGAAAAAAGATTACAGTGATGCAAAAAACATTCAGTGGAATGTAACCGATGATTACATTAAAGCAACGTTTAACTGGAAAAACCAGCAACTGCAGGTTTTTTATACTAAAGATGGAGATGCATTTGCTCAATCAAGGCAAATAAATTTAAATATTCTTCCTTTGAAAGCGCAGCAAACGCTTAGTAAAGATTTTACCAATTATAATATTACAGAAGCTATTGAATTTACAAGTGAACAAACAGGTCTTTGCTATTATGTATCACTTACAAAGGGCTCTGTAAAAAAGATATTGCAAATTACTCCTGAAGGCAGTGTAAACACTTTCAGACCGATACGGAATTAACGGGTTGACAAAATGGATAAAAACAAAAAAGTTCTGCAAAAAAGCAGAACTTTTTTGTTTACCACGTACGATAAATTATTTAAATCTCTTTTTGAAATTTGGATTTCTGTTGCCGTTGTTTCCACTTCTGTTATCACGGTTCCCGGCGTTACCATTGTTTCTGTTTTGATTTCTGTTATCACGATTATCTCTTCCGCGTGAATCCCTCGAGTCTCTTCCTCGCGAGAAGTTTTGCTTGCGGTTACTGCCCGTATTGCTGCGATAGTCTTCTGCAAAACTTTGGCGATGTTTTATGAAAGGTGTATTACTGAATTCGAGTTCACCGCCTGTTATATTATCAAGTTCACTGCGAATTGCATCATCATGAACAAGTTCCTTATGCCAGTTACTGTAAGCGAGTTTCATGTAGTAAGCAATAGCATGAGCAAAACCGGCTTTTTTCTCAGGGTCTTGTTCTTCCAAAGCTTTATTGATAATCATTTCAAGGTTTTTCCCAAGGTGAGAATATCGCGGATGCCGCTTGGGGTACATCAACGGTTCAGGCTTGCCTTTATAGGTTTCTTTCTTTGGTATAGGATAGGGACTTTCTACCTGCAGTTTAAAATCACTGATATAAAAAAGATGGTCCCATAGTTTGTGCCTGAAGTCTTCAACATTTCTTAAGTGAGGATTTAAAAACCCCATTAATTCAATAGCGGCCTGGGCTTGTCTTTGTCTTTTTACAGGGTCTTCAATGCCATTAACATATTCCACCATTTTCTGAATGTGCCTCCCGTATTCGCGCATCACAAGGTGGTTTCTTGTCGTGTTATATTCCATAAATAAATTTGATAAAATACAAATGTAACAAAGCTTTTTCTAAACGAATCTTTATTTTTTTATCTGTCATGCGATGCACAAAAGTGCTTATGACAGCGCTTTTTGGACACTTCAACTCAACAACATTTTTTAAGTCGAAAATTATTTGAGTGATCTAACTAGTCCAATCTTGATTCCATAATCAAGCAGGTATTCTCTTATCGGGTAAGAGTTGTTCATAGTTGGTAAAAGTTGGTAACGAACCTGTGGCCCGATTTGCCACCTGTATTTGCCTGTATTGTAACCCAGGTATGTTTCAAAACTTGTATTAATATTCCAGTTCCTCATCAATTGCGAGCCGTCAGTATAGTTTTTGAAATTCGAGGTAATAATGAACGGTTCTTTATCAAATGTATAGGTTGGTTGTATTGAGGCTGATATTCCCCATGCAAATTTGTTATTCACCGGTCTCCAATCAATACCCAAGGGTAAGCTTATTTCATAATAACGGTTTTTCAGAACGATGGGTGTGCTTCCCGCAATATTTCTAAACCCTGTAACGGTATTTAGTATATCATCATCACCGTTATTTAATAAGGCAATAGTAGCAGGTTCAGAGGAATGCACATAAGCATCTATATTGTACTGGCGAACGTTAAACTGAACGCCGGGCCTCAGCGCCAGTTTTCTATTTAAGTTATAACCTAAAGAAAGACCTACTTCATAACCCATAGCCGGTTTATGCTGAATAACACGATTTACATCAATCAGATAATTTGCGGTAAAAGGCAAAGCGGTAATATATGACTGAGCAAGTTTTCCATTTGCATTATCAACAAGTCTTCTATAGCTGATTGACGGTGTTAAATAAAATTCAACATCAAAACGTGATGAACTTCCACTGAGATTTATTAATGAGGAAGAGGAATTATTTCTGCCTGCAAGATTAAGGTCAAATTTTACGTCGTTCGGGTTATCAAAAATTCTTTCATCAGAATTAGCAAAGCTGAAATTATAAGAACTATGATCCTTATAATAATTTGAAGAATTAAAATCATTTCTTAACAACAAAGAAGATGTAAAGATTACGGGTGTATTATTTTTAATTGAAGGTTTTGCTGAACTTAAAACCGGGGTATCTGGTGAAGATATCCCTTTGTCTAACGATTTTTCTTTTTGAAGAATTTCCCCTGCCAACTTTTGTTTGTTATCTGAATCGGTGGCTGATGCTATTTCCGGATTTTCCTTCTTTGATTCAGTAATAACGACAGTTTCTTCTGTCTGTTTTGTTTCCGTACTTTCAATTACTTTGTCAATGGTTTGTTTAGTAATTTTTTCAACAGATAATTTATCCGGATAATTTTTTACATTTTCGATCTGATGATTCACTGAAGATTTTTCAGTTGACGGATTTGCCTTACTGCTCGTGTTCAAATTGATTGAATTTACCTGGCTATGAGGTTTTAATAAAACCGTACTAATAACAAGAGAAGAAATTACAAATATTGAAATAAAAGTAAGTGCAGGCCATCTTTTATATCCGTGGATTTCCGTTTGAATATTTCTCCACACCTGATCTGAAGGATACATCCGATGTTGATCCGTTTGCTCTTTTAAATAGCGCTCCAACTCATTATCGTAAAATCGGTTGTCCATAAATTCCTTCAATAGGCAGTTAATTTTTCAATGGTGTTTATTTTTTATAGGAAGCAATTATTTTCAGTTCTTGTTCAGGTTTATCAAGAATTCTTTTCTTTATCAAAATATTTTCCAGCATTGCTTTTGCCCGTGTGTACTGGCTTCTGCTTGTGCTTTCTTCTATTTCCAGCATCGAGGCTATCTCTTTGTGATTATATCCCTCTATCGCATACAAGTTCAAAACCGTTCTATAACCCACAGGCAAAAGACGAATGCATTCTACAACTTGTTTCGCCTGCATCAAAGATGGAATCGTTTCTTCTTTAACTGATAAATATCCTGCAAAGCCCAACTCTACATTATCATTAAACTTTTTGTACTTCTTTAAAAAGTTTATACAAGTGTGAACAATTATTCTTCTTATCCATCCTTCAAAAGAACCTTTATTCTGGAATGTATGAATCTGCGTGAATACTTTTATAAATCCTTCCTGTAACATGTCTTCCGCATCTTCTCTGCTTTGTGCAAACCGATAACATACCGACAACATTCTTGGACTATAATGATTATACAGTTCGCGTTGTGCAGTAGCGTCATTCTGCAAGCATCCCGCCAAAATAGCTTGTTCCGTCATCCCAGGTAAGTTAGTACTACCCATAAATATAGACAATTTTTCTTTTTGTTTGCTGCTTAATAAGTATGTAAGAAAAATTTTGCGAAGTGTAAAATGATAGCGCTTGGGCTTGATAAAAATTACTTTGATGAGTGTATTTGTTAAATATTTGCAATGATAGCATAAGCAACTTTAAATGTACTTTAGATTTGCAACTATGTAACAAATTGAAACATTGTATTTGCTTTTCCATTTTGTTGCACAATGAGTTTATAAAATGCCCTGCAAATATTTTCTGATACATCAGAAATATTATCCCGTTATAATAACCAACACAACCATGATTCTTAAACAGAAAGCACAAGGCATTTTTTTCAAAGTTGCATTTTTTTTCACCTTCGTTATCAGTAAATCATCATTTGCACAAGTTCCCGACAGCACCGCAACTGATTCAGTTTTGCTTAAACAAATTGAACAGCAAATGAATCAAACTCCTGCAACTCCACAACCGCGTTCAACAATTTCAGTTAACCCTGATATTGGTGTGATAGGAGATTTTCAAGGTTCCTACATCAGCAAAGGAGACAAAAATTTTGACATGTATTTGAATGAAACAGAGCTCTCTTTACAAGCTGTTGTTGATCCATACATCCGCGCCGATTTCTTTTTGTCTTTTGGCAGAGATCCTGAAACAAATAAATATGGTGTTGAAGTTGAAGAAGGATATTTAACCACACTCTCTTTACCGGCAAGATTACAATTGAAAGCAGGAAAATTCAGAGAAGCTGTGGGAAGAATAAATACAATTCATCCGCACGCCCTTCCTTTTATTGATTTGCCGAATGCTTACATAAATTATTTTGGCCCCGAGGGTTTGAATGATGAGGGAATATCTTTAAGCTGGTTAGTGCCCAATAAAGCGTTTTACCAGGAATTGGTATTTCAAACTACTGCCGGATATACTGATGCTCCAAGCTTTTCCCGAAGTGAAGGAAATCATCTGATTTATCTTGGTCATTTGAAAAACTTTTTTACGCTCAACGATAATACAACTCTTGAATTAGGCATCACAGGAATTTCAGGCCCAAATGATTCATCGCATATTACAAATATCGCCGCCGCTGATTTAACATACAAGTGGAAACCGGTTCAAATGAATACATACAAATCTGTAACATGGCAAAGTGAATTTTTTTACAGCAATGCTAATTACACACAAAATTCAATGAACACGTTCGGGCTCTATTCTTATCTTGAGTATCAATTGGCAAAACGTTGGTTTCTTACCGGAAGATATGATTATGCGCAAAAGCCTTACGATAAAAATATCGTTGAACAGGCATATTCACTTACCGCAGGTTGGGATGCAACTGAATTTTCTAAAATTGAACTCGAAGCAAAAACAACAGATGACAATATTGAATCAAGATTTTACCAGGCGTGGTTAAGATGGATATTTGTGATAGGTGCGCATGGTGCTCATCAATATTAATTTATTTATTAAAAGGAATATATCATGTTTAAAAAATCCATTTTATTTTTTTTATTCAGTGCGTGTTTTTTTTCATTTGTAAAAGCCGGCGCGATCAAAGTAGTTACAACACTTCCTGATTTTAAAAGTATCACTGAGCTTATTGGTGGTGATAAGGTTTCCGTATCATCAATTGCTACCGGCTACCAAAATCCGCATTTTGTTGATCCGAAACCAAGTTATATCATAGGTTTATCCAAGGCTGATCTTTTTGTTACCGTTGGTCTCGATCTTGAAATTGGATGGTCTCCTCAATTGCTCGCAAGTTCACGAAACAGCAAAATTCAAAAAGGCTCTCCCGGATATGTGGACGCTTCTGTTAATATTCCTTTACTGCAGGTGCCAAGCTCTGTGAACAGGGCTGAAGGTGATATACATATTTACGGTAATCCGCACTACTGGCTTGACCCGATGAACGGAAAAATTATTGCAAGAAATATTGCTGATGGTCTTGAACGTATTGATCCTTCCAATAAAAATTTTTATGAAACCAATTTAAAAAACTTCGACAATCAAATAGACTCAAAGATGAAAGAATGGCTTACGAAAATGGCGCCGTATAAAGGAACAAAATTGATCGCCTATCACAACGAGTGGGTTTATTTTGAAACACGTTTTGGTTTGAAGATCGTTGATTTCCTGGAACCCAAGCCCGGCATACCGCCAACACCATCTCAATTGGTAAAAGTGATAAATGAAATAAAAGCGAACAATATTAAAGTGATAATTTCATCACCATATTTTACAACTTCATCATCTGATGTTGTTGCCAAACAAACAGGTGCAAAAGAGTTAACACTCGCAACATCTGTCGGTGCATTTTCTTCGATCAAAAATTATTTTGATTTATTTGATTACGACATCAGTCAGTTAACCTCAATATTGAAATAACCATTATTTTTTGATGATAAAATTTTAAAAAGGAAATTATGTTTGACATGTTTCAATTGCCCTTTATGGTGCAGGCTTTTGCAGCAGCAGTTATAACAGGTGTTTTGCTATCTTATCTTGGGGTTCATGTTGTAGGCCGAGGAATTGTTTTTGTTGATCTCGCACTGGGGCAAATTTCTTCGCTTGGTGTAGCTTTTGCTGCTTTCATCGGATCAGGTGTTACTTCAATTCCCCTCATTTTTACTTTAGTTGGTGCATTGTTCATGTCATTCATTAATATTCGCGACAAACGTTTAAAGCAGGAAGCCATCATCGGTATTTTGTATGCATTTGCTTCGGCGCTTACGGTGTTGCTTATTTCAAAAACTCCACATGGCGATTCAGATGTGCAGGAAGTTTTGTTTGGAAATATTTTGTCTGTCAGTTGGCAACAAATTTCTTTGTTAGGAATTGTATTCGGCGTAATTGCACTCATGCATATTATTTTCTATCGCAAGTTTTTTTCATTAACCAAATCATTTGAAAATGGTGTGAACCATCTTGTAGGCATATTTAGTATCTGGAACTTTTTATTTTACATTTCAATTGGTCTCACGATTGTTTTTGCAGTAAAGATCAATGGTGTGATTCCCGTTTTTTCTTATCTTATTATTCCTGCAGTATCCGGTATCATGCTCTCAAAAAAACAAAGTGTAGTTTTAATTCTCTCATTTATCATTAGTATTCTCGCCAGTTTTTTTGGATTAAATTTTTCTTTTCATTACGATTTTCCTGCAGGATCATCAATTGTTACGGTGCTTGGAATTATTTTTATTCTCGCAGCAATTGTCAACATCATTAAAACTGCAATAACAAAAAAATAAACTGCCTGAAATTTATCCTCATTGCGAACACAGTGAAGAAATCTCCTGTTAATAAAAATGAGATTGCTTCGTCGCTCGTTCCTCGCTTCTCGCAATGACGATGCGATTTCCTTCGGTACAAGTGTGCGACGCAACGTAAGCCTCATGCATGCACAACAGCCGGGTACATAAAAAATTTCGTGCCACATTACTTAATGCATCGTTCACTGTTTTGATGTACGTTTGAAAAATTTTTTTTTGAAACGACGATATAAAATATTGGTGAACTATATTGTTGGTCCTTTGCTTTTTATTATTCTTTCCATTTCAATTTATTTAAAAGTAAAGCACCAATCAAGTTTGCAGGATGTAAAACAAATGTTTGATGGTGCTGTATCACCAAACAACATTGCGCTGATGGCTATATTGTTTTTATTGATGCTCGTGAACTGGGGAATTGAAGCAAGAAAGTGGCAGATACTTGTTAACCGTATTGAACCTGTAAATTTTTTTACTGCCTATAAAGCAGTGTTGTCGGGAGTTGCATTGTCATTATTTGTACCGAATGGGATTGGCGATTACGCCGGAAGAATTGCTTTTATGCACGAAGGTAACAGGCTGCGATCATTAACGCTTACACTGGTGGGAAGCATGGCGCAATTGATTGTTACATTAACTGCGGGACTGTTTAGTTTGATTTATTTGAAAAATTACGTGTGGCAAAATATAGAAGCTTTGCAGGGGCTTTCTGCATATTGGGTAGGCGCAATAATTTTTATGATCGCAATGGGCGCCATGCTGATGCTCTTTATTTATTTTAAATTGAACTGGCTTACGGTGATGTTTGAAAAAATTCCTTTTGTTTACAAATACAGGTTCATGGTAGAAAAGCTCGAGGATATAAGAAGAAGAGATTTAACAAGAATTTTGTGGCTTTCAATTATCAGATTTTGCGTATTCATCGTTCAGTATTTATTGTTGCTGCATATTTTTAGTGTGCATATAAATACACTCGATGCTGTTTGCACAGTTTGTGTACTTTTTCTTGTATTAGCTATTTTACCAACTATACCTGTCGCTGATCTGGGAATGCGTGGAGAAGCAGGTTTGCAGCTTTTTGGAATACTTACAACAAATGCAACGGGAATTGTTGCAACCACATCAGGCATCTGGCTTATTAACCTTATTCTACCTGCTGTGGCAGGAAGTTTGTTTATATTCGGAATTAAAATATTCAGAAACAGGTAAAGGTGAAAAAACTTTTAATTATTGCAGTTGCTATACTTAGTTGGATAAACCTTTCTGCGGGAAATGATTTTTGCGGTATTCGCAATACAACTTTCAATGCAGGGGAAAATATTACTTACAATGTTTTCTATTCTGTTGCCGGTATTTATGTAAATGCAGGAACTGCTAATTTCACTGTTGCGCTTGATAAGATAAATAATGTTCCATGTTATCATGTGATTGGAGAAGGAAGGTCCAATTCAAGTTATGATTGGATTTTTAAAGTACGCGATAGGTACGAAACATATTTTGATACATCAAATCTTCACCCAATGAAATTTATTCGCAATGTAGATGAAGGGGGTTACAAAAAAAATGAGAACATAACTTTTAATACCACAACGAACACAGCCATAACCAATGCAGGTGTTTTTAAAGTTCCTAATTGTGTACAGGATGTTCTAAGCTCTGTTTATTATGCACGCAATATTGATTTCAGCAAGTATAAAGTTGGCGATAAAGTTCCCTTCGATATGTTTCTTGACAACGAAGTGTTTCATCTTTACATCCGTTACCTTGGAAAAGAAACTGTAAAAACAAAGTACGGAAAATTCAGAGCCATTAAGTTTAAACCACTGCTTGTGAAAGGAACGATATTTGAAGGTGGAGAAAAGATGACCGTATGGGTAAGTGATGATGCGAACCATATTCCTCTTCGTCTTGAAAGTCCTATCATTGTTGGAAGTATCAAAATCGACATGATGCAATACAGAAATCTGCGACACCCTTTAACTTCTCTCATAAGTTTTAGATAATACCATATCGCCCCGTCTTAAGTGCAGGTGGCATCGCTTGTTGCCTGCATACTGCAGATAACTATCACTCACTTAAACGTTTTGAATTTTATATAGAAGTGAATTATTGAAAAGAAAAGTTTGAGGCAAATACTATTTTGTTTTGTATCTTTTTAATCCGGGATTAAAGCCAACAATATCCATTCTTCTTGCGGAACAAGTATCTTTAATGAGAGAAAAATGAACTGAATCGCTTCCATGAAACATCAAACCATAATATCCCCAATAATCTCCTCCACAAACATCTTTAGCATTTCTAATAGAAAAAACAGAATCCTTAAGATTATAAAATCCTCTTTCCCCGATTTGACCGTCAGGTAAGCTTATTTTATATGTGCCGTCTTTATAAAAGTCAATATATTCTCCGCTTGGCGTACCATCAGGATTGCAAATCGTCCACTTACCTGTTAAATTATGTTTTGGAGTAACAAACGAAAACAAAACTCCGGTAAAGAACAGGATGAGTAAAGTTTTAGACTTTACTTTTGATACAAATTTTTTCATAACTTTTATTTTTTGAGGAAAGGATATTTATGCTATAGCAGCCAATGCAACTATTAAGAAAGCCCGGCATAAAAACTATCCAATATCACTCAGCTTAAAAATATCTTTTTGACGAATGCCTCTTTCCGTTTGCTGCAACGTACAACATTCAATGTTTGCATCATGCTCAAAAAAAAGAATGTATTCTTTGTCGAGTGCTTCTTTCAGAAATGATTTCTTTTCCTGCAATGTTGTGAAAGGAAACATGTCATAAGCCATTACATAAGGAATTGGAAGATGCGCAACCGATGGCGTAAGGTCTGCCATGAAGACAATCGTTTTTCCTTTATAAGAAATTTGCGGGAGCATCATCATATTCGTATGTCCACTTACAAAACGAAGATTTATTTCATCATTAAATTTTATAGCGGGAAGTTTATCTGTTTTTTCAAGTGTAGTTTTTGGCAGCGCAACAAATTGCAACTGTCCGTTCTCCTGGATCGGCAAAATATTTTCTTTTAAAAACGAAGCTTTTTCTCTGTCATTCGGATGCGTTGCCCATTGCCAGTGCTCCACATTGCTCCAGAACACAGCATTTTTAAAAGCGGGAACAAGTTTATCGCCTTCGCGAATAATGCTTCCGCCACAATGATCAAAATGAAGATGCGTAAGAACTACATCGGTGATATCATCTTTTGTGAACCCGTGTTTTTCAAGTGAAGAATCAAGAGAACTGTTACCATGCAAATAATAATAACTGAAAAATTTTGCATCCTGCTTATTGCCCATGCCGTTGTCAATCAATATAAGTCGTTTGTCTTCTTCAATAAGCAAACAGCGCATTGCCCAATTGCACATATTGTTTTCATCTGCCGGATTCAATTTATTCCAAATACTTTTTGGAACAACGCCAAACATTGCGCCGCCATCGAGTTTGAAATGCCCTGTATCAATGATATATAATTTCATACTTCAAGGGAAGAAACTTTTAATTGTTTTTGCTTTTGCAAAGAGAGGAATAAAACAATTAAACCAGAAATAAAAAATGCAACTAATGCAATGATAGAATCCCGCATGTTGCCGGTCAGTTCTTGTATGATTCCAAAACTAAACACGCCGATTACAATGGCAACTTTTTCTGTAACGTCATAAAAACTGAAGAAGGAAGCAGTGTCTCTTGTTTCGGGCATTATCTTGGAGTAAGTGGAACGGCTGAGCGATTGAATGCCGCCCATTACCAAACCAACAAGTACTGCGATAATATAAAATTGCATTTCTGTTGTTATATAATAAGCCCATATGCAAATGCCTATCCACAATGCAACTACAAACATCAGTACAATTAAGTTCCCGTATCGCTCAGATAATTTCGCCATAAGGTAAGCGCCTACGATTGCAATTATCTGAATAAGCAATATTGATACAATTAATTTGCTTGCAGGCAAACCGAGCACCTGGCTACCGAACAATGCTGCTGCAATCATTACCGTCTGCACACCCATGCTATAAAAGAAAAATGCAATTAAGAATCTTTTTAAAACAGGCATTTGTTTTACCTGCCGCCACACTTTACGCAACTCATGAAAACCATTGGTGAAAATATTTTTGCTTTTGTCTTGGACGGCAGGAATATTTTTTGGCAAACGTATAAATGTTATTTGCGCGAATCCTATCCACCACAAGCCAACAAGTAAAAAAGATAAACGCGGTGCAAAACTTTCATCTTTTATTCCAAACCATGAAGGCTTTAAAACAAATAAGAAACAAATAACCTGGAGTATCACACTGCCGATATAGCCGTATGCAAATCCTTTTGCGCTTACAGAATCTCTTTCGCTTTCACTTGCTATTTCGGGTAAGTATGAATTATAAAAAACAAGACTGCCGCAATATCCTATCGCAGCAAACACTACACCTGTAATACCTATATTAAGTGTTTCTCTCTGAAACAAAAACAAACTGCAACAGGCAATGCTTCCGAGGTAACAGAAAAATTGCATGAATCTTTTTTTGTTCCCTTTGTAATCGGCAATGGAAGATAATATTGGTGAGATAACAGCAATCACGAGATAAGCAAATGATATTGCATAATTATAGAGTGATGCACTTTCGAATTCTTTTCCCAGAAATAAAACTTTATGACTGATGATCTTTCCTGCAGCATCTCTTGTAGTTGTAATAGCATCATAGTACGCAGGAAAAATGGTAGAGGTTATTACAAGATTGTAAGCACTGTTAGCCCAATCATACATTGCCCAGCCATTGATCACTTTCTTTGAAGCAGTTTGCATGGTCTTACTTAAAATAAATCTGCCCCGCGTTTTGTGCGAGGCAGGAAAATTACTTTATTTACTTTATATTACCTTATATACTCGTCACCGTATCTGGTTCTGCTTTATCATCAGCAAAAACACAAGGGCAATAATAATTCTGTACCAGCCAAAAAATTTAAATCCATATTTCTTTACAAAGTCAACAAAAAATTTCATCGTGAAGAATGCTACAACAAACGCTATAATGTTTCCAATGGCGAGCGCTTTTATATTTTCTGTGTTATGAAATACGGAGGGATCAGCTTTTATTGTTTGCAATAGCTTATATCCTGTTGCTGCTGCCATGGTGGGCACTGCAAGAAAAAATGAAAACTCTGCAGCAAGGCTTCTCGTTAATTTTTGCTGCATGCCACCGATAATTGTTGCAGCACTGCGGCTTACTCCTGGTATCAAGGCAATGCATTGAAACAAGCCAATGATCAAACTGTTTATATAACTTATATCTTTTTCAGCTTTGATCCTTGGATAACGAAACATGTTGTCAATAAACAACAGAACAAAACCACCTGCAAGTATAGTGATCGCTGTGTATGTTGGGCTGATAAGAAGTTCGTCTATCTTATCACCAAGTAAATATCCGAACACCAGAGCAGGTATCACGCCAACGAAAAGCTTCACATAAAAACTCCAATGCTTAAAATCAAAAAACTTCCGCCAGTACAAAACAACAACAGCAAGAATAGCACCTAACTGCACGGCAATATTAAAGAACTGAGTAAACTCATCTTTGCCTATTCCCATTAACGAGCTTACCATTATAAGATGACCTGTAGATGATACGGGAATAAATTCAGTGAGACCCTCAACGATGGCTAATACTACGGCTTGAATTATGGTCATAAGATTATTGGTTGTTCTGTAGTTTTGGTATAATAACGATCGGCTTAAGCAGCAGTTTTATCAGCGGGTTTGTTTTGGTCTTTTAAAAATTGCATATACTTCAACAAGTAAGCCTGCAACTATTAATACAGGAGCAATTGTTATTCTTGTAGTGCTGTAAACTACGTTATAATCAAAAGTGTTTGGATCCTGGTTTTTGCCACCCGACATTAGTACCATGCCCAATGCAACTATGATCGCCCCGATCAGCATCCACGTATAATTTTCTTTTGTGAACAGCTCCGGTAACGGTTTCCTTTTTATTTCGGAATTTGATTTTACTGTAGTTTTTTGTTTTATTTCAGCCATCAGTCATTTTTTTAAACGTTGCAAGATAGCATATAAAAAATTAAAAACTAATCCGTGAGATTAATCAAAAATTAAAATACAAGGTTTTTCTGCAATCTTTTTTCAAAAAGGTTTAAACGTAAAATAATTACAGCCAGTTAATACAGTTCGTCAAGCTTCATCTTTAAATATTTGATAACACTTCTGTGTGTACTGAATAAGGAGATGGCAACGCCGATAAAGATCATTCCTCCAAACAAAATAAGATTGAGTTCTATATCGCGAATCGCTTTCAATTGCGGAACAATACTTTCAAGCCATGTTATGAGTCCAAATAAAATTGCAATAGCAATTGCAGCGCTGATCAACCCGTTAATTGTTGCACGAATATCCATCGGACGAGCGATAAAATTTCGCGTAGCTCCAACCATTTGCATTGTTTTAATTAGAAAACGATTGCTGAACATGGCAAGCTTGATGGTATTATCAATGCTGACAATTACAATAATGCCAAGCACAACAGAGATAATGATAAATGCTAAACTAAATACTTTTGTTTTCTCACTTAAATTACTTACAAGACCTTGCTGGTAATTCAAATCAGTAATATCGTTGCCATACAAAGACATGATGTTTGATGAAATTTTTGAAAGGCTATCGGGGTTCACATACTCTGCCTTTGCATAAAAATCTATGCTTTCGGGCAAAGGATTATAGTCGAGAATTTTGCTCCAGTCTTCGTTGTTGTCTTTGTTCCAGATCTGTTTCGCAGATTCTTTATTCACGTACTGCACATCTTTTGCATAAGGTTGCGATGCAATATAATTTTGTATCTGTGCAATCGTGTCTTTGTTCTGTGTGCGCAGGTACGCACTGATGCGGATGTTTTCTTTAAACGTATTACTTACTCTTGTAAAATTCAACAGCAGCCAACCCATTACACCCATTATCAGCAGCACCGCTGCCACACCGAGAATACTGTACACATAATTAGGTTTACTGCGTCGTAAAGACCTGGTTGTTTCAGCCATAAGATAATTTTAAAGGACGGGCAAATTTAGTGGATTCGATTACTTTTGCACTCACTCTTAACGATAGATTATCAACGTTATTATGTGAGTAATAAATTTTATGAAACAAGCTGTAGTATTTTCATGGCATCGTCGGTTGTGTCACTCACTTGTACTTTCGGAACTTTTGTGAACAAAGTCAAAAGGTAAAAGTAAAAAGTAAAAAATGTTTTGAATTTTGACTTTTTAATTTTTAATTACTTGAAATCTAAAATCTGAAATAGTAAATCAAAAGATGGAATATAATTTTCGCGACATAGAAAAGAAATGGCAGCAATGGTGGACGGATAATAAAGTTTACAAAGTTTCGAACGATTCTCTGAAACCAAAATATTATGTGCTTGATATGTTTCCGTATCCAAGTGGTGCGGGTTTGCATGTGGGGCACCCGCTGGGATATATTGCCAGTGATATTTTTGCGCGGTTCAAAAGATTGAAAGGTCACAATGTTTTGCATCCTATGGGTTATGATGCGTTTGGATTGCCTGCAGAGCAATATGCGATTGAGCATGGTGTGCATCCCGCAGTGAGCACAAAACAAAACATTGAAAACTTTCGCAGGCAGCTTGATAAGATCGGTTTTTCTTTTGATTGGGACAGAGAAGTGAATACATCTGATCCGCATTATTATAAATGGACGCAGTGGATCTTTTTACAACTCTTTAAAAGTTTTTACAACCGCAGCACGAACAAAGCAGAAAGCATTGATGTGTTAATTAGTGCATTTAAAAATGAAGGAAATAAAATTCATCCGTTTCCTGTTGCCAGTTACCAGTTGCCAGTTAACGGAAACCGGAAACCGGAAACCGGAAACCAATTCGCCGCTGATGATTGGAATTCGTTCGACGAGTTTACTCAGCAAAGCATATTGATGGAATATCGTTTGGCTTATTGCGGCTATGGTGAAGTAAATTGGTGTGAAGCTTTGGGCACTGTGCTGGCAAATGATGAAGTAGTGAATGGTGTGAGCGAACGTGGCGGTTATCCTGTTGTAAAAAAGAAATTGCGTCAATGGTATTTGAGAATAACAGAATATGCAGACCGTTTGCTGGAAGGCTTGCAGCACGTGGATTTCAGCGAGGCAATGAAAGAAATGCAAACAAACTGGATCGGTAAGAGCTACGGCGCTGAAATAGATTTTTCAATTCTTGATCACGATGAAAAATTAAAAGTTTATACTACACGACCCGATACAATTTTTGGTGTTGATTTTATGGTGCTTGCTCCTGAACATGAATTGGTAGAAAAAATTACAACACCAAAACATAAACAGGAAGTGGAAGAATATCTTGCTCATGTGCAAAGCCGCAATGAAAGGGAAAGAATGGCGGAAAAAAATATCTCCGGTGCTTTCACCGGAGCTTATGCAATTAATCCTCTCAACTTCAGAGAAATTCCAATTTGGGTGAGTGAATATGTTTTGGCAGGTTATGGAACAGGCGCGATCATGGCTGTACCCTGCGGCGATGAACGAGATTTTAAATTCGCAAAACATTTTGGTATCAGCATCACAAATATTATCGGTGATAAATTCAACGGTGAAGAAGCAAATCCAACATGGGATGCAGAGTTAACCAACAGCGATTTTCTTACGGGCATAATGATGCGTGACGCAGCAGAGGTTATTATTACAGATTTGGAAGCTGCAGGTCAAGGCAAAAGAAAAGTGAATTATAAAATGCGTGATGCGGCATTCAGTCGTCAGCGTTATTGGGGTGAACCGATTCCTATAAAATGGATCAACGGTATTGCATATCCGCTTGATGAAAATCAATTGCCGCTTGAGTTGCCGCATGTTGAAAGTTATAAACCCGGTCCTGAAGGCGAAGGTCCTCTTGCAAATATTCCTGAATGGACCGAACAAAATTTAGAGACGAATACGATGCCCGGTTATGCGGGAAGCAGTTGGTATTTTTTGAGATACATGGACCCGCATAACGATAAAGAATTTTGCAACAGAAAAGCAAGTGATTATTGGGGACAGGTTGATTTGTATATCGGCGGAACAGAACATGCAGTTGGACATTTATTGTACAGCCGCATGTGGACGAAAGTGTTGTTTGATCTTGGTTATATCAATCAGGATGAGCCTTATAAAAGATTGGTGAACCAGGGAATGATACAGGGGAGTAGCAGGTTGGTGTATAGAGTGGAATTATATGATATTTCAACAACAAGCAATAAACCCATATTTATTTCCTTTGAACTTTATAATGAATGGAAGTTGCAAAAAATTTCATCGTTCGAAATTGTTGATTTAATTAATGAACTTATTCCTCATTATTGCAATAAGGACAATTATTCAAAAATGAAATTTGCTATTTCAACTATTCATGTTGATGTAAATATTGTTGATGGAGTTGAATTAAACATCGAAGCATTTAAAAGATGGAGACCTGAATATGGGGATGGTGAATTTATTTTAGATGATTGCTCAGTTTATAGCGATAATCCTCATGGAAAATATATCTGTGGTGTCGAAACAGAAAAAATGAGCAAGTCCAAATTCAACACTGTTAACCCTGATGACCTTGTTGAAAAATATGGTGCCGATACCTTCCGCATGTATGAAATGTTTCTCGGTCCTGTTGAGCAAAGCAAACCTTGGGATACAAAAGGCATTGAAGGTGTGCATCGCTTTTTGCGCAAATTGTGGAGATTGTTCTTTGATGAACAAAAGGGAAAAGTTTGGAATGAACAAAAAGCAACCGACGCTGAATTGAAAGTGTTGCACAAAGCCATCAAAAAAATTGAAGAAGATACGGAACGTTTTTCTTTTAATACGGCAGTAAGTGCATTTATGGTTTGCGTGAATGAGTTGACAGATTTAAAATGCAACAAAAAAGAAATTCTGGAACCGTTACTCATTATGCTTGCGCCTTATGCACCGCATGTTTGTGAAGAATTGTGGCATGAATTGGGAAACGCAACAACAATTCTTGATGCAACTTATCCAAAGTATGAACAGAAATATACGGTTGAATCAACAAAAGAATATCCTGTGAGCATTAATGGAAAATTGAGAACGACAATTGTAATGAATTTAAACGCACCCCAAGACGAAATAGAAAAAATTGTTTTGACAAATGATGTGGTAAAGAAATGGACCGATGAAAAACCAATAAAGAAATTCATTTTTGTAAAAGGGAAGATGGTGAATGTGGTGGTGTAAACCCTCATCTAACCTCTCCCTAAAGGGAGAGGAAAAAGAAATTTCAAATGAATCATCGTGCAAAGAAGAATTAGAACGTTTTCGTGGAAGTAAATAGATATATCATTTCTCCAAAAGCAACCAACGATATCCGATCTATCAGGAATTGGTCAAAGAGCAATCAATTGATTTGGAGAAAGCTTTATCATCGAGTTAAGATCTAAAATCAGACGGATAATGAAATATCCGGAGATGTATAAACTCATAACAGCAAAGTGAGGCGTTATAAAATGAGACGTTTTCCCTATCTTGTTTTTTACACAATTGAACAAAACACATTAATCATCCGTCGCGTTCGCCACGCTAAACAAAAGCTCACTCAAACGGATAGATAATCTTTCCTCTTATTGCCCAATTGAAAAACCGAACGTTCAAGTGAGTGACACAACCGACGATGCCACAAATGCTATAGTTTGTCACATAATAAAATCATTATAGAAAATTTAAACACTTAAATTCTTTCCGCACCTTACATTTGCGCAATTTATCTATACCATGCCTTTAGACAAATCAATAAAAAGCGTTCTTATTATTGGCTCCGGTCCCATTATTATTGGACAAGCTTGTGAATTCGATTACTCCGGCTCGCAGGCTGCAAGAAGTTTACGTGAGGAAGGAATTAAAGTGATACTCATCAATAGCAATCCGGCTACGATCATGACCGACCCGATGATGGCTGATAAAGTTTATTTACTGCCGTTAACCGTCGAGAGCATCGAACAAATCCTTGAAGAAAATTCACAGAATTCTGCGGATAAAATTGATGCGGTGCTGCCAACAATGGGCGGACAAACGGCACTGAATCTTTGCAAGGAAGCTGATGAACTTGGTATCTGGCAAAAATATGAAGTGCGCTTGATCGGTGTTGACATTGCGGCGATCGATACTGCTGAAGACCGCGAACAATTCAGACAGTTGATGCTGAAGATAGGAATAAAGGTTGCGCCAAGCAGAGTTGCCAATAGTTTCTTAGAAGGAAAAGAATTTGCACAGGAAATTGGTTTTCCTTTAGTGATTCGCCCTTCATTTACTTTAGGTGGCACAGGCGGTGGATTTGTTCATGGAAGAGAAGAGCTTGACGAAGCATTGCAAAGAGGTTTACAAGCATCTCCTATTCATGAGGTGCTGGTAGAAAAAGCGGTGCTTGGATGGAAAGAATATGAACTGGAATTGCTGCGCGATAAAAATGATAATGTCGTGATCATTTGTACGGTGGAGAACATGGATCCGATGGGCATTCATACAGGTGATTCCATAACAATAGCCCCGGCAATGACTTTAAGCGACACTGCTTTCCAGGAAATGCGTGACAAGGCAATATTAATGATGCGTTCGCTTGGAAACTTTGCCGGTGGATGCAATGTGCAGTTCGCGATGAATCCCGAAACGGAAGAATTGATCGCTGTTGAAATAAACCCGAGAGTGAGCCGCTCATCAGCACTTGCATCAAAAGCGACAGGATATCCCATTGCTAAAATTGCTGCAAAGCTTGCAGTTGGTTATTCACTGGATGAATTAAAAAACCAAATAACAAAAACTACTTCCGCATATTTTGAACCGGCATTGGATTATGTAATTGTAAAAGTGCCGCGATGGAATTTTGATAAATTCAAAGGAGCGAATGATACTTTAGGATTGCAGATGAAAAGCGTTGGTGAAGTGATGGCGATCGGAAGAAGTTTTACAGAAGCAATTCAAAAAGCTTGTCAGAGTTTGGAAAACGAAGCGGTTGGCTTGGGTTATTATGGAAAGAGTTTGATGAAGAGTGAAGAACTAATCGAATACATTAAAACTCCGAAGTGGGACAGAATATTCAGAATTAAAGATGCGTTGATGCAAGGCGTGACAGTAAAAACAATTGTGCAGGCAACGGGAATTGATCGTTGGTTTATATACCAGATACAGGAGATTTGCAAAATAGAAAAAGAATTGGCAAAACATTCTTTGGAAACGCTTCCCACAGAGCTTTTGAAAGAGGCAAAGCTTAATGGTTTCAGCGATGAACAGATTGCACGCATCATGAAACACAACGCAACGGAAGAAGAAGTGTACGAAAAAAGAAAAGCATTAGGCATCACCCGTGTTTATAAAATGGTTGATACCTGCAGTGCAGAGTTTGAAGCGAAGACTCCTTATTTCTATAGTACGTTTGAGATAAATTGATTTCAAAATACTCTCTTATAAAAAACCCGCTCATTTTTTTGAACGGGTTTTTTATTTTGTTCTCTACAGGTTTTGAAATAATGAATCTCTCAGAGATCGGGTTTGCTGATAAAAGAAATCAGTGTTGAAGAGTGCGACGCAAGGGACGATCAATAGAATTCTTGCTGCCGGGTTCATAAAAATAATACTCAAAAATTTTAGTGAAGAAATATCCAAACCGCTTATAAATATTTTCAACCGATTTTCTTTTCAGCTCGTTATATTTATTATAAACAAATGCTCATGAAAAAAATCTTTTTCCTCGCTGCGATCTTATGCTCGCTTTGTTGCATCGCGCAAACAAACACTTACGATTCCGCACTTGCAAAAAAATTGGGCGCCGATGATTACGGAATGAAAAAATATGTGATGGCTTTTTTGAAAACCGGACCGGTTGAAATAAAAGATTCTGTGCAAAGAAGACAGTTACTGATGGCACATTTAAAAAATATTCAGCGATTGGCGAAAGAAGGTAAATTGATTTTAGCCGGACCTTTTATGGATGATCAAAAAATTGAAGGCATCTTTATTTTTAATGTTGAATCGGTGGAAGAAGCGAAAGCATTGACTGCAACTGATCCTGCTGTAAAAGCGGGAGAACTTGAAATGGAATTGCATCCGTGGTATGGCTCAGCTTCATTAGTAGAAATTCCTTCTTTGCATCAGAAAGTTCAGAAAAAAAATTTTACTGAGGAGTAGTACCTATGATATCTAACAGCACCAAACGCTTCAGTAACAGAGTTGAGCAATATGTAAAATACCGACCATCTTATCCAAAAGAAATTATTTCTTTTCTTGAAAAAAATGTCGGATTGAATTCGTCGTTTACAATCGCAGATATTGGCTCGGGTACAGGTATCTCAACAAAATTATTTCTTGATAATGGTAATAAGATTTTTGCTGTTGAGCCTAACAATGAAATGAGAAAGAAAGCGGAAGAATTATTGCATCAATATACTTTATTTGTAAGCATTAGCGCAACTGCAGAACAAACAACGCTTCCCGATGCAAGTATTGATATGATTGTTGCGGGACAAGCATTCCACTGGTTTGATGCTGCAGAAACAAAAACTGAATTCAGAAGAATTTCAAAGCCGGATACACATTGTGTGCTTATATGGAATGAAAGATTGGTTGCATCAGGTTTTGAAAAAGCTTATGAACAGCTTTTGTTTGATTATGCTACCGATTATAAAGAAGTAGATCATCGAAATGTTAGTGAGCAAAAGATCGCAGAATTTTTTGAGCCAAATGATTTTATGCTTAAAATTTTTCCAAACAAACAAATTTTTGATTTTGAAGGTGTGAAAGGAAGATTGCTTTCATCTTCTTATGTGCCTGATGAAACACAACCTAATTTTTCTTCAATGATAAATGTTTTGCAAAAGCTTTTTTATGAGTATTCAGTGAATGGCACAGTTCAATTTAATTATGAAACAAAAGTGTACATCGGCAAGATGACAATCACTTAACTAATTTTCATTGTCCGTTTTATTACGAATTCTTTTCAAATTACTTCTGAACCTTTTTATAACGAATCCATCCTTTTTTTGTTGGCTATAAAATATCTTCCACAATGACTCGCAGTTAAACAAAACATTTATACCTTAGGCTGAACCCAGGTCGGGATAAAATCCGGAGATAAAAAATGGCAAACGTCAGTACCATCAAAGTAAATTTCAAAGGGGGCATTGTTCCTCCGCATGATCTTTACAATATACTTGTAGCAGCAACAAAATCAGGTCTGCTTTATGTGCGCTTTGGTTTACGTCAACAGTTATTGTTTGATTTTGCAACAGAAAAAGCAGATGAAATCACTGCTGAACTTGACAGTCTTGGAGTGAGTTACAATTTCAGCAATGAAGAATACCCGAATATAGTAAGTTCATATCCTGCGGAAGAAATTTTCATAAATAATACCTGGCTTACTGAAAAGATTTATAGAGAGATTTTTGATTCTTTTTCGTTCAGACCGAGACTGAAAGTAAACATCTGCGATCGTGACCAAAGTTTTACTCCTATGCTTACCGGTAATATTAACTGGGTGGCTTCGCAAACAGAGAGGGATTTTTGGCATTTGCTTATTCGTTTTCCAAAAACAAATACTATATATGAGTGGAAAGATATAGTGCATTCTCATGACATTGCTGCCATGTCGTTTCGTATTGAAGAAATCATTTTACAGGAATGCGAAAAATTTTATGAGAATGACCAGGCGAATGGCGATGACTTATATGGAAAAGTGAATACAGAAACATTTCATGCGAAGCTTGCCTCGGCTCCGTGCATTTTCCCGCCATTTAATCTTCCTTACTATGAAGGTCTTAACAGGTACGATGATAAGTATTGGCTGGGCATTTACCGGCGTGATGAATTATTCAGCATCAGTTTTTTAAAGGAGTTGTGTTTGCTTTGTCTCAACACGGGCGCTCAATTGTGCTCTACGCCATGGAAAACGATCATAATAAAAGATATCGAAGAATTTAACAGAAACGATTGGAATAATTTGCTGGATAAATATCTGATCAACCTCCGTCATGCCGCTAATGAGCTTAATTTCCAGGTGGAAGATAACAGTTATAAAGCGCTGCAATTAAAACATCACCTCGTAAAATATTTAAATGATGATGACACAAGAACATTCGGTGTTTGCATCGGAATAAAAACTAGAAGAAAAAGCGAAGTGTTCTGCAGTATACTTGTAAGGCGCCGGCCTGTACTGCGCATAGGTAAAATGGAATTTTTTCATGTATATGATATCTTATGCGCAAAAGATTATAACCCGAATGAGCGAACAGACTTTATTTACAGCAACGGCAATCCAAAATTTGTGCTTGCAGAACAATTGCGTCGTGCAGTACTCTCTTATTACAATCATACGAAAGAACCTGAAGAGGTACCAATAATCAGTTCGTGGGAATAATTTTTTTGTTTCAAAGTTTTAATCCTTTACCCGCAGATATTTTTCAATATTCATTCTGTTTACACCAAGGCTATCGATCTTCTCTAAACCTTTTTGTATCAAAGTATCATTATTGATAGTAACGGTAAATTCAAAATTATTTCCTTCCCATTGCCTGTCGTTGCAGTATTGCAGATGCTCTGTGTATAAACTATCTTTCAACGTATAATTACCGCCTCCTGCAGAAAACATTGCGGCAGAATCTTTTCCTTTATTTAAATCATGCGTTAAAAATGCAAAATGAGTATCGTTAATGATCTTGATAAATTCTTTGTCCTTTGTATAGTCAGTAATAGTTGTATCGCCCTTTTCAATTAATGTTCCTGTAAGTAGTTTCCACGTCCCTTGAATAGGAATGGTTATTTGTGCAGTATCATTTTTTTGAACGGACGTGCTGCATGAAACTAAAATGATCAAAGTAGTGATGAGGAGAATTTGTTTCTTCATTTTTTTGTTTGTGTAGTTGAAGGAATGAATTATTTGCGATTGTAATCAAACTTAAAGTGTTTCTGCTACAATAAAAAATCAGTGTGAAGTCGAACTTTCTTCAAAATAAAAGTGTCCTCATGCTCAGAGGACATTTTTATTGATATGCCATTAAAATTATTTCACTTCATTATCAATATATGTTTTTATTTCACCTCCTTTGGCAGATGCAAGCCTTTGTAAAGCGCTGTTTATAATCTGGTCCGTAAAGCTGCGATAAGTTTGAGGGATCATATTTTTAAAAGCAATAATTTCCTCAACACCACGCTTTATTTTATTTATGTCATTCACTTTAGTAAGGTATTCACAAAATGCCGCAGTCGCTTCAAACTTTGTTTGCCCCGGTGGTGTTTCTTTGTATTGTTCAAGAATAAAATCAAAATCATTCTCAGTTCCGTTTGTCATGATAACACCGGCAACAACTTCACCCAATTTTCCTTTTGCGTCGCTCACAAATTTTTTCGCAAGTGTGTATGCATTTGCCGAATCTAACGCGTTAAGACCTTCCAGCGCCGCACCTGCAACAGTATAAGATGAATCGTTCACGTTCTGTTCAAACAACGGCTTATATTTTTCATCGGAAGTAGCAGCAAGAATTTCTATTGCTTTTGCTTTAACTTTTTTATCGTTGTCTGTTTTTGCAACGTTCTCGATCGCTTGCAAAACAGATGCATCAGTTACCAAAGTTGAATCTTCTCCTATCAGTTCTAAAGTATAAGAACGCAAGCCTGCATATTTATCTTTCAAACCAAGCATTAATTCCTGCATGTGATTTTTTGCGAAATAAGTATACGCTTCTCTTCTGTCTAAATAAAGCGGTGCATATTTTATCTGCTCTTTGAAATTATCAGCAGTTTTATTATCCGTTTTTTGCCACAACAAAATTTTGTCTCCGTCCACATTGATGAGATCAGGGCGTTTGATGTAATTAAAAGTGAATGTGTCAATCTTATCGCTCATCCAAACATTGTATCTTTTTTTATCAGCACCATTGTACACATCAATTGCAATAGGAAGTTTGAAAACTTTATCTCCTGCCTGTGTTTGCTGAATGATGACCATTGCCTTTCCTGCAGAATCATTATAATTATAATTGATCTTAACAACAGGATGACCGCTTCCGTAGTACCATTGATTCCAATACCAGTTTAAGTCCTGACCTGTTACGGCTTCAAATGCCAAACGCAATTGCTGTGCTTCACCGGTTTTAAATTTATTATCGGTTAGATATTTATTTAATGATCTGAAAAAAGCGCTGTCGCCAACATAATTGCGCAACATATTTAAAATGCGCCCACCTTTGTTGTAGCTCACTGCATCAAACAGATCTTCTTTATCGCGATAATAAAAACGCACAAGGTCTTTATTATCGCTGCCGCTTTGAAGATATTGCTGCTGCGCGTCATAATTATGTTCATCGCCTGCATCTTTGCCATATTTATATTCATCCCAAAGCGTTTCACTAAAATCTGCAAAACTTTCGTTTACCGTAATATTGCTCCAGCTTTCAGTCGTTACAAGGTCGCCAAACCATTGATGAAAAAGTTCATGTGCAATTACTTCTTCCCAAACATTTCCATCAACAAGTTGTCTTGCATTTTGATACGCGCTTTCCTGGTGCAATGTAGCAGTTGTGTTTTCCATTGCCCCGCTCACATAATCTCTTCCAACGATCTGCGCATATTTCGACCATTGAAAATCCATGCCTAAAGCTTTTGCGTAAAATTTTATCATCTCAGGAGTGTTGCCAAATATTCTTCTCGCAACAGGCGCATATTCTTTTTCAACATAATAACTAACTTCTTTGCCTTCATAACTGTCTTTGATGATACTGTATTCACCAACACCCATAAAGAAGAGATATGGCGCATTCGGAAGATCCATTTTCCATGTATCTGTTCTTGTGCCGTCACTGTTTTTCTTTTGATTTACAAGTAAACCATTTGAAAGTGTTACATATTTTGCCGGAACAGTCATTGTAATTTGTTCTGTACTTTTTTGATTTGGCTTATCGATCGTGGGCATCCAAACGCTGTTGCTTTCTGTTTCACCTTGCGTCCATATTTGTGTTGGTTTATCTTTTTCTTCACCTCTTGGATTAATAAAATATAAACCTTTTGCTTCCGTTATTGCTGCACTTCCCTGTCCTTTATATTCATCAGGGCGAGAGATATAATCGATATAAATCGTATAGTTTTCGTTGTTTTTATAGGTTCTGTCAAGAGTGATGCGAAGATTCAAACTATCGTAAGAATATTTAAGAGGAATTTTTTTACCATTGTTCCACAGTGCAATTTCATTGATCGCCATCCCTTTTGCGTCGAGATTTAAAGAATCTGTAGGATAAAAATGAGGTTTTAAAGTAAGCCACTCTTTTCCATACATCCATGCCTTATCAAAATCAAATCTCACATCAAGTTTTGTGTGTACAAGATCATTGATTTTTGTTGCTTCTGCGCGATATATTTTTTTCCATGCAGGATTTATTTCCGCTTTTACAGTTACCTGTGCATTCGCTGCGCTAACAATATAAAGCCCGGCTATCACCAAATATTTCTTCATCATTGAAATTTTAGACGGCAAAAATAGTTTTCCCCAAAGAATGAATAATATAAATAATTTATAAATGGTTAAAATGGTACAATTATCGCAATGCTGTTGAATCTAAACTGCATCATTTTGCAGTAGTTTTGTTCAAAATAAATAAGTGAATGAAGAATATTTTTAAAATAGTGTGTGCAGGCAGTATGCTTTTCGTGTCGCTTTGCGAACAATCCTTTGCGCAACAAAATCACTTTTTATATATACAGGCTGATGATAAACAAACATTCAATGTAAGCGTGAATGGAAAAACATATAATTCATCAGATATCGGTTATATAATTATTCCCAAACTCACAGATGGCAAATATCAGTTGAACATCGCTTTTCCCGATAATAAGTATCCTGATCAGCAATTCAATTGTGTGATAAATAAAAATGATGCCGGTTACGCACTAAAAAATTTCAATGAGAAAGGATGGGGCTTGTTTAATCTGCAAACACTGGATGTAACAATGGCAGGTGTTGATGTTCCCGATATTCCAAAAGATACAACCAATCCCAAAGACACAACCAACCCAAATGCCTTTGGTGAAATGCTTTCCGATGTAATGAGAGATACCACACTAAAGAATGCGGGTATAGAATTGCAGGAAGCAGAAAAGCAAAAACAAATTGAAGCGGAGAATGCAAAAAACAACCCGCCTACTGTATTAATTGTGCCCACTTTGAATGATTCTTTATTGAACGCACAAAAGCAAGACAGCACGACAGCAGCGAAATCAATCATGAGAATTTCTGAGCATACAACAAGTACAGGAACACACATGGTTTTTGTTGATGCAAGTACAGGAGATACTATAAAAGTATTTTTGCCCAAGGAATCTGAAGATGCAGTAGCACAAGAACAAAAAATTGAAAATATTACAACAACAGATTCAACGGTTGCAGCTAATAATATTGGGGATACAACTAGTACTACAAAAACTAATATTGATTCAAATGCAGTGACAGCAAGCGCTGCAGCAGCTTCCAATGCAAATGAAAACAAGCAGCCGGAACAAGAAGTAAAAAATGAAAATGTAAATCCAACTCCACAGGAGCCCGTCGCAAGTAATAACAATCAACCAAACAATCCTTTTTATGCGGGGCAGGAAAAAACGGATACAACAAGTAGTGTAACCGCTGCCAACAACGAAACATCTGCTCAAAATAATCAGCCTTCATCATCTGCCATGTTTAAACAGGATTGTAAGAAAATGCTCCCAGATAATGATCTTGAAAAGATAAAAAAGAAAATGGTTTCGTCAAGTACGGATGATAAAATGATTCAGACTGCAAAAAAATATATTGAAGAGAAATGTGTAACAACAGAACAGGTAAAAAGTTTGGGTGCACTATTCTTAACTGATGATGGCCGCTATAATTTCTTTGATGCGATGTATAAAAATGTGTACGACATTTCTGTATTTTCTTCACTTCAAAGTCAGTTGATAGACCCATATTATAAAAAACGTTTCCAGGCAATGCTCAAATAAAATTTATGCAACGATATTTTTTGGAGGTTGCTTACAAGGGAACAAACTACAGTGGTTTCCAGGTGCAGCATAATGCAAACAGCATACAGGCTGAAATGGAAAAGGCGCTTTTTATTTTATTTCGCAGGCAAATTAATTTAACCGGTTCTTCGCGCACAGATACAGGTGTTCACGCTTTGCAAAATTTTTTTCATTTTGATGCTGATATAAATCTTTCAGAAAAAAATATTTATAATCTAAATTCTATTTTGCCACCAGACATCGTTGTTAAAAATTTTTACAGGGTTGATAATGCTGCGCATTGCCGTTTTGATGCTGTATCACGTGAGTATAAATATTTTTTATACAGCAAAAAAAATCCGTTCTTTCAGGAAACTGCTTATTATTTTCCTTTCAAGTTTAATTTTGAAATACTGCAGCAAGCCGCACAAATAATTTCAACACATGAAGATTTCACTTCCTTCTCCAAAAGAAAAACGCAGGTGAAACATTTTCTTTGTAACGTTTATCATTCACAATGGACGAAGGAAAAAGATCAGATAGTTTATACAGTTATTGCGAACAGGTTTTTGCGTGGCATGATTCGCGGCCTGGTAGGTACAATGCTGAAAGCTGCAACAGGAGCGATTTCCATTGAACAATTCAATCAAATATTCAATAATAAAAATTGCGCAGACGCAGATTTCTCCGTAGCTGCACACGGATTGTTTTTGACGAGTGTAAATTATAAAGATGGTTTGCTTGATAGCAGCATAGAGTAATTTTTACAAGTTTCGGTAATCTATTAATAAAAAATTGTTGAGCGGTTCATTCAATTAAGGTTTGAGAAATAACTTTATGCAAAATTCGTTGAATGAGTAACCGGTTTTTAGTAGCTATTGTCTTCATAATTTCAATAAATGCTGCACAATGCCAAAGCACCAATCAACACATGGATTTTGAAACGTATGATCCTGTTTCTACACTTGTAGTGCCGCGGCATATTGTTACGCATGCAAAGTTTCCTTTTATTGATGTACACAATCACCAGTGGAATATGGCATCGCAAGATTTGAGTGAACTTGTCAGGAGCATGGATACTTTGAACATGAAAGTGATGGTGAACCTCAGCGGAAGCAATGGAACCAACTTGCAACGCATGGCGGAAAATGTGAGCACTCATTATCCAAATCGCTTTATCATTTTTGCAAACATTAATTTCAACGGTATTGGAAATAATGATTGGACAGCCTCCGCAGTGAAACAACTTGAAGAAGATGTGAAGCATGGCGCCAATGGATTGAAAATATTCAAAAGTCTTGGATTTTCCGTTAAGGATAATTCAGGCAAGCTTGTGAGAATTGATGATCTGCGACTTGATCCCATTTGGGATAAATGCGCTGAACTAAAAATACCTGTGCTGATACATTCTGCAGATCCAAAACCGTTCTGGTTTCCCGAAGACAAGTATAACGAAAGATGGCTTGAAATTGCTACACATCCTGAACGCAAGCGAAGCGATACCGATCCTGCACCGTGGGATACATTGATTCAGGAGCAACACAACGTTTTTAGAAAACATCCGAATACTATTTTTATTGCGGCGCATTTTGGCTGGTATGCAAATGATCTTGCAACACTTGGAAAATTGCTTGATTCATTACCGAATGTTTATACAGAATTTGGTGCGGTGATCGCAGAACTTGGAAGACAACCACGGGCTGCGAGAGCATTCTTCGAAAAATACCAGGACAGGATTTTATTTGGAAAAGACAGTTGGGCACCCGAAGAATACACTACCTATTTTCGTGTGCTTGAAACCGAAGATGAATATTTCCCCTACCATAAAAAGTATCATGCATTCTGGCGGATGTACGGAATGGGTTTGCCTGATGATATTTTGAAAAAGGTCTATTATAAGAATGCTTTGAAAATTATTCCCAACATTGATAAGACAATGTTTCCTGATTAGAAAAACTTATGCATTGATCACATTTTGTATCGCTGCATTTTTATTGCGCAAATCAATTCCTCCTTCCAGAATAGATTTCAGGTTCGCCATATAAAATGTCCAGCCTTTACCGCACTCGATATAAAAATATCGTTGCTCACTTTCATTATTCATCGGCATTTGCTGAACAAGCTCGCAAATATTTTCGCGTTGTTCTTGTTTCACCGTAACTGTAACGATGCAACTTCCGCTAAAACTAAAACGCAGCATATCTTCGCCATTCGTGTCAAGAATTTCTTTTTCTTCAACAACGCTATCATTGTAACCCCACCAAAGCCATTTATATTTGTCACCTTTTTGCACCTGTTCGTTTCTGTCTCTCAATCTTCCGTCTGGTTTTCTAAATTCTGCAAGACGCAGAAACCAATTTTCCAAACCCGCTTGAGTTGCCCATGCACGATAGATTATCTCTTTTGCACGATGAATGGTGATTCTTTTAGTAAAAATTTTCCAGTTGTATTCAGAACTCATGATGCAATTTTTTTTCACCTCAAAAAAATCTTACTTCAGAGCCTTCTTATTTTGCAGGCGGAATAGAATGCAATGCAATCCTGTTTCCTTCCGTATCAATAAACACAGCCATATGACCATATTCAGGAGATATTTCTGTTTTAGGTACAACAATTTTTCCTCCTGCACTTTCAATTTTGTCTAAAACATCTTGCACATCTGGATTTGCATTCAAATAAATAAGCGGACCATCGGTTGAAGACGGTTTATAAAAATCGGGGGAATAACAAAGAGCGCCGCCTACATTTTTTGAATTGTCAACAGGGAACATCCGCATTTTCAACTGCGGCATATCCAACGGGATCATTTGCATATCAAAGATTTCTTCGTAAAATTTTTGGGCACGTTCCAAATCTGTTGTTGGTATCTCAAACCAACTGATAGCATTTGTGAAGGTCATAAGAAATTGTTTTTATGATGAAGAAAATTTTTATGAACCAAACTGAGAATATAAATGAAGCTTCCCTTGCGTCGCACCCTTGTACTGAATATCTTTACTCAGCAAATCCTAAATTAATTTTCAAACTTTATAATTGCAAGAAAATTGTGATGAACGTTGTTTGAAATTATTTTTTTCGTAACAATTTTATCAATGAGAACTTTTGCCGATCATATTCTCGATTTTCTTTTTCATCTCAAACTTCCTTTTAAATTACCGAAAAGTGTTGATGTGATGGATGTTCATCAAGAACCACAGATTCAAAATGCATGCATAGCTTTTTACAAAAAATTTTATGATAATAATAATCCGCGACACATAATGCTTGGTATCAATCCCGGTCGTTTTGGTGGTGGTGTTACAGGAATTCCTTTCACTGATCCTATTCGTCTTGAAAAAGAATGCGGAATAAAAAATGATTTTATAAAAAAGCAGGAGCTTTCTTCTGTATTTATTTATGAAATGATCAATGCTTATGGAGGCGCAGAAAAATTTTATCATAATTATTATATCTCTGCAATAAGTCCGCTTGGTTTTGTAAAAGATGGAAAGAACTTAAATTATTATGATGACAAAATTTTAAAGCAACGCATCGAGCCTTTTGTGATCGATTGCATCAACAAACAACTATCGTGGGGAATAATTCGTGATGTTTGTTTCTGCATAGGAGAAGGAGAAAATTTGAAATACCTGCAACAGCTTAACAATAAATATCAATGGTTTAAAGAAATAAAACCTGTATCACATCCGCGTTTTATTATGCAGTATAAACTCAAACAAAAGCAAACTTACATTCAACAATATCTTGATGCTTTTGCTTCAGTATAAATTTCTCAAAACAAAATGAATTAAATTTTTGGGACACTCTTGCATTTACAAAATACATTTTGTATTTTTTACAAAACTTGTACATATGAAAAAGCTCACACTAATGCTCAGCTTAATGCTGCTTATAATTTCTAATAACATATTTGGGCAATCACAGGAAGACATGCAAAAATGGACAGCATATATGACTCCCGGTGATATGCATCAAATGCTTGCAAAAACTGACGGCACATGGAATGAAGACATGACCATGTGGAGCGATCCCAATGCTGCTCCAATGAAACTGACAGCAACATGTGAAAACAAAATGATTTTTGGGGGAAGATACCAGGAATCAAGGCACACCGGTAATTTCAATAACATGCCTTTTGAAGGTTATAACCTTATCGGTTACGACAACATTAAAAAGGTTTTTCAAAGTACATGGATCGATAATATGGGCACGGGAACAATTCACATGGAAGGTCCTTACGATCCAGCAACAAAAACCGTAACACTAACAGGTAAAGAAATAGAACCAATGAGCGGACAAGAAATAGAAGTAAAACAAACAGTACAATTTGTCGACGATAACAACGAACTTGTTCAAATGTTTTCAACTCGTGATGGAAAAGAAGTCAAAACAATGGAAATAAAACTTACACGAAAAAGCTGATACATATATATAGCCCCAACAAAAAATCCTGGAGTTGAAATACTCCAGGATTTTTTATTTTAAGTTATAAAGAACCCGGAGCCGGTCGACTTCAATAACTCCCATACTTTCTATAGGGCTTTAGCCCAAAGTTGTGTAATAGGTGTGTTTAAAAATAAAAATGGTCAGATTTAAAATCATCTGACCATATAGAAAATAAATTTTAAAATTATCGCAACAGATCACATGGTTTAAGACCTGTATGTTTTTTAAATGCGGCGGAGAAATGCGAGATAGAAGAATATCCAAGCAATGCAGAAACATCCGTTACGGTCAAACCTTTTTCATACAATAAATATTTTGCATGCTCCATGCGCTGCTGCTGATAAAAATCAAATATTGTTGTTCCAAAAATTTCTTTGAAACCTTTTTTGAGATAGCATTCATTCATTGCAACTTTTCTGCTCAACTCTTTTATTGTAATTGGATCGCCGATATGTTGTAGCAAGATTTCCCTTGCCATGTAAATGCGTTCACGACCAAATTCATCTGCAAGAAATTTGCAGACAAATCCTTCTTCTTTTTCATCAACCAAACATTCAAGGCTGTACAATAAAAGTTCGTGCACCTTCGCGTTCACAAAAATATTTTCCATCGCACCGTTGTAACTGTGATCCAGCAAAGCATCCAACGCCACGCGTTTACGGCTGCAAACAGAATAAATTTTTGTAAAAGAATTCGGATGTTTAAATGCAAGCACTTCATCTTTACGGTTGCTCAGTTTTACATTGTGCACAAACTGGTGAAGAAAAGTTGAAGAAAAATGAAATGAAAAAACGTCAACGGTTTCATGCTTGCCGCTGCAATTTTGCGTAGGTTGTTCGCTGCAATCAGCGCAACTTTTTTCAAAGCAATATTTATTGCCGCTGATGCAAAAGCGCAGCTCAAGAAAATTTTCTTTCGGTTCCTTTTCGTTGTAATGATACACCATCATCCCCGTGTCGTCGCTTGTCCAGCGTTGCTGCGGGTAATACCTGCGAATCACATATTGTATTGAACCGGGAATATGCTGCTCTTTCATGTGCAGCAGGTTCATGTTTGGTTCAATGGTATTGCGGTGAGCAACTTTCAAAACATCTAATGCCTGTAACATATAAGGCAAAACTAATGTATCTACATGGAATTGAGTGTTAAGGTTGTCATAGCAATGTAAAAAGGGGTTTTTATGGAACGAGCGGAAGTGCGAATAGCATCGCCGGTTGTGTCACTCACTTTTACGTTCTGAACTTTATTCAGCAAGCTTCGAGTCGTGAGCTACGAGTGAGCTTCCTTCAGTAGAATCATTTCACCTCATTCGCCTTAAACACTCTTATAAAATTTCCACCCAGAATTTTATAAATATCTTTTTTACTGTAACCACGTTTTACCAGCTCTTGCGTGATAAGAGGGTAATCAGTTATTTCATTCAGTTGCTGAGGCGCTGAATTTATGCCATCAAAATCAGAACCAAGACCCACATGATCAACACCAATTAATTTTACTATATAATCAAGATGATCGAGCAGCATAGAAAGCGGCGGACGAAATTGCTCCGATTCATTTTTATATTTTGTGTACAAATACAATTGCCCATAAAACTCGGGCTTTCCTGATTTTCGCAATGAATCAAATTCTGCTTTGTGTTCAGCCATGAAGGCAGTGTTGTGTTTTTCAAAGTTGCTGTCAATAAAACCAGAATAAAAATTTATGCAGATCACTCCGCCATTTTTACCTACGGCTTTTATCTGATCATCTTTCAAATTGCGGAACACGGGGCACAAACTATAAGCGCAACTGTGCGAAACGATAACAGGTTTTGAAGTAGTGTTGATCGCATCCCAAAATGTTTTTTCACCAACATGCGAAAGATCAACCATCATTCCCAATTCGTTCATGCGCATCACAATCTGCTTTCCAAAATCACTTAATCCTTTTGGCTGATGCAATAAAGAATCATGCGTTTCTTCCATTGCAGACGTTGCCCATGGATTAGAGTTGTTCCAGGTCAGTGTCATGTATCTCACACCGCGCTCAAATAAACTGTCAAGTTTTGATAAATCATTTTCAATCATGTGTCCGCCTTCAACACCCATCATACAACCAAGCTTATGTTGCTTTACCGCCTGCATCAATTGTTCCGGAGTTTTTACGATCATCATTTTATCAGAATTGCGGTTGCACCAAGCATACAAAGTATCGATCTCCCTGTTGGCAAACGCAAAAGGATTTTTTTGTTCGCCATCACACCAGATAGAAAATATTTGCACATCAACTCCGGCTTCTTTCATTCGTTGCAGATCACTGTATGTTTTACCTTTCAAGTTTGCATCAAAGCTGTAACCGCCATCAATGCAGGTGGA
>Ga0207706_10000749_pt1 | contig 33806 bp, 21 predicted proteins | sample KBSC53metaG_FD_184318 | JGI IMG/M metagenome (GOLD analysis project Ga0207706, IMG submission 184318) | Corn rhizosphere microbial communities from Kellogg Biological Station, Michigan, USA - KBS C5-3 metaG (SPAdes) (version 2) | ecosystem: Host-associated > Plants > Roots > Rhizosphere > Soil ... | reverse complement strand
GGCCGCGGGTCGCCGCGCGACGCCGAGAACGCGTCCTTCGCGACGTACGACTTGCCGACGCCGAACGCGAATGCGTCCGCTTCCCACTGATTCGAGCCGCTGCGCGTCGTTGCCGTGATGATTGCGCTAGCCGCCTTCTGGTATTCGGCCTTGTAGTTCTGGGTGATGATGCGAAACTCCTGCACCGCACCCTGCGGGAACGGATTGCCCTTGCTCGCGTCCTGACCAATCACGCCCCCGCGCAGCACGTCGTTCTTGTAGCTGGCGCCATCGACGAAGACGTTGATGGCCTCGGGTGGTTGGCCGCCGGCGGATAGGACCTTGTCCGTGCTGTTGACCGCCTGGGCCGTGACGCCGGGCGCGATGCGCGCGAGATCGAGGAAGTTCCGCTCGAAGTTCGGCAGCCGCTGGATCTGCTCTTCACTCACGTTCGTCCCGACCTCCGACGTGCGTGCTGTCTCGGTCGACGTCGCGACGACGGCGACGGGGGCGATCTGCGCGGCGGCTTCCTGAATGGAGAAGTCGAGTGTCAACGTCTGGCCGATCGCGACGGTCACGTTTCGCGTCTGCGGCGTGAATCCGATGCGCCTGACCGTGAGCTCGTAGGCGCCGGGCCGAAGGCCGGCGAGCGTGTAGAAGCCACTCGAGTTGGAGACGGTCCCGCGGTTCGTTCCCATTGCCGGATCGCGCGCTGCGACCTGTGCGTCGGGAACGGGGGCGTTGTTGGGGCCGCGGACGTAGCCGCGGATGTTGCCCGTGGTGGTCTGGGCGTGTGTGGGCGGCGCGATGGCCGTGAGGGCAACTACGGCTGCGACGACGAACGCACGCCCAGCGGCGTGGTTAGGTGAGCGCCGGAGCGACGTGAACCTCACACCACTGGTCATGGATTCCCCTCCGTTTTGTTGTCGCGGACGCCCCAGGGCTACACGGCGTCGCGTGCGCAGACCGGACTCTACTCGTTAGGCATCGAGTGAGGCCAATCTGCGACGGAGAGAGTGTCTGCATAGTGCGCGCCTGTGCGTCGGTGGCGCGCATGCCTGCGGCCGTCAGCGGGTCATCAGCTGTCGGTCGTCCGTGGACCACCCGAGCCGCACGACTGTCGAACGACGAGCGTCGTGTCCAGACGCTGATGGCGACGCGTGTGTGCTCCCTTGTTCACCATCGCGTGGAGCAGCGTCTCCACCGCCCGGCCACCAAGCTCGGCAATCGAAACGTGAACCGAGGTCAACGGCGGGCTCGTGTATCGCGCGATCGGGATGTCATCGAATCCCGCGACGGCCATGTCTTCCGGGATTCGAAGCCCGGCCTCGCGCAACGCGCTCATCGCACCGATCGCCATGGAGTCATTCGCCGCGAAGATGGCCGTCGGACGCGGGTCGAGCGCCAACAGCGATTCCACTGCGCGATGACCCGATGCCTCGGAAAAATCGCCTGCCAACTCCCACTCGTTAGGTACCGGGATCCCCGCCTCGCGCATTGCCTTGTGGTATCCCTGGAGCCGTTCCGCCGCATCATACGTCCCTGCCGCGCCCGTGATCATCGCGATTGCGCGATGACCGAGGCCCAGGAGATGCCGCACCATGTCGTACGCGCCGCGACGGTTCTCGATCGTGAACGCGTCGTACCCATCGCCCGACACGGCGCAGTTCAGCAGCACCGTCGGCACTGCCGGCGGCACGTTGGCCACGACGGATGCCGCATCCAGATGCGGTGACATGGCGATGAGGCCATCCACTCGCCCCCGCATCGCACGGAGCGCGGCCTCGAACTCGTCCTTCGCATCCCGCGAGCTCGAGACGAGGAGATAGTAGCCGCTCCGCCGCGCCGCCTGGTCCATTCCACGGATCAGCTCGGCATAAAACTCCCCATACAACTCCGGCAACAACGTTCCAATCGTATGGGTCGTATTCGTAATCAGACTACGAGCAACCCCGTGCGGGGAATATCGAAGCCGCTCAGCGACATCCCGAATTCGCTGGCGGGTCTCTTCGCTCACGGGTCCACTATCGTTGAACGCGCGCGAAACGGTCGCCACCGACACCTTCGCCTCGCGAGCAACATCCTTGATCGTCGCCACCGGACTCAGCAGGTTGAGGAGGCTAAGTCATACCACACACCCACTATCGCCGGAATATTGTAACCGTTTACATTGACCACTGCGACTGTTTCGAGCCAAGAGATTGCAATACGGAACTTTCGCTCAGGCCTTCGTGTTATTTGATTGTAGCGTTCAGGCGCCCGCGGTCGGATCCCAGAGGGTCCGCACGCGGGCGCTCTCCAATGGTCGAAAGAGCGTTCAAAAGGATTACCAGGGTCAGTGAGCCCTAGTACCACTGCCCTTTACGAGGTGCCGAGGATGGCCACAACGAAGAGCCGGGCGGCCGCGAAGCCGCGTCCGGTAGCAATCGCGGATACGACCCCTCCCGACCTTCTCGATCTCTACATCGAGGAGCTGTCGAACGAGCCGGTCGCAACCGCGGAAGCGCAGAAGGCGCTCGCGCGCCGCATGCGCAACACGAAGTTGAGCGCCGAGGAGCGTGAAGCGGCGCGCGATGAGCTCATCCGCGCCAACCTGCGTTTCGCTTTCTCGGTCGCCAAGCAATACCAGAACCGTGGACTCCCCCTCGAGGACCTCGTGGGTGAGGCCAACGGCGGACTTTGCCGCGCCGCAGACAAGTACGACCCCGACGTCGGAGTCAACTTCATCAGCTACGCGGTCTGGTGGATCCGCCAGGCGATCTTCTCCGCGATCTCCACCAAGACACACACGGTCCGCGTTCCGCTCGGACGGGCAACCGACGTTCGCAAGATCGCGCGGGCCCGGACCGCGCTCCGGGAAGTGCTGGAGCGCGAACCGACGATTGAGGAGCTCGCTCGGGTGGCGGAGCTACCGCTCGACGTGGTGCGTGAGCTGAGCATCGCGATTCAGCCAGAGCGGTCCCTCGACGAACCGCTCGGCAACGGTAGCGGCCGATCGGAAGCCCGGACCCTCGCCAGCATCCTGCCGGCTGAGGCGGACGAGCGCACCGACGTTGACGCCCGACTCGAGGACGAGTCGCGTCGTGAGGCACTGCTTCGGGCTCTCAGCCCGTTGCCGCCCCGGGATCGCAAGATCCTGCTGATGTACTACGGTTTGGAGACCGGCGAGCCAATGACGATGGAGCAGATCGCAACCGTTTTCGGGGTCACCCGCGAACGCGTTCGGCAGCTTCGCGACAGGGCATTGGCGGCCGTGAGAGATGGAGAGGCTGCCAAGGCGCTCCGCCGTGACTGGGCCGCGTAAGCTCAGACAGTACGGCTTGTTCAGAACCCCGCCCGCAAGGGCGGGGTTCTTTGTTTTGGCGACCCGTGTCACAATCTTGCCACTGTAGATCAGTCTGTTGAAAAAGTGTGTTGCACCTCCCGAATCCGCGCGTCGATAGACACCGAGGAGGCGCAATGCCTGACATACCAATCAATAACTGGAAGCTTCTGTACGAGGCGGGGCGACAGGCGCTCCAGGATCGGAAGCTTCAGGATGCCGAGCAGTCGTTTTCTGCCGCGCTGCAGCTTGCCGAAGATTTCGCCGCTGGCGATCCACGGCTCGCCGCAACGCTCAACGCGCTCGCGCGCATCTACTCCCTCCAGCGCCGCTATCTCGCCGCTGCCGCTCTCCTCAACCGGCTGCTCGAAGTCACAGAGAGAACGCTCGGCCCAACGCACGTGCAGGTGGCCGGCGTTCTCACCAACCTCGCGGAGATGTACACGCACCTCGGCGCCGCGCGTGAAGAGCTCGAGCTCCGCGAACGGGTGCTGCGCATCCGCGGAGAAGACCCCAACGCGGACATGGCATCGCTGCAGCGCGTCTGGGATCGCGTGGCCGAGCTGCGCGCGATCCTGATCGCTCAGGAAAGCACAGCCGACCGCGACGACGAGATCGACCAGGAACCGCTGCCGACGGTCCAAACCTCGGAGTACAGCTCGCCGATCCCGACGGTTCGCGAGCCGGAACCAGAGCCCGAGATCGCGCCGGAGCCCATCGTTGCCCGCGCACCTGCTGCGGCGCCAGCAAAGACCCGGGTACCAGAACCCGATGAGACGTACAGCTACGAAGGGGAGCCAAGGTCGGTCGTGATGCCGGGCGTCGAGATCATTTCCGTAGCGCCAGAGCAGCCGACCACCTCGAGCGTAGACCACGGTTTCTCCGACATGGGCCGCGACGAGCTTCTCGATGAGGTGATAACTCGCAAGAAGGGCCGATCGAGCCTGTTTTCGGTGGTTGCGGGTGTGGTGCTGGTTGCCGGCTTGATCGCTGCTCGCGATTACGTGACAACAGCGGACGAGGCGCGAGGCGTTTCGGCTGGGTCGGTGAGTCTCGCGACGGCGGCGGCTCAGCCTGTGGCCGTCACGCCTGTTTCTCAGACCTCTGCGAATGCACCGGAGCCTGAGCCGGACGACGCAGGCACAGTGGAGCGCGTCATCTCGGGCCGTCGTGCGGAAAGTGAGGCACGGAGGGTGGAAACGGAGCCGTCCATGCCAGACAATTTCGGTCCGTATCGGCCGCGCTCGGCGCAGCGGCGGGTACCAACCACGGCGGATCTCGAGCGGGCATTACGCAACGTCGATGGCGCGGTGAAGTCGATCGCCGCGCGTACCAAAGCTGCGGCGGACTCCGCCCTGGCGATCAAGATGCAGGCGCCGACTTTCAAGAAGGTGCGGGTCGCGGACAATCTTCAGCCGGAGCGCTGAAGGGGACGCGTCGGAGTCTTCGGGTCTTCGGAGAGGGGCGGCGCTCGGACGGGCGCCGCCCTTTCGCATCGTGGCTGGCCAGGCCCGGTTAGCGGTAGGACCGGGGTGCTCAGGGGTCAATCGTCTTTGACCGCACTCCTGGTCACCTTTTGTGGGCATGGACGCGCCGTTTCCCCCGCGTGGTCCCGACGGCACATTACCACCCTCGTTACGTGTCCCGGGCCGTTCTGTCTCGCAATGATCAGTCGTCGTCTGTTCCTGCCCGCCGTCGCCGTCACCACCCTGACCGCGACCGTTGCGTTTCCCGTAGCCGCACAGGTGACGTCCGTCCGGAGCGGGTCGGAGAAATTCGATCGTGACTCGACGAGGCTGAGGGAAACGGCCGTTGATGCTACGGCGCTCGCGAGCGCCGCGCACACCGCTCAACTGCAGTTCGAGCAGTTTCGTCGGGCCAACCTTCCCGAGTCGAAGAGCTCGCGCGGCGGCAATTCGTGCGATGAGCAGATAGGGCGGTTCTGCTACTGGTACGACGAGAAGGAGCCACCGCCGCCGCGCGAGCTCGATCGGGTACGTGACGCGCGGACGCGGCTGATCAGCCTTCTCGATTCGGCCGCCGCTGCGGCCCCCGCGAATCTCTGGGTCGCGTCGCAGCGCGTGCGGTATCTCGCCGAAGGAGGGAGATCGAAGGATGCGATTGCCGCGGCGCTCGCGTGCAAGGCACCGACGGAGGCCTGGCAGTGCGGGACGCTCGTTGGGTTCGCGTATCACGACGCCGGGGCGTACGTGCAGGCGGACAGCGCGTACCGAGCGGCGCTCGCCGCGATGCCTGAGCGCCAGCGGTGCCAGTGGGAGGACATCTCGCTGCTGCTGGACGAGGAGCTGCTGCCGCGCTATCGCGCGCAGGCGTGCGGCGACCCGGCGCGGCTCAAGTTCGAGCGCCGTGTCTGGTGGCTGGCGCGGCCCCTGTTCTCCACGCCGGCGAACGACGCCCTGACGGAGCATTACGCGCGTGTGACCATGGCGCAGATGCTGACCGACGCCCCGTCGGCGCACGAGGCCGGGTTCGACGACGACGAGCGCGAGCTGTTGCTGCGGTACAGCTGGCCGCGTGCGTGGTCGAAGACCGGCGGTGGATTCGGGAGCCGGGGCACGTCGACCGTGGGCCATGAGCCGGAGCCGGCGTACCCCTACCTACCTAACGCGTTCGTGTTCGACAACCCGGAGAACACGGATTCGCTGCGATGGACCACGAGGCCGGGTGTCGTGCACGCGCGCTACGCGCCCGCGTACGCCACGCCGCTGCTGCGACTCGAGCACCAGTCGGCGCTGTTCCGCCGCGGCGACTCATCGCTGGTGGTGCTGGCGTACGACCTGCGCAGCGATTCAGCGTTGGCGCGCGCGAGTGACGTGCGAGCGGCGCTCGTGCTGACGCAGGGCGAGGAGGCGGACGCCACGATCGTCCGCATGCCTAACAAGTCTCGTGGGGTGATCACCGCCCACAGCGTGTGGGGGCCGCTGCTCATGAGCGCCGAGGTGACGTCGCCGACGGTGAAGCGGAGCGCGCGGGCGCGCTACGGCGTTCGGCCGCCGTACGCGGTCGGCGTGCGCGTGTCGCTCTCGGATCTTCTGCTGTTCGAGCCGTACGGCGAGCTCCCGGCGACGCTCGACGAGGTGATCCCGCACATGATGCCGACGCTGACGGTGCGGTCGGACAAGAAGCTCGGGTTCTATTGGGAGGCGTACGGGACGAACCCGGGCGGCGAGACGATGGGGATCAGCGTGACGGTAGCGCCTGAGGTTCGGGACGCGGCGACGCGTTCGCAGCGCCTGAAGCGCGCGCTTCACCTGTGGAAGGAGGCGAAGCCGGTAAGCGTGCAGGTGCAGGACGTCTCGGCCCGCGGCAAGACCACGTCGCCGCGATCGGTGGAGGTCGACATCTCGACGCTCCCGCCAGGGCCGTATCTCGTCGAGCTCGAGATCGACGTCGCGAAGCAGTATCACGTGAGGACCGAGCGCCGGATCGTCGTCGAGTAGGCTGGTCGAGATCATCGCGCCGCGGCTGGTCGAGATCATCGCGCCGCGGGGCTCGTCGAGATCATCGCGCCGGGGCGCGGGGGCGCGGCCTCGTCGGTGCGGCGCGCTCGCAGCCGGCGCCGCCGGGCCATGGTGGTTGGGGGGGGACGGTGGCGGTCCGGCCCGACGATCGCTGCGGCGCCGCGCGAGCACCTCCTCTGGCCGCACCCCCGCGCTTGACGGCATCCATCACGACCAGGACACCGCGCGTCACCTCGAATGGACCGCGAGCAGCGAGCAGCCGGTGCGCGCCTAACAATCCGGCGGAGCATGTGCTTGGGGTGCGCGCGCTTGCTGCTCGCTCCTGACGGTCAGGCCCTAGCGTTGCAGGAGGCGGGGCGTCGGGGTGAGGAGGCGTCGCGCGGCGCCGCAGGGATCGCCGGGCCTGACGGAGCAGTAACCGGAGCCGCCGCCGTGGCCCGGCGGCACCGGCTGCGAGCGCGTTCCGCCGACGAACCCCGATGCCCCGCCGACTAAGCCGCGATGCCCGACCGTCAGTCAGCCAGCAGCAAGCAGCCTAACGCGGCTACTGCGCAGCGTACCGTGCCGCAAGTGCCGCCAGACCGCTGTCGATCTCGGACTTCGGCACCCAGCGCCCGCGCACCATGACGCCCGCGCGCTTGCCAATGTTGTCGAGCGACTCGAGCGGATTCGCATCGAGGAGGACGAGGTCGGCCCAATTACCCACGGCGACCGTGCCGAACTTGCCGTCCTGCTTGAGATCACGCTCGACGTAGAGACCCACGTTCTTCGTTCCCGACTCGAGCACGTGATATGGCGTCAGGCCGGCTTCGCCCATCAACCGAAGCTCCCGGTGCAACGCGAATCCCGGCACGTTGAACATCTGCGGCGAGTCCGTGCCCATGAGCATCGGCGCGTGGGCATCGGCGAGCGCCTTGAGCAGCTTCCGGCGGTGCGCCAACAGCTGTTGCGCAAGCTCAGGCGTTATGCCCGCCTGCGTGTTGGCCTGGCTCGCGTTCCGTTTCTGGGTAATCCAGCCCGCCACCCACTGCTTCGGGGCGTACTTCATCTCCGGTCTCGTTGCGGCCGACTCGGGCGCGAACGAAGCGAACAGGCTCTCCCACAGGAACATCGTCGGCACGACCCACACGCCCGCGTCCCTCGTGCGGCGCGCGAGCTCGTCGATCTTCTCGTCGGTGACGCCGGCCATCCACTCGCTGAACGGCACCTGCTCGCTGGGCGACATGATCCGGCGCTTGAGCGGATCGGCGACGGCGCCTTCGATGTAGCCATCGAGGTGGTCGACGGTGGACTGCCTCACCTCGAGCGTACGGTCGATTCCGACCTGCTGGGATACGTGCCCGCCAAACGTGATACCCACGGCGCGTGCGACCGAAACGATGCTGTCGTACGTCGCTCTCGAGAGGCCCGGGTGCAACTTGAGCAGATCGTACCCCGCCGCCTTGTGCGCGCGTACGAGCTTCATCGCGGTGTCGGGGTTGGGCGCGCTGTTGCCGTTGAGCGATGGCGCGGCGACGAACATCGTCGGACCGAGGACCTCGCCCTTTTTCAGTTGCTCGCGGAGCACGAGCTGATTCGGGGCGCCGAGCATCGCGCGGATGGTCGTGACGCCGTTCGCGACGTAGAGAAACATGAGGTCGCGATTGAGTTGCTCCGGCTGCTGCGGTCCGAGGACGTGCGCGTGCATCTCGGCGAGTCCGGGCATGAGGAACTTGCCCTTGGCGTCGATGCGCTGCGCATCCGCGGGAACTCGGACGGATGCGCTTGGGCCCACGGCAGCGATTCGTCCGTCGCGCACGAGGACCGTCTGACCGGTGAGAGCCCTCTCACGATCCATTGGCAAGACGGTCACGTCTACGAACGCGTAGGTGCCTGGCGCGGGCGGTCGAGAAGAATGGCCCGCGAGAAGTGGCGCGACGAGCGCGGTGAGCAGCAGCACGGATCGAGTCAGCATAGGCCCCTCTATCGGAAAGTTGGCTGTCATCCCGAGCGAAGCGAGGGATCGCGGTCGTCCCGACCGAGGCCCTTTACCGGTATGATCGCGATTCCTCGCTGCGCTCGGAATGACCATAACACAACGCTTCGTCACAACGGAGCGTACCACTATGCTGCGCCGGTCCGTCGACGGACCGGTGAGGCTCACGCTCTGTGATCCGGCTGCCGGTCCGCGACGTCCCCTTCCCGTTCCTATGCGACCTATCTCGGTTCTCTCGGCTCTCGCTGCGACTGTCGTGAGCGGCGCCGCCGCGTTCGCCCAGGCCTCGAAGCCCGCGCTCGACTCCGCCACCCTCGCCGGGTTCCGCTGGCGCACTGTCGGCCCCGCCAACTTCGAAGGACGTGTCGCCGACGTCGTCGGCATACCCAGTCCGTCGAAGACGTTCTTCGTCGCCGCAGCCGGCGGCGGAATCTGGAAGACCACGAACGCCGGCACGACGTTCCGGCCGGTGTTCGATGACTACCCGGTCGTAGCGATGGGCGCGCTCGCGATCGCGCCGTCCGACACGCAGCAGGTGTGGGCCGGCACCGGCGAGCAGAACTCGCGCAACACGATCGAGCCCGGTCAGGGGATTTACAAGTCGACCGATGGGGGCCTGACGTGGAAGCTCATGGGTCTGGAGAAGACGCAGCACATCGGACGCATCGCGGTGCATCCGACCAATCCGAACATCGTCTACGTTGCCGCGCTCGGCGCAGCGTGGAAATCGAATCCCGAGCGCGGCCTCTACAAGACCGAGGACGGCGGGCAGACCTGGAAGCTCATAAAGTCCGTGAGCGACAAGGCCGGGTTCATCGATGTCGGTCTCGACCCCAAGAACCCGAACGTCATCTGGGCATCCAGCTACGAGCGCGTGCGCGGACCGTACTTCCTGAAGTCGGGCGGACCCGGCTCGGCGCTCTGGAAATCGACGGACGCCGGCGCGACGTGGACGGAGATCAAGGGCGGAGGCTTCCCCGAGACCGCGAAGGGGCGCATCAGCTTCTCCATCTACCCACAGGACCCGAACATCGTCTACGCGATGGTGGAGGCCGACTCGATCCGCGGACGCAAGGCCGCGCCGGGAACGCCCAAGCAGAAGCTCGCGAACGGGCTCTATCGCACGAAGGATGGCGGAAAGACCTGGGAGAAGATGAACGACGCGAACACGCGACCGTTCTATTACTCGCAGGTTCGCGTGCATCCGCGGAATCCGGATCGCGTGTGGTTCTCGTCGACGTCCGTGCTCGTGTCGAACGACGGCGGGAAGACCGCACGGCTCGCGACGCAGGGGATTCACGTCGACCACCACGCGATGTGGATCGATCCTAACGATCCCGACCACTTCGTCGTCGGGGACGACGGTGGCATCTCGATAACGTGGGATGGCGGCGGCACCTACGACTTCGCCGCCACGCTCCCGATTGCGCAGTTCTACTCGTTGAGCTTCGACTTCGAGACCCCGTACAACGTCTGCGCGGGCGCGCAGGACAACGGGTCGTGGTGCGGGCCGAGCCGCCGCAAGCAGGGTCCGGTGACGAACGCGTACTGGTTCACGTACTCGGGCGGCGATGGCTTCTGGACCGCGCAGCATCCCACCGAGCCACAGATCATCTTCGGCGAGTCGCAGGGTGGCAACATTCAGCGCTGGGACCTGAAGAACGGGACGACGACGTCACTCGTGAAGCCGACGTGGCGCCCGCGTTATGCGATGTACGAGGACTCGATCCTCACGCTGCACAGCGATACGACACAGCCGGTGTCGAAGGACGCTCAGGCCCGCATCACGCAGTTCCGCTCGCGTCAGAAGGCCGACTCGGCCGACCTCGACCTCCGCTTCAACTGGGAGACGCCGTACTTCCTGTCGCCGCATAACGCGGACGTCGTGTACATCGGCGGCAACCGTGTGCTCAAGTCGACGCAGCGCGGTGACAACCTGTATCCGATCTCGCCCGATCTGTCCAAGAAGCAGATGGCCAAGATCGATACGAGCATGAATAAAACCGGCGGCATCACGCTCGACGCCACGGGCGCCGAGACGTACGGCACGGTCGTGGCGCTCGCGGAGTCGTACGTGCGGCCGGGCTTCCTCGCCGCTGGCACGGACGACGGCAACGTGTGGGTGACCAAGAACGACGGTGCGGCGTGGGAGCAGATTCCGGCGAATCGATTCCCCGGCCTCGCGCCAGGCGACGTGTATGTCAGCCGCATCGAGCCGTCGCACTTCGACTCGCTGACGTTCTACATCACGTTCGATAACCATCGCTGGAACGACTTCACGCCGTACCTCTACGTGACCACGGACTACGGCAAGACGTTCAAGTCCCTGGTGAACAATCTGCCAAAGGAGAGCGTCGCTGATTTCGTCCACACGGTGCGCGAGGACCCGTACAACCGCGACCTCCTTTTCGTGGGCACATCGCGCGCGGTGTATACGTCGCTCGATCGCGGCCAGCGCTGGCAGCGCCTGATGGCCGGCATGCCGACGGTGCCGGTGTACGATCTCAAGATCCATCCGCGGGACCGCGAGCTCATTGCCGCGACGCACGGACGCGGGATCTGGATCGTGGACATTACGCCGCTCGAGCAGATGGCGGGCGACAAGGGCACGAAAGTGGTTGCCGACGCGGCGTACCTCTTCCAGCCGAAGACGGCGTACGAGTACGGCCAGGGGCCGGCACTCGGTGCGTCGTCCAACGGCGAAGGGCACAAGGTGTTCAACGCTCCGAGCCCGGCGTACGGCGCCGAGATCGCCTATCGCGTCGCCGTGGGCGCAGTCCCGACGACGTCGGCGTCCGGTGGCGACACCGACAACGGCCCCGCGCAGCCTAACGCGGGCAGTCAGCCGGCGGGGCGCGGTCAGGGGCGCGGACAGCGCGGGCCGCAGGCGAGTATTCTCATCACCGACGCGAGGGGTGACACGGTTCGCACGTTGACGGGACCGGCCACCGCCGGGCTGCATCGCGTCACGTGGGACTTCCGTGGTCGCGCGGCGCCGCGGGCTCCGCTCTCGCCGTCGCAGCTTCGCGACAGCGTGGTCGCGGCGCGGCGCATGACGTTCGTGTTCGACTCACTCGAGAAGGCGGGCGCCATTCCGAAGCCGGCGCTCGACCGCATTCGCCAATTGGTGATGAGCGGCGACGTCGCCGGGCTGTTCCGCGGTGGCGGTCGCGGAGGCGCTGGCGGCGGTGCGTGGAATCCGCGTCCGGGTGAAGGCGCGGTCGTTGGCGCCGCGGGCGCTCGCGCTGCCGAAGGCGCCGCCGGCGGCGCGGGCGCCAGCGACAATCCCGCGGACGCGCTGAATGCTTTCCCCGGCGGGGCACAGGAGCTTCAGCAGCTGTTGCGGCCGCCCGGCCAGCAGGGACGTGGGGGCGGCGGTTTTGGCGGCTTCGGCGGGCGCGGCGCGCAGGCGCCGGTGGTCGCGAGCGGTGACTACCTCGTGACACTTACGGTCGGCGGCAAAACGTTCAAGCAGCTGCTGCGCGTGGAGCGCGTGAGTGGCGGGGACGACACGAGCGCGTTCGGCTTCGACGAGGACGAGCCGCGGGACCCGTAGGCCCCGTATCGGGACGATCGCGATCCCTCGCTCCGCTCGGGATGACAGCTACGAAGGGCCGCCTTGTTAGGCGGCCCTTCTGCATTGCCGTACACTGTCCCGGTCAAAGGGACCGGCGTTAGGGTGAGCGGCGTCACTCGATCGGTGTCGGTGCCGATGATGATCGGGTTCGACGCTCGGGATCACCGGCCTTGGCCTCTGCCATACCGATGGCGATCTGCACTAGGTCGTGTTTGCCGGGCTTCATCGTTGGGTGCTTGGAATCCGAAACAACTGCGGAAAAGGCCGAGGCACGTGTATTGACTTGTCCTCACGTCGAGTACGCCCGCACAGACGCCGTTGTCTCGGGCTGACGAACGCCAACCAGGATGGAGTCGAAAGCCTGATGACGAACCCTCGCCTTTGCTTCGTCGACTCGTTGGGAACGGACTGGCGCATCTACGAAGTCGCGTCGGCCAACGTCCCAGCCCCGCGTGGTAGCAATTGTCTGATCTTCGAGTCGACCCAGGCAGTGCGACGCGTGTGGAACTACCCTGCCAACTGGCACAAGCTGTCGTCCGACGAGCTCACTGCGCTCAGCTGGAATACCTGATTCTGTTCGTGATCCACCCGACACGACCGCGTGACGATGCTGTCACGCGTCCACGTACCGCCACCGTGTACCTCCTCGACACCACTCGGTAAACGCTGCTCTTCTCTCACTACACGGTGGCGGTGCTTCTTCCCCCGGAACGCGCCATTCGGTTCCGGGGGATTTTTTCGGCCTGTCGCGAGATGCGAGCGTGAGCTCGGCCGTTTCGGAATATCCGACCGGAGTACCGTCTCTCACCAAAGGCAGGGACAACTAGGTCAGTTGACGGATGTCGGACGGTCATCCGCACCGCTATGCTGAAAATGAGTCAGCCGGCCGGCACGGAGCCGGTGTGGCGGTGTAGGACCCTTCAACAGCCGTGTTTTGCGACGACGTGAGACGGTCAAATGACAGCAGGATATAGACTTCGAATCAATCATGGGGATCGAGCCGAGCCGCCCGCGAGCCGCAGTGCCACGGTCCGCTCCTCGCCGATCGTCCGGTGGATCGCGCTCATGCTCGCTCTCATCACCTCTCACGTGAGTGCAGAGCGGGCGTGGGCGCAGGGCATCGCGGCGTTTTCCGCGAGCTGGCCAAGGCTTCAGCCGCGAATGGCCGTGCCGTTCGATACCGGCGAGAAGCTGACGTTCGATGTCCGTTTTGGCGCCATCAAGGTCGGCACCGGCCGAATGGAAGTGGTTGGCATGCAGGACGTCCGCGGCCGCGAAGCATGGCACACGCGGTTCACCGTGAAGGGCGGAATTCCCTTCTACAAGGTGAACGACCGGATGGAGAGCTGGATCGACACGCGCACGTTCGAGTCGCTGCAGTTCCTGCAGGACCTCCAGGAGGGACGGCGCGACAAAGAGCGATTCTACCAGATCTATCCAGACCTGGCGACGTATTCCGAGAAGGGTGAGGTGGAACACGCGCCGAGCGTTGCCGACCCGCTCGACGATGCGGCGTTCCTGTACTTCGTGCGCACGATTCCGCTCGAGGTGGGAAAGACGTACGAGTTCAATCGCTACTTCCGGCCCGATCGCAATCCGGTTCAGATCCGCGTGTTGCGAAAGGAAACCATCAAGGTGCCTGCCGGCTCGTATCAGACGATCGTGATTCAGCCGATCATCAAGTCGAAGGGGATCTTCTCGGAGAAGGGACACGCCGAGATGTGGCTCACCGACGACTCACGGCGATTGCTGGTCCAGATGAAATCGGATCTCTCGATCGGGTCGCTCAACCTCTATCTGCGTGGCTACGTGCCGGGCAACGTCCCGATGGCCGCGGACGAGGACTCGACGCAACAGAAGTAGGCACCCATACTGAAGCGTCGCTTCGGTATGGTGCCCTCTCGTGTCTCGAGCTCGATCGACAACCCCGCGGCGCACTTTCGTCGCGCGCGTGACCGGGGTGATCGCTGCCTGGCCGCTGCTCGGACGAATCCGAGGGCTGCGCGCGATGGCCGCGGCTACCGCCTCGCCACCCCGGCGACCGCCTAACGCGACGATTCTCGACGCCCTCGGCGACGCGGTGCTGCCCGCGGAGCTCGGTGCCGATGGGGTGTCGCGCGCCGTCGTCGAGTTCCAGCGGTGGATGGACGGCTACCGCCCCGGCGCCGAAGCGAACCACGGATACGGCACAGGCAAGATCGAGCACCTGCCGGCGGATCCACGCCCGCGGTGGCGCTCGCAGCTTGCCGCGCTCGACGCGGACGCGCGCCGCAATGGACCGTCGTTCAGCGCACTCCCGCGCGACCGCCGCCAGGCGCTCGTTCGTGCCGCGCTCCAGAACGAACGCGGCGATGCGCTGCCCAACCCGCTCCTGGCGCGACACGTTGCCCTCGCGCTGCTTGCTCATTTCTACGACTCGCCCGCCGCGACGGATCTGTGCTACGACGCGCAGATCGGCCGCCAGCAATGCCGGCCGTTGGCCGCTCAGCGACAACAACCGGTGGCGCTCGGGAGGAAGGGACGATGACGTTCGTCAGCCACCAGGGACGCGCCGAGGTCATCGAGAGCGACATCTGCATCATCGGGTCGGGAATCACCGCGGCCGTCATCGCCGAAAAGCTCGCCGAGGAGCGTGAGACGCGCATCGTCGTCGTGGAAGCCGGTGACGACACGGTACCGCTGGCCGACCGTGCGGCACATCGCGGGCGGTTCGTCGCGTATGGCGAGAGCCCATGGGGTCGCGACCACATAGATGGCATGACGGCGGACGGCATCCAGTCGCGCTCGATGCAGGTCGGCGGCCTCGCGATGCACTGGGGCGGCGTGACGCCACGCTTCTCGCCGGAGGACTTTCGCGTGAAGTCGCTCTTCGGCGTAGGGCACGACTGGCCGGTGACGTACGAGGAGCTCGACCCGTTCTACGACGAAGCGGAACGACGGATCGGCGTCGCGGGCGAGCAGGGGCCGCCGGAGCTCGATCCGCGCAGCGGCCCGTTCCCCATGCCGCCGCTCCCGCTGACGTACAACCTCGACCTCCTCAAGCGGTGGACGGATTCCGCCGGCATCGCGATGTGGAGTCAGCCCTCGGCCAAGAATTCCGTGGCGTACGGCGGGCGCGCGGTCTGTTGTCGCAACGACACGTGCGCGCCCGTGTGTCCGGTTGGCGCCAAGTACTCGCCGGACTTCACGTGGAACGCGCTGCGCGCATCCAGGCGTGTGGAGCTGGTGCCGCGAACGCTCGTCAGGCGGCTCGTAGTGGAGGACGGATCCAACCGGATCGCGAGAGCGGAGGCGGTTCGTCGTGACCGGGGCGGTGCGAACGGGTCGCGTGTGGATTTCCGTGCACGCACATTCGTCGTTGCCGCGGGGTACGCGTGGAGCCCGCATCTGCTGCTGTTGTCGCGCAGCGAGCGGTTCCCGAATGGAATTGCGAACCGGTCCGGCATGGTCGGGAAGTACATGACCGGTCACCGCAACGTGTTCGCGTTCGTGAAGCTTCCGCTGCGCCTCTATCCCGGGATGAACGAGCAGCACAGTCTCGTGACGAAGCAGTTCATGCGTCCCGCCAAGCTCGATCGCTATGTGCGACACGACCTGCGTGTGTGGGAATCGAACGTTGGCAGGCGGCCGCGGCTCAGGGGCGATGACGGGGCGGTGCTGCTCGGCGACGAGCTGATGGCGGATTGGCGGCGGCGCAGCGCCGAGGGGACGGCGCGCGTTCGCGCGTATTACGACGTGATCCCGGATCGCGAGAGCGCGCTCACACTCAACGAGTCCGCGAAGAACGCGTACGGCGATCCACAGCCCAAGCTGACGTTCCGCGACAGTCCGGAGTCTCTTGCGTTGCGCGCGCACACGGAGGAGTCGATCAAGGCACTCTTCCAGCGCATGGCGCGGGCGGGGAACGGAGAGATCCTGCGTTCGGGTGTGGATGATTTTCAGGATCATCCCGCTGGTGGGTGTCGCATGGGCGACGATCCGGCGAGCAGCGTGGTGGACAGCCATGGGCGCGCGCACGATCACGAAAATCTGTTCGTGGTTGGGGCACCGACGAGCGTGAGCGGTGGGTGCGCGAACGCGACGCTGACGTTTCTGGCGGTCGCGTTGCGTCAGGCGGCGGAGATTGGTCGGGAATGGGGAATCGGGAATCGGGAATCGAAGGGAACTGGGAACCGGGACCAGTGACTTCGATGAGACCACGCGCCATCGGCGCGGCTGGAGTGATCGCGGCCCACCTCGCGTTGGGTTGTGCGCCGTCGAGTGGCGCGGGGAACGCGTCGCCGTTTCTGTCGGCCGAAGGGGCGCGGAAGCCTAACGAGTGGCCGGTCTATGGCGGCGACGCCGGGGGGCTCAAGTATTCGCCGCTCACGACCATCGATCGCTCCGATGTCTCCCGGTTGACGGTTGCGTGGACGTGGAAGACCGGCGAGCAGCCGGTCACGCCGCCGGGCGCCACGATCCCGGCGCGGCCGGGACAGTTCCAGGTCACGCCGCTCGCCATCGGCGACACGTTGTTTCTGAGCACCCCGTTCAACCGCGTCGTGGCGCTCGACGCCGCGACCGGACGTGAGCTCTGGGCCTACGACCCGCATGCCTACGATGCCGGTCAGCCGTCGAACGGCACGGGCTTCGTCCATCGCGGCGTCGCCACGTGGAGTGATGGCAAGCAGCGCCGGATCCTCATCGCGAGCCGCTGGCGACTGATCGCCATCGATGCAGCGACTGGGAAACCGATCCCGACGTTCGGCGCGAATGGCGAGGTCGATCTCACGGCGAACATCCTGTGGAGCGTCGAGCACAAACACTACACGAACACGTCACCGCCAGTCGTGTACGGCGATCTCGTGATCGTGGGCAATGGGGTCGGCGACCGGCTGGTATACAAGCGCGACCCGCCGGGCGACATCCAGGCGTTCGATGTCCGCACGGGCAAGCGCGTCTGGCGGTTCAACCCCATCCCGCAGCCGGGCGAGTACGGCAACGAGACGTGGGAGGACAGCTCGTGGGCGCGGATGGGACACACGAACGTCTGGGCACCGTTCACCGTCGATGTCAAACGTGGGCTCGTCTACCTGCCGTTCGGCACGCCGAGCAACGACTGGTACGGCGGCGAACGGCTCGGCGACAACCTGTTTGCCGAGAGCATCGTGTGTCTCGACGCGAAAACGGGGCGCCGCGTGTGGCATTACCAGATTACGCACCACGGTCTCTGGGACTATGACATGCCGTCGCCGCCCGTGCTCGCGACGATTCACAAGGATGGGCGCGCGCTCGATGTGGTAGCGATGGTGACGAAGCAGGGATGGGTGTTCGTGTTCGATCGCGTCACAGGTCAACCGGTTTGGCCCATCGTCGAGCGCCCCGCTGCGGCGAGTGACGTGCCGGGCGAGCGCGCGGCGCCAACGCAGCCGGTGCCGACGAAGCCTCCCGCTTTCGCGAAGCAGGGCTTCACGGAGGAGGACGTCATCGACTTCACCCCTGAGCTCAAGCGCCTCGCGCTCGAGGAGGTGCGGAAGTATCGCATGGGCCCGTTGTATACGCCGCCAACGCTGCAGGGAACGATCGTGATGCCGGGAGCGATCGGGGGTGGTGGATGGGGCGGCGGCGCGTTCGACCCGGAGACCGGGGTGTTGTACGTGAAAGCGACGAACAACCCGGCGCTCTTCAAGCTTTTTCCGGTGGAGGCGCCGTCCGACACATTGCAGGCGCGGTTCATGGTGGAGCTGGGTCGCTCGTTAGGCGTCCGACCGAGGTCTCCTGGCACCGACAGCGCTGCTCGGGCGCCGGAGCTTCCTGTTCACAAGCCGCCGTACGGAACACTGACGGCCATCGACCTCAATCGCGGCGAACAGCTGTGGCAGGTGACGCTTGGTGATGAGCCGTCGATCCGCAACCATCCCATGCTGCGCGGCGTGACGCTGCCACCGTTGTTAGGCGTTCGCGGCGCGCCGGGGCCGATTGTCACCCGCAGTGGGCTGTTGTTCGTGACGGGGGGCGGGCAGGTTCTGTATGCAATCGATGTCAGGAACGGCAGTACGTTGTGGCAGCATGATTTCGGACGCGTAGCGTACTCGGTGCCTATGACATACGCTACGCGGGACGGTCGACAATTCGTCGTGGTCGCGACGGGAGCAGGACCGAACGCGGAGCTCGTCGCGTTTACGATCGGGAACTAAGGGGCTGCGCCCGTCACCGGCCAATCAGCACCGTTTACCGTGCCCGGCGCACCGTTGACGCCGCGCGGCACGAGCATTGACTGTCGGAACTGGCGGGCGGGGCGATGGTGTGCCGCGATATGACCGGGAGGTCTAGCCGTGACGGACCCCATTCCTTCTTACCACGATCCCAGGCAAGCGAGCGGTCAGCGCATCCGCGCTGTGGTGATCGTACTGGGTCTCAGCGCGCTCATCGCGGCAGGGGAGGCAGCGCGGCGCGAGCGCGGACCTGATCGCGACGGCGTCGCCGTGGCGACAGCGGCGGCAATGCCGCCAACGGTTCGCACCACGCCGGACTCGGCCCCCCGCACGTGGATCGAGATGAAGAACGTCAATCTCCGCGTCGCCAAGGACGCGGTCGTCGGGGTTCGGTTGCTGCGCGGGCAGGTTATGCCAACGGAGCCAGGCGGAAGCGCGCTACTCGACAGCACGAACTCGTTCTCGATCCGCATCACGTCGGGCACCGTGGCGATCCACAGCGCCGACCTCGGTGTGATCCTCAACCAGTTCGTTTTCGGGTACACGGGTTCACCGCTCAAGCACCTGAAGGTGCGCACCGAGGGCGACCAGCTCGTGCAGGCAGGCGTCATGCACAAAGGCGTCGATCTCAAGTTCGAGATCAAGGCAGCGCTCTCGCTCACCGACAGCGGATGGATTCGCCTACGACCGACGAAGGTCCGCGTGTTAGGCGTGAACGGCCAGTCGCTGCTGCACGCGCTCGGCCTGCATCTCGACGACATGCTCGACCTGAGCAAGTCGACAGCGGCTCGCGTGAAGGGAGATGACATTTACCTCGACCCGACCAAGATCCTGCCGCCGCCCACGATCTCAGGACGCCTAACGTCGATTCGAGTGGAGGGTGACGCGCTCGTGCAGGAGTTCGCGACGCTGCCTGACGACTCGCTGTTCTCCGGCTACGCGCGCGCCGACTCCGCGGCGCCGAACTATCTCTTCTTCCGTGGCGGGCGGCTGCGATTCGGTCGGTTGGAGATGCGTGATACCGACCTCCAAATTCTCGATCTTGATCCCTCGGACCCATTCGATCTGTTCCTGGCCGAGTACAATAAGCAACTCACGGCCGGCTACTCGCGCACTCGCCCCAACCGGGGGCTACAGGCGTTCTTTCCTGATTACAACGATCTGGGGAAGCCCGTCGCGATGCCTGTCGTGTCGGGGAGTCGAGAATAGGGTCTGGGGCCTCGCAGGAACCTTCTACGGCCGCGGAGGCCTCCTCGGCGCTCATAACATCCCCGGCCGAGTCTCGAATCCCCTAGTCCCTACTCGTTATCTCCTCCGCAGACGCCACCAGGACATCGAGCTGGCGCCCAAGGCGCGTTAGGCGCGCGCGAACGATCGGGTCCACAGTCGTCGACGCGAGCGTGTCTGCGTTCCACGACACCGCCGGCGCGAGCTGCGCCGACTCGCCCGACGCGAGCCGCGCCGCCGCACCATCCAGCCGCGCCGTCGCCGTCGCGGCGAACTGCTCGAGCATCGTCGCCGTCGAGGGGTCCACGGCATGACGGCTCACGGACAGGGCGGCGACGGACACCGTGAACCGACGCACGTACGTCAGGAACGTCATCACCGGCGCGAGCAGCTCGGTCTTTCCACCGTGCTCCGCAAGCAACCGCTGGAACGACTCCTCGGCATTGATGGCCGCGAGGGCAGCGTCGCGCCGTCGCGTACGCATTGCCTCGCCCGCCGCGTCACTGCGATCCGGGAAGCTTCGAACGACGGTCTGCAAATAGTTGCGATTGGTGTGGAGTGTCGCCGCCAGATACGTGGGCAGGCGCCGCCACTCGGGTGCAGGCCAGAGGAGTCGCGCGCCTAACAATGCGATCGTCCCGCCCAGGAGGGTATTGATCACGCGCACCGTCGCGAGATGCCAATCACCGGCGCTCGCCTCCGCCAACAGCACGAACGTCGGCGTCAGGAAGATCGCGAACGCCGTGTAGTTGACCGGCAGCAGGGCCACGCTCACCGCGGCGAATATGAACGACAGCACGAGGATCGCCCGGATGTCGTGGAACAGCGCACCGAGACCCGCCGTCAGGATGCCGCCAAGGACCGTGCCGATGACGCGCTGCACGGCGCGCTGCGTCGTCACGCCGGTGTACGGCTGCAGGATGATGACGGCGGTGACGGTCACCCAATAGCCGCGCGCGAGGTGCAGCGCACCCGCCAGCCACACGGCGGCCGCGGTGACGATCGCCACACGCAGGGCGTGTCGCAGCACGAGGGAGTCGAGCGCCAGCACGGACCTGAGCGGCGCGAGCAACGCGCGAGGCTCGGTCGCCTCTTCGGTCTCGAGCGACGTGGTCGCAACCAGTGGTGGAGCGCCGTCCAGCGCCGCTACGTTCGCCACGGCGACGTTGGCGAACATGGCGGTTCGGTCGAGGAGCGTCGCCGCGTGAGCGTAGTGAGCTGCCACGTCGGCGGCCGCCGACGCCGTCGGCGCGTCGACCATGTGATGGCCGATAGACGTTAGGCTGTCCCGCAATGGCGCGCCCGAGAAGCGGACCGTGGTCGTACCGGTTTGCTTCTCTTCCTCGACGCGGTCGGCAAGCTCGCGGAGCACTCGCGTCACATCGCGGAGCGCTGCCACGATCTGTTCCTGCTGTCGTGCGTCGCGGGCCTCGGGCGCGATTGCCTCGATGGTTTCCACGAGGGCAATGAGATTCGCGAACATCTGATCGGCCGTCTGACTCAGCACGAGCAGACGCTCGCCACGGCCGTGTTCGCCGCGTCCTCGTCGGATTACCGCGAGCACCGCACGCGCATGCTCGAGCGCCGCTCGCACGGTAAGACTTCCCGCGGGGAGCGCGTCGTCGCTGGCGTTGCCCGACTCGAGTGGCGATGCCACAGCGTCGACATAGTCCGCGAGCTTGCGCAGCGTGTCGGCGAGCGCGAGGCGCGCCGGGCGATATGGCCGCACGGGCCACAGCACGAGCGCAACGAGCGCAGCCCACGCGCCGCCCGCGATCGCGTAGCCCGACCGACCCAGCGCACTCGCGAAGCTCGATGCCGGGTACGCGAGTGAGATGACGTACATGTTCAACACCGAGCCACCGACGATCCCGCCGGTGTTGCCCCACGCGCGGCCCAGCGCGCAGACGAGCGCGACGATGAACGTGAGCGCGACGGCGATCGCCAGCTGATGCGATGCGATCGCGCCAATGAACATCGCGATGGCGCCGAATCCGGTAAGCGCGGCGATGGCCGCCGCGCGCGTGGCGTACGCCCCTCCCTTGTCGACAATTGCACCGCTGAACCCGGCGAGGCTCATCCACGTGCCGCCGGTCAACCGCAACGCCTCCGCTGCCAGCAGCGGCACGACGGTCGCAAGCGCCGCACGAAAGCCGGCGGCGTACGCAGGACGCACGGGCGCGACGACGGTCGCGGCGCGGACGTTTCGCGCGGCGACGTCCAGTGGGCGTGTGATGAGCCCGGTCAGTTCCTGTGGCTCGCGACGTTGCGCCATTCGGTGAATGATGGCTCATCCGGTTGCGGCCGGTACCCGTCACTACCCACCGGCGTTCAACCCGTCCGGCGAACGGCTTGCCCCAGCGCCTCGAACGTGGTTGGCGCCCACGTCTTTCCGAGTGGTAGTTTGATCGGACACTCGAGTCGTTCCCTCCTCCGAGTCCCCTATGTCCGACCGTCGAGAATTCCTGAAGAAGACCGGCATTGCCGCGGGAGCGATTGCCGCAAGCGGAGCGCTCCGGACCGCCGAAGCGGCCGCGAGTGCCCTGACCACGCCAGCCGCGCTGCCGGCGGCCGCCCCCGCGCCGATGGATCCGGCCACGAAAGAGCTTCTCATGGAGGCGCTCAATGCCACGAAGCTGGCCGGCGCGACGTACGCTGACGCGCGCATCGCGCGGTATCGCGACAACCAGATCTTCACGCGTGAGCAGCAGATCATCAACGTCGTGGACCAGGACTCGATGGGATGCGGTGTGCGCGCGCTCGTCGACGGGACCTGGGGCTTCTCGGCGACACGGACGCTGACGAAAGCCGGCGTTGCGGCCGCCGCGAAGGAAGCGGCGGCCATCGCGAAGGCAAACCGGGTCGCGAGAGACAAGGCGGTGCAGCTCGCGCCCGCGCAATCGAACCCCGAGGTCTCGTGGCAGACGCCGCACACGATCGACCCGTTCACGGTCGCCGTGGAAGACAAGGCGTCGCTTCTCCTCAAGGCGAACGCCGAAGCGCTGAAGGTCGCCGGTGTGAAGTTCGTGTTCAGCGGGCTGTTCTTCCGGAAGCAGGAACGCAACTACGCGAACAGCGACGGCTCGGTGATCAACCAGGTCGTGATCCAAAGCTGGCCGCTCATGCAGATTACCGCGGTGGCTCCGGACTTTTCGGATTTCCAGAATCGGGGCAACGTCGTGGCGCCGGCCGGGCGTGGCTACGAGTACGTCGGCGAGTGCGATCTCGTAGGGAATGCCGGGAAGTGGGCGGAGGAGGCGGCACAGAAGCTCAAGGCGAAGCCGGTCGAGGTCGGGCGTTACGATCTCGTGCTCGATCCCTCGCATCTCTGGCTCACGATCCACGAGTCGATCGCGCACCCGACGGAGCTGGATCGCGCGATGGGCTACGAGGCGAACTATGCGGGGACGAGCTTCGTGGCGCCGCCCGAGCAGTTCCTCGGGAAGTTCAAGTATGGTCCCGCGTTCATGAACATTCGCGGCGATCGGTCGCAGACCGGTGCGCTTGCGACGATCGGCTACGACGACGAGGGCGTGAAGCCGGATGATTTCCTGATCATCAAGAACGGCGTCGTGAACGACTATCAGACGACGCGCGAGCAGGCGAGCTGGCTCAAGTGGTGGTACGACCAGCAGAAGGTCCCGACGCGGTCACACGGGTGCTCGTATGCGGACTCGTGGTCGAGCGTGCAGTTCCAGCGGATGCCTAACGTGTCACTGCTGCCAGGGGAGAAGGACCTCAAGTGGGACGACCTGATCGCGGCGACTGATCGCGGGATCGCGATCAGGGGCGACGGGTCGTTCTCGATCGACCAGCAGCGATACAACGCGCAGTTCGGCGGTCAGGTGTTCTACGAGATTCGCGGCGGGAAGATCACCGGCATGCTCAAGGACGTCGCGTATCAGATGCGCACGCCGGACTTCTGGAATGCGATGGACATGATCGGCGGGAAGTCGAGCTATCAGCTCGGGGGGTCGTTCTTCGATGGAAAGGGGCAGCCGGGGCAGGTGAATGCGGTGAGTCACGGTGCCGTGCCGGCTCGGTTCAAACAGATCAACGTCATCAACACAGGGCGAAAGGCGTAAATGCGAGACGGCAGACGGCAGACAACTGAAGACAGCAGATGGCAGTGGGCAGACGGGAGAGGGCAGAGACTGCACCACGCATCGCGGTTTCACGTCTGCCATCTGCTAGCTGATGTCTGCTGTCTGCCGTCTTCAGTTCTCTCCCCTCTGCCGTCTCACACGGCTCGTTGAGATATCCAACTCGACAGACACCAGACCATGAGCTTTCCGAAACGCCTTTTCGAACCCGCCGAAGTTCCCGACGGCGCGATCCTAACGCGCGATGAATCGAAGAATCTGATCGATCGCGTCATAACGATATCGAAAGCCGAGTCCATCCAGGTGAACATCGGCGGCGGGTACTCGGCCAACGTCAGGTTCGCCGATAATCAGATGTCCACCGCGGGTGGGGTCACCAATTTCACCGTCGTGATCCAGAGCTCGTTCGGGAAGAAGCACGCGGTCGTGACGGTGAACAACATCGCCGACGAGGCGCTGCAGCGGGCGGTCGCGCAGTCAGAGGCGCTGGCGAAGCTCGCGCCCGATGATCCGGAGGCGATGCCGGCGCTGCCGCCGCAGCAATACACGGAGGTGACCGCCTACTTCGACAGCGTCGCGAACCTCACGCCGTCGGACCGCGCGAAGGCCGCGCTCACCGCGCTCGAGCCGGCGCGCACGGCGGGGGATCTCATCGCCGCGGGGTTCCTTGTCACGAACGCGTCGTCGACGGCGCTCGGCAACAACAAGGGGATGTTCGCGTATCATCGCTCCACGAACGCGAACTACACGGTCACAGTGCGCACGAAGGACGGAACCGGATCGGGGTGGGCTGGCGGGGAGCATAACGACTGGAACCAGGTCGACATCGCCGGCATCAGCAACCGAGCGATCGAGAAGGCGAAGCTGTCGCGCAGCCCCGTCGCCATCGAGCCAGGCCGCTACACGGTGATCCTCGAACCGCAGGCCGTCGGAGATCTCGTGCAGCTCATGGGTGGGTACGTGGACGCGCGCTCGGCGGACGAGGGGCGAAGCCCGTTCTCGAAGCAGGGCGGCGGGAACAAGCTCGGCGAGAAGATCGTGGACGAGCGCGTCAGCATGTACGCCGACCCGGCGGACCCGCAGATCCTCGCGCAGCCGTTCGACGGACAGGGATTCCCGTTAGGCAGGCAGGTCTTCGTCGAGAACGGCGTACTCAAGCAACTGTACTACTCGCGATTCTGGGCACAGAAGCAGGGGAAGACGCCCACGGGCGGCCCGACGTCGTTCATCATGAGCGGCGGCAACGCGTCGGTCGAGGACATGATCAAGTCCACCGAGCGCGGCGTGCTGGTGACGCGGCTGTGGTATCTGCGCGAGGTCGATCCGCGGACGATCCTCTACACGGGTCTCACGCGTGACGGGACGTTCCTGATCGAGAACGGGAAGATCACGAAGGCGCTCAAGAACTTCCGGTTCAACGAGTCGCCGCTGTTCATGCTGAACAATCTGGAAACGCTCGGTCGACCTGTCCGTCTCGCCGGAACTGAGGCGGGAGGCGCCATCGCCGTCCCGGCAATCAAGGTTCGAGACTTCAACTTCACGAGCCTATCCGATGCGGTATAACACTGGTTACAGGTAACTGGTTGCTCGCAGTTGAAAACCCCCGGGACGCTTCGGTGGTGGGCCGAGGCGTTCCGGGGGTTTCACGTCTAGTAACCAGTTACCAGTTACCAGTTACCAGTCGGATTCGCCGCTACGCGGCGAGTCCGATCGGCCTCCAGTTCACGGCATCAACAGCCTCCGACGGGACGAAGGCGAATCGAGCCGGGGGGAAGCCAGCGACACCGATCTCCAGCGTGTCGCCGTCCTGCACCGACACATGCTTGCTCACGAGCGAGAGGGCGTCGTTGAACGACTCGCTCTGGACGACTCCCGCCTGACGAATCTCGTCGGGGCTCTTGAGTGAAAATTCGAACCGGGTCATGACATCCTCCTTCAACGGAGGCTATATGAAAACGCGCGGGGTTGCCACGCGACTGATCAGGAGAGCCGGTCGTACCCCCAACCCTGGGTCGCTTGCCTCGAACCGCAGCTAGCGCCGATCTCGTCCTGGCTGGTACTACACCACTATCGCAACTTTGAGCCCGTACGGCCGGGCCGCTGGCAGGTTTCGTCCCCTACCTTTGGTACGCCGCAGCCCCGCGTTCGGATCTCGATCCCGCAATGACACAGCATCAACGTTCACACGGCCGATTTCTTCCCACCTATGCGACACTCGTCGGCCTCCCGGCGTTGGCGCTGCTCGTAATCCTCCGTGTAGGAAACGCGGTCGTGCCGAAGGATGGGACGCTGACGACCCCACTCGCTTTACCCGCCTCCGGCCCTGCGGGTCACACTACATCCGCTGCGTCGTTCGACCTGCCGCTCCTCCTCATCCAGATCATCGTCATTCTGGTCGCCGCGCGGCTCACGGGTGCGTTCGTTCGCCGGCTGGGCCAACCACAGGTGGTTGGCGAGATGATCGCCGGGATCGCGCTCGGGCCCTCGGTCCTGGGCGCCCAGGCGCCGCACCTGGCCGCACTGCTCTTCCCCGCAGGGAGCCTCGGGTTCCTGAACACGCTGAGCCAGATCGGGCTGGTCGTGTTCATGTTCCTCGTCGGGCTCGAGCTCGACCCCAAGATCGTTCGCGAGCGCGGGAGGTCGGCCCTTGTGATCAGCCACGCCAGCATCGTCGCGCCCTTCCTGCTTGGCGCCACGCTAGCGATCGTGCTCTATCCGACGCTTGCCGGCTCGCGTGTAACGTTCACCGGCTTCGCGCTGTTCATGGGCGCCGCCATGAGCGTCACGGCGTTTCCGGTGCTCGCGCGTATTCTCACGGAGCGCCGCCTCACGCGAACGCCGATCGGGGCTCTCGCGATCGCATGCGCGGCGATTGACGACGTCACCGCGTGGTGCATTCTCGCCGCGGTCGTGGTCATTGTGCGGGCAACCGGCAGCGGGGTGGCCACTGGCGTGCCACTCTGGGTCACGCTGGGCGGGTCGGCAGCGTACGTCGCCTTCATGCTCACCGGCGGCAGGCGCGCCCTTCGCATCCTGGAAACTCGTTATGCGGCGCGCGGCCGAGTGACACAGGACATGATCGCGGTCTTGATGCTCGCGACGCTCGCGTCGGCCTGGATCACCGAGCGACTCGGCGTCCATGCATTGTTCGGTGCGTTCCTCGTGGGCGCGGTGGCACCAAAGAGCGACGGCTTCGTGCATGCGGTGCTCGAGCGCTTCGAGGATATGATGGTGGTGCTTCTCCTGCCGCTGTTCTTCGCGTTCACCGGTCTCCGCACCGAGATCACGCTCATCGACGGGGCCGGCGCGTGGCTCGTGTGTGCAATGGTGACCGCGGTCGCTGTCATCGGAAAGGTCGGGGGATCCGCGATCGCCGCGCGAGTTACCGCGATGCCGTGGCGCGACGCCGCGGTGATCGGCCTGCTGCTCAACACGCGCGGGCTCATGGAGCTCGTCATTCTGAACATCGGCCTCGACATTGGCGTCATCTCGCGCGAGCTGTTCGCGATGATGGTTCTCATGGCACTCGCGACGACGTTCATGACGACCCCGCTCGTGACCTGGTTGCTCCGTGCCCTGCAGCGCGAGCCTGCGGACGCGCACGCCGTCACCGCAACCGCACGCTGAGGTCGCGGCGCGATGGAGAACGGCTCGACGCTCGGCACCTGGCTCGCCTACGCGGCGATCGTCCTGTTCCTGGTGTTTTTGCTGGCGCTGGTGATTCGTACCATGGGGCTGTTCGCCACCCTCACGATCATGCCGATCTCTCGCGTCGGGCGCTGGTTCCTGCGGCTCTTCGGACGCGGTGGCGCCTGACGACGCGCGAAGCGCCGTAACGGAAGCGTACCCGCCACCTCGGTACGCGTGGTACGTCGTCGGCGTGCTGGCACTCGCGAACACCTCCGCGTTCGTCGACCGGCAGATTCTCGGCCTGCTCGTCGGGCCCATCCGGCGTGACCTCGGCATCTCCGACGCACAGATGGGGATCCTCTACGGGCTCGCCTTCGCGCTCTTCTACACCCTCCTTGGCATCCCGTTAGGCAGGGCCGCCGACCGCGCGAGCCGGCGCGTCATCATCGGTCTGGGGATCGCTGCCTGGAGCATCATGACTGTGCTCTGCGGGATGGCCCGGACCTACGAGCAGCTCCTGCTGGCACGGTTTGGTGTCGCGATCGGTGAAGCGGCGTTGGCCGCACCGGCGCTGTCGTTGATCGCCGACTACTTCGCCCCCGACCGGCGCGCCACCGCGCTGAGCGTCTACACACTCGGCGTGTACCTCGGTGCGGGTTTCGCGAACCTCGTCGGTGGCGTGCTGGTGGCTCGCTTCGGGACGACGCCGGTCGTGTGGCCCGTGGTCGGTGAAATCCGCCCATGGCAGCAGGTATTCGTCGCTGTCGGGCTCCCGGGAATCCTGATCGCGCTGCTCACAGCGACCGTGCGCGAGCCGGTCCGACGCGAGACCGGGCAGCGCGACGCACGCCCATTCGCGATCGCCGAGGTGCTCGCATACGTGCGGGCGAACGGACGGACGTTTGTCTGTCACGGGCTCGGCTACGCGCTGTTCGCGCTCGTGAATTTCGCGACCGCCGCCTGGCTCCCGACCCACCTGATCCGGACGTACGGCTGGACGGCGGCGCAGGCCGGTATCACGTTAGGCACCGTCACCAGCACGATCGGAGTCTTCGGCGTCGTGGCCGGGGGGCGCGTCGCCGACAGTCTGCTGGCGCGCGGCTACACCGACGCCAAGCTCCGCGTGGGCATCATGGCGGCGCTCGGCAACATCGTGTGCGGCGCGATCTACACCCTCGCACCCGAAGCGGGGCTCGCGGTCGCGGCGCTCGTTCCCTACAACTTCTTCGCGTCGTTCGCATTCGGCGCCGCGGTGGCGGCGGTGCAGGAGATCACCCCGAATCGCATGCGCGCGCAGGTCGGTGCGTTCGTCATGTCGGTGATCACGCTCGTCGGCCTCGGCATCGGTCCGACTTTGATTGGAGTTCTCACGAGCGCGGTGTACGGTCGAGACTCGGCGGTCCGCTACGCACTGCTTTGGGTCACGCTCGTCGGACTCGCCGGCGCCGCCACGCTGCTGGCTGCCGGCCTCGCGCCGTACCGGCGCAGCGTCGTCTATCGCGCTGCCTGGACCGACGGCGTCAGTGCCAACTAAAGACGCTCAGTACGTTCGAGAAATCGTCGGTCCATAGCGCGACCGGCGACGTGGGCGGGAGCACGTGCCATCCCGGCTGCACCGCGAGCTGAGCGTGGTCGATCGCTTTCCGCGAGAGCACCACCCAGCGCGAATCCATCTTGAACATCGCGCGCTGGCTCGCGGTGACCAGTGTGTCGGCGCCAACGATCCCGGCGATCTTCGCGTCGCGCGCGATCTCGACCAGCACCGGCTCGAGGTTCAGATAGCGGTTGCTGATGTGGAACGCGATCGAGCCACCCGGCGCGAGCTTGCGCAGATAGAGTTGCAGCGCCTCGCGCGTCATCAGATGCACGGGAATCGCGTCGGAGCTGAAGGCGTCGAGGATGATGAAATCGTAGCTCGAGTCGGGCGCCTGCTGCATCGACAGCCGCGCGTCACCCAGCACGATCCGCTTTGCCGGCGGACAGTCGCGCAGGTAGGTGAAGTATTTGGGGTTGAACGCAATGCGCTCGATCAGCGGATCGATCTCGTAGAACGTCCACGTCTCGTTCGAACGCCCATAGCACGCGATCGTCCCCGTTCCGAGCCCGACGATCGCGACGCGCCGGTTCGGGTTGTTTTGCATCAGCCACGCGAACGATTGTCCGAGCGGACCGTCGCGGTGGTAATACGTCAGCGGTTCGGTGGCGAGCTGCGGATAGATGCTCTGGCCGCCGTGCGTCGTCGTGCCGTTCTGCAGGGCACGGGTCTTCGAGTACATCGTCACGCGATACACGCCGAAGAAGCTCCGTCCCTTGAAGAGCAGCGTCTGGTCCGCTCCCCTGCCTAACGCCGACCCGATGAAGATCGCCGCGATGCCGAGGGCGAAGCGAATGGGATGCCGCTGGAAGAAAAGGACGATGATCGCGTAGCCGCCGAATACCCAGACTGGCGCCTTGCTGCCCCACGACGCTGGCGGGAACCCCGCGTGCATCAGAACGACGATGACGAGGCACAACGCCGCCGGGAGGAGCACATCGGCCACACGCACGAACCGGCCGCGCTCGGCGAGTGTCGGACGCAGGGCGGCCGCGAGGACGATCGCAATCGGGTACTCGACCACCGAGTCGAAGACCTGCGGCGCCACGATGACGTTGAAGATTCCTCCCAGCACACCACCCACCGACAGCCACAGGTAGAACTCCGTGAGGTGGTCCACGGAGGGCCGGTCTTTCGCGAGCTCGCCGTGACACACCAGCGCCGTGAGGAAGAACGCCGCCAGATGCGTCGGCGCGAGCGCCGTCACGCTGCGTTGCATCATGAGCCCAATGGCCACCGAGAGGATCAGCAGGAACGGCGGCTGGAGCCACACAGCGAACGCGTGCCGGAAGATGACGACCCTCCGCGCGAATACGATCACGAACGTGAACAGGTAGATCGCGAGGGGCACGATCCAGAGCAGCGGAATCGCCGCCACATCCGTCGACAGGTACGTCGTGACCGCGAGCAGCATGCTCGATGGCACGAACGCAAGCAGCACCCAGCGTGTGCGACGCCACACGGTGAGTCGCTCGGCAACGGCGGTCGCCGGGGCGGTTGGCAGGGCGCTCAACGAGTCGAAATCCGCGGCGATCGCGTCCGCGGAAACGGTACGAGTCATCACCGCGCTCGGGCCCGGGGCGCCGCGCAGCAGGCGATGCCGAACGACGAACGCACAGGTCGCAATCAGTGCGGCGAGCACCACGTATGCCGCGGTCCAGAGGTGACTCTGCTGCTCCAGCCGCAGTGTAGGCTCGATGAGGACCGGGTACGCGAGGAGCGCGACCATGCTTCCCAGGTTGCTCGCGGCGTACAGGAAATAGGGATTCTCCGCCGACGGGTGGCCGGTCTCGCTGAACCAGCGCTGCAGCAGAGGCGCGCCCGTGGACAACATGAAAAACGGAGCGCCGAGCGAGACGGCCAGCAAGCCGGCCAGCCACCACACCGGCATCTCGGAGCCGGTCGGCCGCCAGCCCGATGCGACAGCGACCGGCAGCGTTAGGAACGTGAGCGCGAATAGCGCGATCTGCAGAACGGACTGCTTGCGCACGTCGAGCCATCGACTCGTGACGTGCGCGTAGAGATATCCGCCGAGGAGTGCCGACTGGAAGAACAGCATGCACGTGTTCCAGACTGCCGGCGTTCCGCCGAGCATCGGCAGCACCATCTTCGAGAACATCGGCTGCACGGCAAACAGCAGCGCGGCGTTCACGAACAGCGTCATCGAGAACAGCACGACGACGGAAGCGGAACGTGTGATGCGACGACTCACGACCGGATGATATGACGCGGTCCGGATTTCGACAAAGCGGTCAGGCCATCATCTCCCACCCGTCGGCGACGCCGGCTGGCGACTTCGGTCCACCTCGCTTTCTCGACGCTCGACGGCGGCAGGAGCATGAACCCCGTAGGTGTGGATGAAGGTTGGGAGCCGGTTACCCCGTGTATACTCTTCGACGTGTAGCCTCCCATCGAGAAGGGACGCAAAGTTCGTACGGCCCGTCACCCAATCCCCTCGCCAGAGGGGACCCTGATCCGTATATCCCAAGCCATGTCCGTCCCTCATTACGATCTGGCCGTCATCGGCAGTGGTCCCGCCGGGCAGAAGGGCGCGATTGCCGCGGCCAAGCTCCGCAAGAAGGTGGTGGTCATCGACCGCCGAGACATGGTCGGTGGCTGTTCGCTGCACCTGGGCACCATCCCGAGCAAGACCATGCGCGAAGCGATCCTGTATCTCACCGGGATTCGCCAGCGGACGTTCTACGGGGCGGACTATCGGGCGAAGGAGGACATCTCCCCGCGGGACCTGTCGCAGCGCGTGGATATCGTGCTCCAGCGCGAGATCGACGTGGTGAAGGCCCAGCTCAAGCGCAACGGGGTTTCTGCGATCAACGGAATGGCGCGCTTCGCGGACGCGAACACGATCGAGATCGAGAACCCCGAGGGTGCGATCTCGAAGGTCACGGCGGACACGATCCTCGTTGCCTGCGGAACGCGGCCAGCGGAGAATCCGCTGATCGTGACGGACGGGGAGCGGGTGTTCAACTCGGATCAGCTCCTGCACCTCCCGCTCATTCCGCGCGAGCTGATCGTCGTGGGCGGCGGCGTGATCGGCCTCGAGTACTCGGCGATGATGACGGCGCTCGGCACCCGAGTGACGCTGATCGATCAGCGGCCGACGCTGCTCGACTTCGCGGACCACGAGGTGATCGAGTCGCTGTGTCATCACCTCCGCGAGGACGGGGTGACGTTCCGGCTCGGCGAGAAGGTGCTTTCGGTGTCGCGCAATGGCGACCGCGTGATCGCGCAGCTCGAGAGCGGCAAGACGGTGAAGGGTGATGCGCTGCTGTACGCGGTCGGGCGGCAGGCGAACAGCGACCTGCTGCGGCTCGAGGCGGCGGGGATCACGGCCGATGAGCGCGGGAAGATAACGGTGAACGAGTACTTCCAGACGTCGGTGCCACACATCTACGCGGCGGGAGACGTGATCGGGTTCCCGGCCCTGGCGGCGACGTCGATGGAGCAGGGGCGTCTCGCGATCACGCATTCGTTAGGCCTGCCGATGAAGACAGCGCCGCATCTGCTGCCGTTCGGGATCTACACGATTCCGGAGATCTCGATGGTTGGCCGCACGGAGCGGGACCTGACCGCGGCCAAGATCCGGTACGAGGTGGGGCTGTCGCGGTTCGGCGAGCTGGCCCGGGCGCAGATGATCGGCGACGAGCGCGGCATGCTGAAGCTGCTGTTCGACCCCGACACGCTGCGGTTGTTAGGCGTGCACATCATGGGGGAGAGCGCGACGGAGATCATTCACATCGGGCAGGCGGTGCTGTCGATGGGCGGGACGATCGACTACTTCCGCGACACGGTGTTCAACTATCCGACGCTTGCCGAGGCGTACAAGGTGGCGGCGCTGAATGGGATGAACAAAGTGGCCTGAGAGAAGATCACCACCGTAGTGATCTTCGCGATGCCGGAGGTGCACGCGTAGTTGAGCACCAGTCGGCCGGCGATCACCACGTTAGGCACCGCGTTGGCGGGCGGCCATCCATCAACGGGCTTGCCACCTCGAAGCCACCACCGCCATTTCCGCGGTGAAATCCTCAAGGAGGAACGACATTGTGGCGCGAGCTTGCCCCCAGCGCTGCCGGAGTCATAGTGGCGATCGTCCTGCTCGGCCAGGTTCGGAAGCCCGGCCGCTGGGTCGGTCGCCCGTTCTTGTGGATGATGAACCTCTCCCACTCCCCGCTTACGACCTGGGGCCTCCAGCACGTCGCGATCGGGAGGGATTTCGTGATCCTCGACGTCGGGTGCGGCGGAGGCGCTACGGTCAGTCGGCTCGCCGCCACCGCTCCCGACGGCAGGGTCTGTGGTGTCGACTACGCCGACGGGAGCGTCGCCGTATCTCGCCGAAAGAATGCCGCGCTCATCGCCGCTGGCCGTGTGGACATTCGCAAGGCGTCGGTGTCCGAGCTGCCGTTCGATCCAGGCACCTTCGATCTCGTCACGGCAATCGAGACGCACTACTACTGGCCAGACCTCGCGGGCAGCATGCGGGAAATTCGCCGAGTGCTGAAGCCGGGCGGGACGCTGATCATCATTGCGGAGAGCTACCGCGGTAGCCGATTCGACGCGCTGCAGCGCGTCATCATGAAGCCGCTCAAATCTGCGCACCTGAGCGCGGATGAGCATCGCGAGCTGTTCACGACGGCGGGGTATTCGGACGTGCGGGTGATCGAGCACCGTGGCCGGGGTTGGATCTGCGCGATTGGTCGTGTGCCGA